>Ga0099364_10007772_pt1 | contig 15240 bp, 13 predicted proteins | sample TergutTh196P3_FD_73070 | JGI IMG/M metagenome (GOLD analysis project Ga0099364, IMG submission 73070) | Microcerotermes parvus P3 segment gut microbial communities from Pointe-Noire, Republic of the Congo - Th196 P3 | ecosystem: Host-associated > Arthropoda: Insects > Digestive system > Gut ... | reverse complement strand
GCGTTTTTGCCCTGTAAGAGGCATTTCCCGCAGTGCCGGTAAAAATAAGTGGGTTTTTTCAGGAAAAAGAAAAAAAACCCTTGTCACGTGCCTGATTTTCCTACTATATTTCAACTGGACAATTCCTTTAGTTTTTTGTTTTAAGAGGCAATGAAAATGGCGACTACAAAAAAACCTGCTGCAAAAGCTCCGGCGAAAAAGGCCGCTGCTCCCGCAAAGAAAGCAACCCCGGCAAAGAAGGCCGCTGCTCCTGCAAAAAAAGCAGCACCTGCCAAGACGACTGCTGCAAAGCCAGCACCAGCAAAAAAGCCGGCAGCAAAACCAGCAGCGGCCAAAGCGGCTGCAAAACCGGCAGCCAAAAAGGCCGAACCAGCAAAGCGCACACCCAACCAGGCTTTCATGAAGCCGCTGAATCTTTCTCCTGAATTAACAGCTGTGATCGGTCAGGGGCCACTTCCCCGCACCGAAGTCACCAAAAAAATCTGGGAGTACATCAAGGCAAACAACCTTCAGGTCGAGGGTAACCGTCGCATGATTCGAGCTGATAAAAAGTTAAAGCCCATTTTTGGGGGCAAAGATCCGGTTGACATGTTTGAAATGATCAAGCTTGTAACGGTTCATCTGACGTAAACCGTATCCCCTTTCAACCAGATTGCACCCTCACCTTTGTGGCGGGGGTGCCTTCCTTTCCGGCATTTTTCAAAATCAGACGGTCATTCCCCGCCGGTAAAGCCGGGGTATTTCCTGGAGCATCTTGCTGTGCCTGTCTGTTGCCATACCCTCAAATTTTTTTACAATGAAAAAAATTCTTCTGATAGTTTTGTGTGCAGTCTCCTTTTCTGCGTTTGGTGCCGACTGGAAGCAAATGTCTTATGACAGGGAGGCTGCTTTTTATCTGGATGCTGAAAGCATCACTGCTGAAGGCGATTTCGTCAGTGCGCGAGTACTGATTGACTATCTGATTGACCTGGATTCTCTTGGTTTGGGACATTTGCCCCGTTCAACCCTGATGCGGCAGCTTTTTGACTGCAGGGAAGAAAAAATTGCAGTGGTGGAATTTGCATCGTATTCACAGAACATGGGGCAGGGCGAAGTCCGGCACTCCCACAAAATAGATCAGCCACAGTTTTCGACTTTTCCTGAGGGCGATCCAGGCAAAGCCTATCTCAGGTTTGTCTGTTCCCTAAAGCCTGTCAACTGACAGGCTGCTACGGGTGAACTGCCCGCAGTTAAAGCCGAACAGTGATGTCCGCTTTTCATCCGGATTCGTGGAGAAAGTCCGTGTGAGGAAGATTTTTTTTGCTTCAAAACCGTACTTCATATCTGCACAAAAAGCGGTTTTCCGAAAACGGTGATTTTCCGGGATTTTTTTGCAAAGCATTTTTTCCTGGGGTTTCCTCCTAAATGTTACATTGCGTAAAAAACAGGGACTAGCCAGCACACTTGATAGTAAAATGACCAGGATTTAATATTTGCGAAAATAAAAGTCAAGAAAATACTATGGCTCTCAAAAAAATCAAAATTCCGGGAATTGCCGGGAAAGGACGTGTCGTGATTTTGGCTGCTGTTGTTCTGGCAGCGGCGGCAGCGGCACTCTGGTACTTCACGGGTAGTGGAAGTGCAGTCCAGTACAGAACAGCAAAAATCGAGCGGGGCAGCATTACCGCTACAGTTTCTTCATCCGGCACGGTCAACCCGGTCATTTCAGTTCAGGTTGGTTCGCAGGTCTCCGGGCAGATCAAAGAGCTTTATGTCGACTTCAATACCGAGGTTGAAGCTGGTCAGCTCATTGCCCGGATTGATCCTGAAACATTTGAATACAGAGTGCGGCAGATGCAGGCCGATGTTGATTCGGCCAAAGCACAGGCGATGATGCAGCGGGCCGAGCTTGCGCGCCAGCGCGTCAATCTCGCCAATGCCAGAGTTGACATGGAGCGGCGCCTCCAGCTCGTTGAGCGCGGGTTTCTGTCATCGGCAGAGCGTGATACGGTCAAAACAACATTTGATGCGCAGTCGGAACTGGTAAAAGTCGGCGAAGCCAATGTAAAAAATGCAGAGGCTTCCGTCAAGCAGAGGGAAGCGCTTTTAGCCCAGGCCAAAGTCGATCTGGAAAGAACAAGCATCCGCTCGCCTGTCAGTGGTACCGTCATCAAGAAAACAGTTGAAGCCGGGCAGACTGTTGCAGCCAGCCTGCAGGCACCTGAACTCTTCGTCATCGCTGAGGATTTAACGGATATGCAGGTGGAGACATCCATTGATGAATCCGATATTGGGCGTGTGCGTGTTGGCCAGCAGGCAACCTTTACGGTTGATTCCTATCCCAATCGTACTTTTGAGGGAGCGGTCAGACAAATTCGCCTGGCAGCGCAGAACATTTCCAATGTCATTACCTACATTGTGATCGTTAGTGCGCCAAACCCCAGAAAAGAGCTGCTCCCCGGCATGACGGCAAATGTGCGCATCATGCTTGATACGAGAGAGGGTGTGATGCTTGTTCCCAATGCTGCGCTGCGGTTTCGGCCACCTGCAACCGAGACAGTAACAAGAGCCGCAGCTACAGAACGCACTGCTGCCGCTTCTTCCAACAGAGCGCAGGAGTTTCTTGAGAAGCTGGTTGCTGAACTTGAACTGGATGAAGAACAGCGGACACGTGCTGAAGCCATTATCAATACGATGCGAAACAAGATTGCTGTTGCGCATCAGGCCCCGCAGGATCAGCGCAGAAGACAGATTGATGCAGCCCGAAGTGAAATGCGCCAGCAGATAGTCGTATTTTTGAATGAAGGGCAAAAGACCAGATTTGAAGAGATCAGTGCTGAATACGATGACCGGCGCGCAGCCAGTACAACGGGTCGCGTTTTTGTCCTGGATGGCGGAAGACTGACGGAAGTTTCAGTTCGTCTGGGGCTGTCTGATGGCTCAATGACTGAACTGATGGGTTCAAATCCGGCTGAAGGTGCTTCAGTTGTTGTTGGGGCAGGAGCAGCTGGTGCTGCGCCGGCGCGCCCGGCGGGTCCGACAGGCCCGCGCCTGTTCTGATTTTCAGGGGATGGCAAAAGATGAAGCTGCTGGAAACACGCCATTTGATCAAGGAATATGTAGCGGGCAACAACAGCGTTTTTGCCTTAAACGATGTTTCCATCAGCATTGATACGGGGGAATTTGTCTCAATCATGGGACAGTCCGGCTCGGGCAAGTCAACATTCATGAACCTCATTGGCTGCCTGGATATCCCGACGTCAGGCGAATATTACCTGAACGGAGAGAAGGTTTCCGATATGGATGGAGATCAGCTTGCACTGATTCGCAATCAGCAGATCGGCTTTGTTTTTCAGCAGTTCAATCTTCTTCCGCGGACATCGGCACTGGAAAATGTCGAATTGCCAATGCTGTATGCAGGCATACCTGCAGAAGAACGCAAAACCCGTGCATCTGCAAGGCTGACAGAAGTCGGGCTTGGCGGGCGGATGCATCACACGCCGGCTGAACTCTCAGGTGGACAGCAGCAAAGGGTTGCCATTGCAAGAGGTCTGGTAAACAATCCGTCTCTGATTTTAGCGGATGAACCAACAGGTGCACTGGATTCGCGTACCAGCATTGAAATCATGGCACTCATGCAAAAGCTTTCGCGGGATGGCATGACGATTGTTATTGTCACGCACAACCCTGAAATTGCTGAATTTACCAACCGTATTATTGTTTTCAGGGACGGAAAAGTGCAGTCTGATCTTCCCAATACGCCCAGCGACGCAGAAAAAGAGCTGCTGAACTATCCTTTGCCGGTGACGGAGGTGCCGTCATGAATCTGGCAGCCAGTTTCAGGATTGCCCTCAATGCGCTTCGTCTGAACAAGATGCGTTCCATGCTGACCATGCTCGGCATTATTATTGGTGTTGCTGCAGTTATTACGATGATTGCGGTTGGAGGAGGCGTTCGTGAGAGAGTGCAAAGCCAGATCCAGAGTCTGGGGTCGAACCTGATCATTGTCTTGCCGGGTTCCATGACGGCGTCAGGCGTGCGAATCGGAGCTGGCGCAAATCTGAACCTGACTGAAGATGACGGGATTGCTATTGCCCGCGAGATTCCGGAGGTTCAGTTCGTCGCACCCATGAACCGGGGCAATGCGCAGATTGTAGTTGCAGGCAACAACTGGGGAACACAGATTTTTGGTGTAACGCCGGACTGGTTTGAGGTACGGGAGTGGCCCCTGTTACATGGACGGATATTTGAAGCTTCAGAAATGCAGGGTTCGGCCAAGGTCATTATTCTCGGTCAGACGGTAGCCCATGAGCTTTTTGGTGACGACGATCCCCTCGGTCAGACTGTGCGCGTCAGAAACATACCTTTTACCGTCATAGGCGTACTGACGCGAAAGGGTCAGAGCATGCAGGGCACAGACCAGGACGATACGGCTGTTATGCCCATTTCCACGCACCGTAACAGGGTATTCGGCGGCCAGCAGGGCCGATTGCGCAGAGTCAATGTCATCCAGGTCAAAGTGTGGGAAGGTGCGAGCATGAAAGATGCCGAGGCGGGTATGAGGGAACTGTTAAGGCAGCGCCAGCGTACGTCTCCGGGGCAGGACGACCAGTTCACCATACGCAATCTCACCGAGATACTGCAGGCACAGGAAGATTCTTCAAGAGTGATGACGCTGCTCCTGGCATCAGTTGCTTCCGTATCGCTCCTGGTAGGTGGTATTGGCATCATGAATATCATGCTTGTATCGGTTACCGAGCGCACACGGGAAATCGGTTTGCGCATGGCGATTGGAGCAAGATCAAAGGATATTCTGACCCAGTTTCTGGTCGAAGCCATTACACTGTCGCTAATTGGCGGCTTTATCGGTATTGTCACTGGCGTTGCCAGTTCACATCTGATAGCCCATTTTGCCGGCTGGGCGACCAAGCTCTCTGTTGAGGCCATAATGCTGGCAGTCGGGTTTTCCGGGTCAATCGGTATATTTTTCGGTTTTTATCCGGCCCGCAAGGCGTCCAGGCTGCTGCCGATTGAAGCTTTGCGTTACGAATGATCTCACGCAGGCTGCAAAAGCCTGCATAAAATGGGGCTTTCCTGTGTCAGGACTTGCGCTTTGCAAAGTGGCATATCATAATGCCTTGTTGTCGGCAATTTTTATCACTTCTGAAAACTGTCAAGGAATGGAGGAGCTGGATGAAATCTTCTGATGTGAACTGGGATGATCCCGATGTGGCTGAAGCCATTGCCCGTGGCGAACTGCTGATGTGCACCTATCCGGATGTGACTGTTTACAGGGTGCTCGGCAGGAACGGGCAGGGTCTGCTCGAAGGCAGGGTTCTGGTGGAGCAGGGAGAGCAGCAGGCTGATGGTCCCGTTCGTTCATTTGCAGACGGGCAGGAGGATGTCGTTTTCCGGACCACTACCATGAAGCGGGTTGGTCACGGCGAGCAGGTTTTGTGTCACACTTCCGAAGGTTTTCTGTTTGGTACGTTTCATTGTGCTGCAGAAGGTTCCTTCATTGATTTTGGCAGCCCGGAAGCAAATCCTTCAATTTCCACGTATACAATCTTTGCGGTACTTCGGCCACCCAAGCCTGCAGAATAGCGATTTTCCGGGTCTTTCCCTGTCCAGAGTCCGGGTGCTTGCGTGAAGTGCTGGTACTGCCGTTGCCCCGCGACCAAAGGCACGGGGCTTTTTCGTGTGTCTGTTGAAAAATCCCTGCAGGGCGGACTCTCGCCGCTTTTGGCCTGGTTCCGCGTTTTCAGTTAATGCAGCATGCCTGCGGGGTTTTTTTATGGCAGTTGCATCCCCTGAAGGGAGCTGTAATGGCTGACGTTTTTCTTTGCTGTGATTTTAGCGCGACTCCTTTTGAATGCGCCTGCTCAGTGGTCTCACTGATACTTTCTCTTGAGAATTCACGTATCAGTGTGCCCCACATAATGGCACCAATCCGTTTCAGTTCTGATACATGGCGTTCTGAAACATCGTCACCCACATTTTCCAGCAATCTGGCCAGTGCCATCACGCCGTCTTCAAGACTGGCGTAGTCCCCGCGTGCCTCCATTTTTTCAAGCTGATCCATAAATTCGGCAACCATCGGGTTCAGCATCTTTGCCTTGCCACTTCTTTGTTTTGTCATTGTATCCTCTCATGGAATCCCCAGGGTTTGCCTGTGGGGAGGAGTTGTATCAGCAAAAGGGCCATTTTACTCTCACTGCAGGCATTGACCGGTGAGTATTTGAGAGAAATTATTGCACAGTTTTTATCCGATGTGACCAATAGCCTGAAAAATCAGTAATTGAAGGCTAAAAAGATAGTGCAATCAGTGCATTTTTTATCGGCATGTGCGTAAGAGCCTTAAAAGAAAACGCTTTTGTGGCTGGCGAAAAAGGAAAGATGCATCCAGGCTTTCAAAGCCTGCCGGTCTTTGGAATATTACAGTATTTCCCAATTAAATATTTTAAAATTATTCGAAAGCAGAAAATGATATAATACAATGTAAATCATTCAGTTAGTGCTTGATTCTGTAGTAGTTCCGGCACCGGTATAAATGTTGCGAAAAAAATCCCGGGCATGTGTCCGGATAAAGATGGCAGTCAAATTTGTGGAAGCTGGGCATTTATCAGGCAAAAAACAGTGCGTCAGGATAAAACTGCAGAAAAAAAGCGGTTAATTCTTTAAAAAAAGCTGAAATTTGAAAATAAAAGTAAAAATAGCATCCAGTTTTAAAACAAGGCAAGGTACAATGTTCTGTATGAAATAACAGCAAGCTCTGAATTTCGTATGTTTTCCAGGCAGTAATGTGCCTGATTCGCAGGTCCTGACTGTATTTTTGTCCGGGAGATGAACGGTTAACTCTCTGTTGCCAGTGTAGGGAAATTAAGGTCGGTAAAGAAGAAAATTGTGTGATTGTTTTTGGATGTTTGATAAAGTAATGCTGTTGATGGCAATCAGGGTTCCAGTGCCGGGAAAAGAAGCAGACAGTGCCAGGTACTGCAGGATCTGGCTTTGCATTTTTTGCTGTGAGCTTGCGATAATAAAACGCTCTGAAAATTGAAAGGAAGGACAATGTCCCAGTCAACCGCAGCACCAGACATTAATCTGCGTATTGTTGTGCGTCCGGCTATGAGACTGGCTGGTGCCAAAATTCGCACCGAAATGCCATTCGCAAAAAAAGACATAAAAAAATTGTGGATGGAGACTATTCCGCAGGTCAAGGAATTTTTAAATGGCGATACGGACGCTGTTTTTGGCATTTCCTGGCTTGTTGACCCTGATACAACCGCCTTTGACTATTATGCGGCAATCAAGCTTTTCAGTGATTGCGTGCTGCCGGAAGGGTTCTCGGAAATTGAAGTGCCTGCCGGTCTGTATGCCGAATGCGATCTGCCGTCACGGGAGATGCTGCACCAGTTGTATCACTACTTCTATTATGAGTGGCTTCCCCAGAACAAGGATGGTCTTTCACTGGGCAATTCCCCCTGTTATGAAGTGTATTCCAAGGATTTTCTGAAAACAGGCTCCCTGAAAGTATACATGCCGGTTATTGCAGTATAGTGTGTGTGAGAGACCACATCCGGATCGCCGTGCAGGTGGTGGCTTACTCTTTTTTTGCCTCGCTGAGCCATGAACAGGGTTCAATTCCCTGTTGTCACGCAAAACACGGCTGAGGCTGTTATTCTGCGTTCGGCGCGTCTTCACTGGCTCAGGTACAAACAGACCTGCGTCAAACACAGACTGTCCTGCGAGCGCAAAAACGAAGTGGTTTTTCCAGAAAACGGCAGTGCCGGACTATTAATCCGGGCACTAAGTTGAAGCGTGTTGTTTGGAAACATCAATTTTCATATGGGCCACCCAAAAACAGCCAGTTAAATTTAATTAATTTAACGTCCGGATTAATATTGTTCCAGTTTGGCACCTTCCAGGTCTGCGCCTTTGAGCTTCGTATCGAGCAGGTGGGCTCTGCGAAGGTCAGCGTCCCGAAGCACAACATTCTGAAGATCAGCTCCCTGCAGAAATGATTCGACAAGGATGGCCCCTGTCAGATTCGCTCCCGAGAGATTGGCCCACCTCAGATCGGCTCGGGCGAGCATTGCGCCGGAGAGATCGGCTCCTGAGAGATTTGCACCTGAGAGATTTGCCCATCTGAAGTCGGCATTCGCAAGCTTTGCACCCTGCAGGTTGGCCCGCTGCAGGTCAGCTCCGTCCGGGTTTGATATGCCTGGATCGGCCCCTTCGAGATTGGCCCCGGCCTTGACAGCAGCCTCAAAGGTTTTGATTAAAGTATTGTTTGCCTCTTCAAGCTCGAAGAGGGTCTGACCAGTGACATGCGAAACAATTCTGATTTTCATAAAGCCTCCGCAAGGAACCTCTGACTTTGGTCAGGGGAGAAATTGCGGAAAAAAAATCCGCACCCATTGTTATGTTCTATATGTAAGGAAAGCCTGGGCATCTTTCAAAATGGATGTGGCTGTCCTTCCCGTTATTTTACCAGATGGCACTCTTTTCAGATCGCATTTGCATGCGAGGTGCGTCAAAGAAACAGAAGCTGGCTGGCATCCGGCAATAATAACGCTTTTTTGTCGCTGTTTATGTCCAAATGCCGGAAATCAGGCTTCATCTTTGCCAGGCTGAGGGGCAGGGGACCCAGGGGCTGAAGAAGATGCACTGCGTTTTGCTGCCTGCAGCCGGGCATGCGCTTCAAGATATTTGGTCGCATCATCAGCGGACATCGGATGGGCAAGCAGATATCCCTGGTAAACGGGGCAGTTGTTTTTAATCAGAAAGTCAAGCTGTTCCTGCGTTTCAACACCTTTGCCCATCGGCATTAGCCCGATGGATGTGGTCATGGAAATGATTGAACTGATAAGGGCTTCCGTATTTTTGCTGCCGATCTTGTGAACAAACTTGCGATCAATCTTGATTTTATCAATTGGGTATTCAACCAGTTTCTGCAGGGACAGGGCAGTGGTCCCAAAGTCGTCAATTGCGATTTGAAAGCCCATATTGCGAAGCTCGGTGAGATTCTCAAGCGTTTGCGTCTGGTCATCCATGAGTGTGATCTCCCGAATGTCGAGAGTCTTGTACTTGGCGCTGACGCCACATTCGTCCAGAATTCTCCTGGTGCTGGGAATAAAATCGGGTGAAGATATTCTTCCCTGCTGTACGTTAAGCGAAACCCGGCCAAATTCAAGGTTGCTGTCGAGCCATTTTCTGATTTGTGCAGCAACCATTTGCGCCATCTGGTAATCAATCGGCGGGATCAGACCGGCTGACTGTGCCGTTGGGAAAAATTCACCCGGCGCCAGGATGCCGCGAGTCGGGTGCATCCAGCGCACATATGATTCCATTCCGACAACGCGCTGGGCTGATGTATCAAAAAGAGGCTGGAAGTAGGGTACAAACTGGCGCTCTTTCAAAGCTGTGCGCAGTTCGGCTTCCATTTTCCGCTTGTTAAGAATCATGTTCTGCATGGATTCCTCAAAAAACTGGAAGCGCGAGCCACCAGCTGCCTTTGCCTGATACATGGCGAAGTCAGCATGAGCGAGAATCTGTTCAATGTCCAGAAAGTTTCCTGAGAAGGTTGCGATTCCAACGCTGGCGTAGACACGCATTTCGTGACCTTCAATCTTGGTCGTTACGGCAAACAGATCCAGAATTTCCTGGGCAAAAATGGCAGCGTCATCCGGCTTGCCCATATCGGTCATGATTACAGCAAACTCATCACCACCCAGACGGGCTATGGTATCGGTCTTCCGCGCCCGGTGCTGTAAAATCTGCGCAACATGGACAAGCAGGCCATCACCGGCTGAATGGCCGTAAGTATCATTGACCTCCTTGAACCGGTCAAGATCAAAAAAGAGCAGGGCAGACGTCTGAAGAGAGCGGTGCGACTGGTTCATGGCCAGCTGGAGACGGTCAAGGAAAAGCAGACGGTTGGCAAGACCGGTAAGCTGGTCGTGTCCTGCCAGATGCTGGGCCTTGGCTTCGGCAAGCGACTTGGCATGAATTTCTTCTTCAAGGCGGATGTTGGCCTTTGAAAGTTCTTCCGTGCGCTCGGCAACTCTAATTTCAAGGCTGTCGCTCAGAACACGCAGGCTTTTCTCAGCTTCTGTGCGTACTTCAATTTCGGCATTCAGGCGGGCAAAGTTTTTGTTCAGTTCATCGGCCATCTCATTGAAAGTATGTGCCAGTTCGGCAAGCTCATCGGTTTCGACTTCTTCAAATCTGAACTCGATGTTGCCACTTCGAAACTGGGAAAAGCCATCATTGAGCACTTTGATGCGACTGGAGAGGAAGGACGCCATCCAGACGGCTATGAAAACAACAATCCCGATCATGATCAGTGTTGACAAAGTGAGGCTGGTCGCAGTTCGGGTCAGATCACTCCAGATGAGACCGGTTGTGTATTCGGTCTGCTCCTGCAGCGCAGTGTCAGCTTCACCAATTATGACGTCAAGGCGTGCTTTGGATTCAGTTGCTGCACGATGAAAATCGGCTACGTTTGCGCCGATTGTTACAATGCCGAAGCCGCGCCTGTTTCCGGTAACTGTGGGATTGTATTGCCCGGTGTAGTAAGGAATGGCTGCTGAAGTAGTCAGTTTCCAGAGTCCGCTCCACAGGATAAGGAAGGAGCCTGAGCCTCCTTCCTTGGTCAGGTTGTACCAGCCGGTGCATTGCGGCGCAAAATTGAGATAGCGGCAGTCCAGACCGACAAGACCGGATTCAGTCAGGGTCCGCGCCGGTCTTTTGCTTTGCAGCTGGCTGTCAAAAACCGGAACGGTCTGGATGAATTCGGTATAGGATTTCCCGCTTTCCTGCCAGGCATCATAGATTACGTCTTCCAGCCAGGGAACAGCCGGTTCGCCAGTGTGCTCTTCAAATCCGACAATGGAGTGGTGCCGCGGGTGAACGATACTGCGACCCTTGTAGTCCCAGATAAAAGCGTAGTTGCCATCAGCGGCATCATTGATATTGCGATATCTTTCTTCGGTCGGAACGATGGTATCGGTAAAAGCCATCAGGTGGTCATGGTTGAGCGCAAGCGTGACCCATCCGGTAATCTGCCCGCCACGTACAACTGGCGTTGCCCATCGAATAATGCCTCTGAAGCGCTCCCCAACGGGGTTTTCCATACCGGCGTAAGCACTTTTGTGGGGCTCAAACGGGATGCCTCTTTTTTGTGCTGCTTCAGGTGTGTAGGTGCCGATGATTTTGGAGCCGATATAAGTGCCGATAACATCCGAGACATAAATTTCGCCGGGTCTCAGCTTCTTCAGTTCATTAAAGTATGTTTCGGCTTTTGCATAGGTATTGGTGCGGATGGAAACATCTCTGAGCTGGGATGAAACATGGTCTGAAGTGGTGACTTTGATGCGCTCCCGTCCATCAAGGCCGACAAAGGTCATTTCAAGGTAGAGAGGCTCGCTTCTCGATGGAAGTGGAGTTGGCGGAACATAATTGAACTGGTGCGCATTATCCGGACTGCCAGGTTCGGCTGTGGAGGGGTCAGGTTCGAGTGGCTTGACAGGTGTCCATGATTTGCTGTCTTCAGCAAGCACCCATTCGCCGTGGTAAGTGAGGTTTCTGCGCTGGTTCTGGACGAAGTTTCTGTAGAGGGCTGCGCTGGGTTCCAGTGACCGGGCATATAAAATGTCCGCATCACGCGAATACAGGAAGCTGGCCACACTGCGTGCAGTATGGGTTGTCAGCGATTCAATTTCCTCTCTCGCGCGCGCATCCAGTGCTGTTGTAGCGTCTGAAATGGCCGTCTGGCCGACGACTGTAATCGTCCCGTCAGCCATTTGGCTGATTTGAGCAACTTTTTTACTGAGATTTTCTGAAGTCGCCCTGGCCTGGTACATTGCCACTCCACCCAGCATGGCCAGCGGGAGAACTTTAATCCCGATAAAAAGAACAATCAGCTTGGCGCGAATTGAAAGTTTATTCCAATAACTAAACATTCCTGTACCCGGAATCTGCAGTTGCAGACACGCTGTTCCTGTTTACGCTGTCTGTAACCGGGATATTTGTAAAATAATATAATCAGCTTGCGCTGATACCTGAAGTCGCCTGATACTCCCATGCTTTAACTCAAAATCTCTCTGATTTTGCCATAAATGTTGCCGTCGGGCAACTCATTTGATGAGGTAGAAAGAATAAATTTTAAAACTCTTCAGCAGAGGCTGGCCTGAGCGGGCTTTCTTTTTGCGGTCCGGTTTCTGGCAGGGCTGATTCTCCCTTGTGAGTAAAGCAGAAATCGCCTTTCTGCTGGTGCAAAATATGCACCTGGAAAGCGTCTGGCTTCTGGAGATGTTTTCCGGGTTTTGCCGTTGCTGCCTCTGGCGGCTGCTGCAGTCAGACCGGCAGCAGACTGTCGCAAAATTTTTGGCTGATGGTTTTTCAGTTTCTGTGGAGAGTGCCTGCCTGCTTCGTTGTCGGCAGGCCGCTTCAGCTTTGTCTACAAAGGAGACGTTCGCGATAACAGATTTGATGAATTGTCCGAAAGTTCCGGAGTTAAAGACTGAAATTTGGCATCAGGAGCAATTGGCGTTATATTAGCCATGTCTGTCTTCGTACAAATTGAGGACCAGGGCAGACACAAGCCGCATTTGATCTGACAGCCTGTTTAATTTTCGATCAGGAGCCTGGCAACGTGAGTCCACATCGCCTGACAATAAACTATTTCCGTCAGAACTGGCTCGCGTCAGCATGCATGCTTGTTTTTATAATGGCGGTTTTAGTCGCACTGGTGCAAAGCCTTGTGCGAATCGGTGAACCAGGGTTTGACCGGGCTTTGCAGCTGGCGATGATGGGTGCGGCTGTCGCTTTTCTGGTGACGGCAGCCGGGGCACTTCCAGCACTGTTGATCAGAAAAATTCCCCGGCCTGTTGAGGATACCATGCTCGGACTGGCCGCTGGCATGATGCTGGCAGCCAGTTCTTTTTCGCTGTTTCCTGCCGGACTGGAGGCTGGAACGGAACTTGCTTCCAGTAAAGCAGCAGGTGCAGGCACTGTAGTCTTTGGCATGGCTTTGGGTGTTATACTCATGCTCTGCCTGGAAAAACTGGTTCCGCACATTCACAATGAGACAGATGCAGTGCTGCCAGGCGGTGGAAATTCCACCGATGCAGAGCGTGTCAGTCGTATGTGGCTGTTCATTTTTGCCATTGCGCTTCACAATCTGCCTGAGGGGATGGCAATTGGTGTCAGTTTTGCCCGGGGGGACCTTCAGGTCGGACTCCCTTTGACGACTGCCATTGTTTTGCAGAACATTCCTGAAGGTCTTGTTGTGGCGCTGGTTCTGCGAAGTATGGGTGTATCCAGGATACGTTCAGTCGTTTTTGCCGGTGCAACCGGACTGCTTGAGCCCTTTGGCGCGTTTTTGGGAGTGGGACTGACAAGTTCTCTGGTGCTGGCGTATCCTGTTGGCCTGGGTCTTGCTGGCGGTGCCATGGTCTTTATTGTTTCCCACGAAGTCATTCCCGAGACACATCGTTATGGCTACCAGACGCCAGCTACCATAGGCCTCCTGGGAGGATTCGCACTGATGATGGTCCTGGAAACAGTGCTTGGGTCCTGACTTTGGCAGGGCATCCCAAAAAATACCGGCAGAGCAGCTTCTTCAATCGCACACCGGGTCCGTGCATATTTTTTCCCGGTACAGACGTTCGTAATATCAGGGGTAGAAAATGCCGTATAAACACGAAACAGAGCGGCGGGCTGAGCTTATTCGCGAAATAAAAAAATCCGCCAGTGCAAAGGGTCTTGTCTTCGGAAACAGCGGAGGCAAGGACAGTGCGCTTGTCGGAATTCTTTGCAGGATGGCCTGTGAGAACACACTCGGGCTGATCATGCCGTGCATATCAAAGCGCAACTATGAGACGGACCTGAAAGATGCTCAGGCCATTGCCAGACAGTTTGACATAGCCACGCGCATCATTGACCTGTCTGCTGCCAAAACGGTGCTCTCTGGGGCGATTGGTGAAGCCGTATCGCTAAATGATGCTGCGCTTGTGAATATCGCGCCCCGGCTGAGGATGACAGCCCTGTATGCCGTAGCCGCAAGTGAAAACAGGCTTGTTGCAGGTACGGGCAACCGAAGTGAAGGATATATGGGTTACTTCACAAAATGGGGTGACGGTGCCTGCGACTTCAACCCGATTGCTGATCTTACTGTAACCGAGATTTATGATTTTTTACGCTATCTGGGTGTACCGGATTTTATTATCGACAAGCCGCCGTCAGCCGGCCTGTTTGAAGGCCAGACAGATGAAGGTGAAATGGGTATTGCCTATCGCAGCATAGACGAGTTTCTGCTCTTTGGTACTGCAAGCGAAGAGGATCGGGCAATCATCGAAAAGTTTCACAACTCGAGCGGGCACAAACGCAAAATGCCAGTTGCGTTTAAAGAAAATCGCTAAAGTCCTGTTCAGGGCCTCGCGTGCAAGCGAGGCAACTGCCAGGCTGTCGGACCTCAAACACCTTAAAGATTTTTAATGAAGAAAAAGAAGAAAAAGCAGAAGGATGACGGCAGCTTTCTGATTGCAATAAAAATTCTTCGAAAAGAAACCGGTAGCGGATAATGGTTTAGAACCACCTGGAAAGAAACAATAGCGGCGACCAAAATGTCAGACTCTGCGCGTTTTATTTTAGGATTTGTGGGGCATTCGGGCAGCGGTAAAACCACGCTTATCGAGAAGCTTCTCCCGTTGATGAATGCACGAGGTCTGCGTGTTAACGTCATCAAGAGCACACATCTTGATGTGCAGATTGAACCAGAACACAAAGACAGCGCACGACTGCGCCTGGCAGGCGCAGCTGACGTTATTCTGTCGACACCCATGCGCTACATGCTCGTACATGAACTGCGCGGTGCACCTGTGCCGCAGCTGCCCGATCTGATTGAGCGGATGTTGCCTGCAGATGTTACGCTGGTAGAAGGATACAAAAGCGCACAAATTCCCAGACTGGAGGTCTATCGGCGTGAATCAGGCCAGGACCCGCTCTATCTCAGAGACAGCTCTATCATTGCTGTCATCTCGGATCTGCCGCGCCCGCACGACTTTCCACAGCGAACGGCCTGGCTGGATTTGAATGCGCCAGAAAAAATCTGTGACTGGCTTTTTGCGAACCGGACTCTGCCAGGGTAAGTGCCACCTGTTTTTGTTTTTTTCCCGGCTATATGCTGCGCATGTCGCCAAGCTGCTGTGCAGCCCGCGCACGAAAGCATTCAGGACAGCTGCCTGATTCAAACGCCCC
>Ga0099364_10007771_pt1 | contig 15241 bp, 10 predicted proteins | sample TergutTh196P3_FD_73070 | JGI IMG/M metagenome (GOLD analysis project Ga0099364, IMG submission 73070) | Microcerotermes parvus P3 segment gut microbial communities from Pointe-Noire, Republic of the Congo - Th196 P3 | ecosystem: Host-associated > Arthropoda: Insects > Digestive system > Gut ... | reverse complement strand
AAAACATGCGCCCCAGCCCCTTTAACAGGCCGCCCTCCATGTTCGTACTCATGGTTATATTGTCGCTCATCCAGCTCATGCCGCCGGATGTGGTGAACATCTCCTCACCGGCGTCAAGGTCGCACTTGACGACCGGCAGCTGCCCCCCGTCAATCGAATACTTCATACAAAAAACCCCTTTCGTAAGTGTGTTCCGCAGGAACAGCCCCGGCACACGCCGGGGCTGTCAATACCATCGTTTGTCCGCGCTGCCTGAGCTTTATTCCGCCGGCTCTTCGGTTGTGCTTACTACTCGTATGCCGCCGTTCCGTCCGCGTAAATAGTGATCTCGCTCACGTTGCCGGGAAGTTCAAACCAGTCGGCGCCATCTCCATCGCTGTCGAGAGCCCTCATGTCGAAACTGTCCCATGATCCATTAACAGTGACTCGAAGAGCCGCGCCGGCCTCCAGGATATTCTCTCCCAATACGTCCTCTTCCCAATCGTTCGTCCCGCTGTCGGAAAGGTAAAGATACCAAAGATCGACGCCTGTTTCGTTGTGGATCATGATCACTCCGGCATGAGCCGCGACGGAGAGAAACAGAAACGCACAAACAACAGTAAACGCTACAAACACTTTCTTCATTACAAAAACCTCCTGTATTTTGTTTTGCGTACGTTAATTTTATTAACACACGTTAATAAAAACCATACAATCTTTTAGCAATATTTGTAAATAACATTTCACGCTGCGTAAGATGTAGTTGACAAATTATAAATAATGTGATTGAGGTGATTTTCACCGGCTTTAGAGTGTCTGGTTGGTTTTGCGGGCGCTCCGGGTTGGGTAATTTCTAATTACTAACTTTACAAAAAATAATATAAACTATTTTAAAAGAATTATTTTCTTGAGGAATGGGGCGACGCGGGTATGAACACCTTACGGATAGCAATATGCGAGGACGAGGACGGGGATGCGGGACATCTTTGCTCTTTGATAAACAGCAGCGTTATCGCCGCCGAATTCAGCCGCTTTGAAAGCGGCGAGGCATTCCTTGCCTCCAACCCTGCCGGCCGGTTCGACCTTGTTTTTTTCGATATTTACATGAAGGACGTTTCAGGCGTCGAAGCGGCCCGCGCGCTGAGGGAATTGGACGACGCCTGCGGCGTGGTATTCACCACCAGCAGCTCCGACCATATGCCGGAGGCTTTCGACGTCGGCGCTGAGCATTACTTGCTCAAGCCGGTGGAATATGAAAAGCTGGAGCGTGTGTTGAAAAAGCGCCTTGCCTTGAAGGAGCGTTCACAAAAAACATGTCTCGTGAATGTCAAGGGGCAACACATTGATGTTCCCCTGGATCATATTTACTATGTGGAGGTTAGCGGGCACAACTGCCGCGTATTCACTTCAAACGGAGTGCTCGAAACGGGTTCGACGATGACGATGGAGGACTTTGGGCGGCAACTGCCGCCGCCGCGCTTCCTGAGAAGCCATAAAAGCTACATCGTGAATATTAGCTATGTGGAAAAAATCGAGCGCGACTTTATAATGAAGAACGGCGACAGGGTATACATACGGCGCGGAGACGTGGCAAAATGCGCGCGGGAGCTTGACAAGTGGCGTCTGTATGTCACCGGAAGAGACGAGATATGAGCGAGTTCGCGGTTTGTCACCACGATGAACATCGTGTCGGAAACGGTTTTGGAATGTAATTCTCGCACAAACCACGACTCGCCAGTCTTTACAGCCGCTTGCGAAACCTTATGCTCCAGCCCCTGCAATTCGCGCTCGGCCGCTTTTCAGATGCCTTCATATATCTTGCCCTTGGTTTTGCGTAAAAATTCCTTGAGTTCCTTTATCCTGAGGAACGCCTCTTCCCGTTCTCCAGCGGTGGCGGAGATGCTGCAACCGCTGGTCTCTCGTTGACTGAGTCGTTTTTCTGATTTATACTTTCGCCAAATTCCCCCGCTCCCTCTTCGAGGCAAAAACGTGTAGGCTCGGAGTGCGTAGCGTCAAGAGGGCCAGATGAACAGCTTGCCGCATCGGTGGTTTTAACAACTGAATCGGCACCTTCCGCGGCGTCGTGAGGCGTAGACCCGTCGAGCGTAGTGCCAGGCAACAAGCCGTTCGTAGAAAAGTTCGCTGATGAGTTCGTAGAAAAGTTCGTAGAAAACGAAAAACAACGGACAATATTAAAACTGATACTTGAACAGCCGACTATCAGCGCAAAAAGTATTGCGGAACACATCGGGATGACGCCGCGTGGCGTTCAGAAAAATATCGAACACTTAAAAAAGTTAAGATTGCTTGAGCGTGTCGGTGCGGCAAAAGGCGGGCATTGGGTTGTGAAACCAGCCGAACATTAAATCGTTTTGATTATCAATGAAACCGAAAGGAGCGCAGCATAATGTCAAACGAAATTCATCAATATTTTAGCGAGCTTTTAGCTGCTCTCCGCATTGCAGAAGCCGAGCAGAAAAAAATATACGATAATGCTATAGACATTGAGGACATGGCAGAAGCTACTGCAGTTACTATTGATGCACGAACGAAGATACAACTGTTGCGAAAAAATATTGAAGAATTACAGCGCATTCATGATGAATTTTCAAGTACGTTCGTCAATGAATATAAAGTTTTATCGGGAACTAATGAATCTGAAGTTATATCTGACACGGGGAGTAATTTGCAGACAGAAGTTTTTCCAACGGAATCGGAAACACAGCAATTCATTGAAACGGCAGAAACCGAAGAATCTACAATATCTCCGCTGGACGAAAACGAACCTTATGATGAGTCTGCTAAACTTGAAATAAAGCCGATACTGCTTAACGAACCTGAAATAAATCAAATGACACTCGACGAATCTGTTGTTCCGTCAGAAAACGATGAACATATCACCGCACACCCGCGCGAGTTCATCTTGCTTGGGAATACATGCTCAGTTAGTGGGTGGCAGGAAATCCTTTCGAAGCTGTGTGAGGCAATGGTCTTACGGAAACCTTATAAATTTGCGAGTATAAGTGTTACTCCTACGCTGGGCGAATCAGAACAGCGGGTATTGAGTCTGGATGAACAGAAAATAACGGAACCGTACGCAAAATTATCAAATGGGTTATACGTCACCACGGCCGGTTCCCCGAAAGAGATTAAAACACGTTGCGAACACATACTAAAAGCGTGTGGTTATAATAGCGATGTGCTTCAAATTAGTTAATGGAGGACAGGAATATGGAAGCGGTAAAAGTGCTTGAGGATATTTTAGCAAAAAAGGACAAGGGCGATAGCAATATTAGCAGAGAAAGTGCTGCCGAGGCTTTGAAAACGTTGTTTTTAGAAAATAATGACCCGAAAAAAGTGGTTGAATATCTTATGAGGCTTCACTATTCGATAAGTCAAGCATTCTTGGAGGAGTTTTGTGAATCAGCAACTGACGAACAAATCACAGAACTTGCAGAAGCATTGTTAAATGATGAACAATTCAAGAATGGTAGCAAATCGAATAATATCATGTATCCCAAGGGGTTGTCCGCTGTTCTTGCCCTCGCAAGCAAAGAAAAATATCAGTCCGCTTTTTTGATCTTGCTTAAAATTTTATCAACCTCTGAAAAATCAGATGGCTTTTCGGATGGTTGCGTAAACAACTTCAAGAAGCTGATTGTAGAAAAGAATGGCTTGCCTTTCATACTAAATCTATTCGAACAAATGACGAACAACGCGATTGCTTGTAAGGAATTTGAGCAACAACGCTTAACCCGTTTCCTAAAAACTATAGAAAACATGGCGGTTACGACCACAAAAGAAGATGTATCTGTTGTCGCCCAAAATAGTGAGTCAATAAAAATATCGGCGACTGAAACGGGTAAGTTCATTGATGTCAGTTTCCCGCTAGAGTCGAACCCTGCAGCAAAGCCTGATAGCTTAGATATGGTGTACAAAATTGAGAAAACACAACAATATATTCTTAATTACGTTCGTGGATTGGTTGAAGATAGGAAGAGCATCAATGCTCTTACGGTTATCCTTGCGCAGAGGGATGAGGAACTTAAGTTACTGAGAGACGTAGTTTCGGAGAAGGAACGCCGCATTGTCTCGCTCGCATCTGAGGTTGCGGCAAAGGATAGTCAGCTTTCCGAGGCTAAGAGGCAGGTCGATGATTTAACGGAGAGACTTCGCACCTCTTTTCAAATGGATGAAATATCAAGGAGCCAAGAACTGATAACCCTTAAAAATGATATTTCTGAAGCATTACGACTTGATTATGCTGATTTTGTAAAAAGCAAAGACAGTTCATATAACGAGGACTTGTTTGAAGCCTATCGATCTACACTCACCCGCATATTTAAGTTATTGAGACGGTTCGGAATCACTTGTCAATGAGGTATCATTATGAAAAAAGGTAGTTTTATCGGAATAAACTTCGGCACGACAAATACTGCAGTTGTCCAATTACTAAATGATGAGCAGGGATTCCGTAGCGTTAATCTTGGAGAGGGAGGAGAATATCCTTTTTCCTCAATTGTTGCCATACCTAAAAACGGCGGAAGTCTAAAATTCGGTCGCAAAGTTCGAAGCCGAAGAGAAGAACTCACCTCAGAGTATGAAATTTTCACCTCCATGAAGTCTTACCTTGGAACTGACCGAGAATTTATCGTCGGTTCAAGTAGGTATTCAGCTACTGAAATTACTACTGAGTTTTTTAAATCAGTAAAGGAATACATTGCACGTGAGCACAAGATTGAAATAAAACAAGCCGGCTTGTCTTTTCCTATTGGTTTTACACCAGAGGCTCGGCGTGAATTGCGTATTGCCGCAGAGAAAGCGGGCATATCTGTCAAGTGTTTCATCTCGGAGTCTACGGCTGCGTATTTTGCAAACAGAAAAGAGGGACAAGCATATTCAAGAGTTATGGTTCTCGATTGGGGCGGCGGCACGTTCGACATAAGCATTTTAAACCTTAAAAAGAATTCTGTCAGCGAAGCCGCTGTGTTCGGTGAAAAAATAGGCGGTGACGATATTGATATAGAATTAGCAAGGTGCATCCATGCAGAGATTGTAAAAAAGGCCGGTTCTGGAACACACACATCATTCGACGATATGAATCCCGTAAGCCGTGACTTGATGATTGCTCGCTGTGAGCGGGCGAAAATTGAGATTTCTGAAACCGACGAAGAATACGATTTGACCGTTATGGATTACGGTGAGTATGGAACTAAAAGTCTTACGGTAAGTGTGGGCCTGTTCAATGGCATCGTAGAGCCGATTATCAGGAGCAGGATTCTCAAAGCCATTGATACTGCGCTTGGCCGAGCGAATTTGACTCCAGCCGGCATCGACGCCGTTGTCATTGTAGGAGGAAGCAGCGATTTGGCGCCATACCAAGAGGCAATAACACGAATATTCGGCGAAGATAAAATCATTCTGCCGGAGAAACCACAATGGTCTACGGCTGAAGGTGCGGCACTGATGCAGATTATAGGCGGAAATTTCAAACTCAATGATTCAATTGGCGTTTTACTCAGCGACGGTTATGTAATGCCGCTGTTGAAGGCAGCCGAACACGGAGTTGGGACTAAGGTAGGCCCTATAGACTTTTCGCTTGTGGAAGATTCACAAAACGCTCATTTCGTTTTTACAAACGATGAAAAAAATATCGTTTTTGAGCGTGTAAATATACCCACAAAAGGTTTTCTCAATGAGATTATCAAGCTAAAAGCCGAAATTGGCGATGACCAAATTGCGAAAATCGAAATCTGCAATTCGTCTATGGGTAATATCTCAAGTAATCTGCGTGAAGTAGAGGTCAACGAGCTGACATTCTACTATGATATTAGCGACTTAGATTAAAATGCGAGGGGGTGCCGAGATGAAAACTAATATTACTGTTGCAAGCAATATTTTCAGCCGTAAGGATGATGACATTCGGCGCGACCCAGATTTCGTCGCCCAAATAACTGGTCGCCCTGCGCTGCAAAAAATAATAAATAGATATGGAACTGATCGCGATGGAAATAATCTCGACGGGGTAACACTCTCTGATTGGCAAAAAAAGATGAATAAAGGAGAGTTGTCATGTAATAACGGCGAAATGACCCACGGACTCGTTCGGAAGGACGGCCAACTTTTTTGGCAGGGACGTTGTGAGTATTCTGCGTGTGACGATTTCGAAACCTGTTCAGAAACAGCGCATTATATCCGCGATGCAATAATGATTCCCGAATCACCTGACCGTGATACCTCACCACTTACGTATGAATGGTTGGGCAGTATCGAAGGGTTGTTTCAGGATGAGTTAACTGACGAACAATCACCGGAAGATATTGCTCCGCCCGAAGTGGTGATTGCTGATGTCAAATCATTTGTTGCGCAAGACGAGTTTGTAAAAATCGATAATCCGGCACGGATTGTCGAGGCTGATATTAGCGATAAAATATTGGTTAATGCCGCGCCCGGAAGCGGAAAAACATATACCGTCATCCGTCGACTAGCAGTCTGTCGGATTCAAGCCATTACTAAATCTATTTTAAAGTATATTGCGGCTCTTTCTTTAAAACTTCTTTATTAAGCGATGTTATTTACAACAGTATGAACCATTTAGCATTTGATTTATAGGCGTTATTCATGAATCCGACAGACTGCTAGAAAATATTATTAAAAATCGTTTAGTCGATGATTTTTCGAGTGTCCTCGTCCTTGTATACACAAATGCCGCTAAGAATGAGATATTGGCGCGTATTGAGACGGGTGTCTTAAACAGCACCTTGCCTTACTCGGCAAAAAGTATTGATATTTGCACGTTTGACTCCCTTGCAACAAGCTATTTAGCAACCATTGAAGCGCAATTCACGCATCTTGATTATATCGGTCGAATCAAGCTGTTCAACGAACGGTTTCGTGGGGAAGATTTTTCGAATTTTGAATATATTATTGTCGATGAATTACAAGACTTTGTGAACGAACGTGCAAAAATGGCCTTGAACATTCTTAGCGCGGCTCAAGGAGGTTATCTCCTGCTTGGTGATAAGTGCCAGGCTATATATGATTATGATTGCCGCGATGTCAGCAACGTAAGCTCGGTCGAATTCTATAAGAGGCTTGAAGAACTGCTTCCTCATGATGTTTTAAAATTTGAATTGATTGGTAATCAGCGGCAGAATGATAAACTGGCAGCTTTATCAGACAATCTTCGCCGCGCGCTCCTTGAATTTGATCCGCTGGACGCAAACGAACTTATCGCCAATGAACTGGAAGATATTGAAATAAAAGACTCTGTAGAGCGATATGATTTCCGCAGAATTACTAAACGAACAGCAATCTTATGCCGAAACAATGGTGAAGCTGAGTATGTGAGCCATCTTCTGCATAAAAAGGGAGTTCAGCATACTCTTCTGAGAAGTGTCGGCCAAACAACCACGTTGAAACGTTTTATTGCGGATTGCCTGTGGGATTATCATGGTGATCCAAGATTATCACGGTCTGATTTCATTGAACGTTACTGCGCAAGAGTGTTGGATGATGCTGAAAGCGCTTCCGCTGCTTTTGACGCTCTTTCTGAAGTTGTTTATGATAAATCAGAAGACATTGTCGAGATTGATAAACTCGCGGAAAAGCTAAGTCGCCCCTCGAAGGAACTTACTGATACAATATTAAATGAGAGTAATTCGCTGCTGACAGTCTCAACCATTCACAAGGCAAAAGGGCGGGAGTTCGACACGGTTTTTCTCTTAGACAGTGGATTCACACCTGCTCAAGAAAACACAGAGGAATCTCGCGTTTGGTATGTTGGTTGCACAAGAGCAAAAAACGAACTGTTCAAGATGACAAAGACAAAATCGTACCTTTCACGTTCGAATACATATAGCCCTCGTTGGGTTCAACTCAAACGCCACACGGTTAGGTGGAAACAAGGGCTTATGTCGCATTGCCGCAATGTTGTTTTAGGCTTACCCTCTGATTTTTCCGAAGCCGGATTTGTTGAAGGTGATTTTGCCAAGGCGCTGAAAACGCAAGAATACATAGCTCATGAGGTTAAAGTCGGAGATTGTCTTGAAGTAGAGCTTGTCAACGGGACATATCAAGTAAAGCATCGCGGAAATACTATAGGTTTTTTGTCCGAGAGTATGTTAAACCAGTTGTTGAACATCGTCCGCGAAAGCAATCCGGCATCAAATGCACCCCCGTATTTATCACCAGTTTATGTGTCAAACATAGTTACAGTTACGCCATCGAGGTTTCCAGATGGTGTATCGCCTTATTTCAGAGAATCTAAGTTTTGGCTAGGCGTAGAGCTGACCGGTTTTCCGAAAATCGACTGGAAACTTAATCAAACGGAAGCAGCTCCCACAAACAGCTGGCCGAGTAGTAACCCGTACACCGATTGGTCTGCAATGAAATAGAGAGGTGAGGTAATTGAGCGTAAATAATTATAAGCCGTATTACAGCGCGGTCGATGAAATCTACGGTTGCCTTCAGCGTGACCTTATCGGCCCTGTGGAAGAATTAGAGGTTCTTGAGAATGTAGAACCTCTAAATACATATGCCTGTGGGATGTTGTGGCCAATGCGGATGGATTCGCCGTCACCGGAAACTGATGAGCCGGAGGAAGCTCTGCTATCAGCGCAGCAAAACGACTTAGAGGAGGTTGAAGATACTGTAGTTATTGCTGATGATTCGATTAGCAATACTAATATTTACAAACCGACATCTATGGGCATTTCCATTATGTTGCCGGCATCTGCTTCTCAACTTGGCATCGCATTTTCATTTGCAAAATATTCTCATGAAGAGAAAAAGGAATTAGTAAAGAAAAAAACGACACGAGAAGAAAAAGACCCAAACGGAAATACTATTGAAATAGAGGAAGAGAATGAAGAAGAAATAACAGTCCATAGATATAAACGCTCACCTTTTTCCATTCCATTAGATGTAGATGCAAAAATTGGTGCGCGGCTTGGAACAAAACGGTTAATCTCTGATAAAGATTTGGGAGTCGAGATAACGCTGACATTACGACGTGTTTTAGATGATGACGGCAAACTTGTAACAGTTACTGCGCAAAATATTGCGCGGGTAGCGCAAAAACGCATAGACCAGAGCATAAGCGCACTATTCCAGTGCGAATTGGCAATCTCGTCAACTTCAGCGCTTTTACCCATTTATCAACAAAATGCAATTGTGAGCGACATTGAGGAGAAAATAAGCCGTCTACAGTATCGCAATGTGATTAACTACGCCTATGGCCACGGTTGTTCAATAGCTTATTCCAAAACTCCTGAAGGCGTTTTCGTGGTAAAAAGCGACTTTTTACCAACAGAACGGGTATATCAGATGATGCCCGGTGAAATCAATAACAAAAATATATTAAATCTCGCTTACTGGAAGACCGTATCATTAGATACAGCTTGTGTTGAGTTATCTAGTTTTATTGGCGAATACGCATTGTGGCGCAATGGTCAGAAAGGGATTGCGGAATCGTTTGATGTTGTAGCCTATCAATCTGCGGGTGATAAAGTTGTTGAACGTATAGATGAGTGCATTTCTCGTCTGAAACAAGGAATCGAGGTTCTAAAAAACAACAACAATGCGTGGAAAGCGTTTCTTTTGATGAATCGAGCAATGCTTCTTCAACGGATTAAGACCAAACATACCAATGAACAATCTGTAAACTGGTATCCATTCCAGATTGCTTATATTTTGCAAATTATACCCGATATCGTTGATGAAAAAAGCAGCTACCGTGAGAGTGTTGACCTCTTATGGTTTCCCACCGGCGGTGGAAAAACAGAAGCATATCTTGGAGTTGCCGCTTTTGCTATTTTCTATCGGCGATTGACAGGCAAAGCAATTTCGGATGGCGTTACTGTAATAATGAGATATACGCTCAGGTTACTCACAATTCAACAGTTTGAACGCGCCACAGCCTTAATTTGCGCCTGTGAACATATACGCAAGGAAGAAAATATTTCTGGCGGAGAGATAAATATCGGACTTTGGATAGGAAGCAGCATGACTCCGAATAGGATTGACGATGCGAAAAAGGTTTTGGAAAAACTTCGAGATAATCCTTACGAAAAAATCAATGAGGGAAATCCTGTTCAAATAACAAAATGCCCTTGGTGCGGAAAAAAGGTTGACCTAAATAGTTATGAGATAAAAGGCGGCGCAATGAAAATCCGTTGTGCTGATAACCCTTCCTGTGAGTTTCATAACAGCTTGCCAATTTATGTTGTGGACGATGATATATATCGTATTCGCCCCACACTGCTGTTAAGTACAATCGACAAATTTGCTCGCATCGCATGGGAAGAAAACACCCGCAACCTATTCGGAGACAATTGTCTGCCACCGGAACTTATTATTCAAGATGAATTGCATCTTATTTCAGGTCCGCTGGGCTCACTCTCTGGTATTTACGAAATTGCACTTGAGTATATGTGTGGAAAAGCGGGCCAACTTCCTAAAATCATAGCTTCAACGGCAACTGTAAAGAATGCAAGCGAGCAAATACGCAATCTTTACAACAGAGGAACAATTCAATTCCCACCAGCCGGGATCAACTATGATGATTCTTTTTTTGCTGTCAAAGCTGATGCTGACAAACGACCTGCCCGGACTTATATCGGGTTGTGTGAGATGGGAGGAAGTATCGCAGATTTACTGATACGAGTATATGCTACGCTCTTTTTTACCAAAGCGATGTTTAAAAAGCAAGGAAAGAATGTCGATGTAATAGACCAATATTTTACAACAGTCGGATATTTCAACGCTTTAAGAGATCTTGGCGCGTCATCAACGATAATTCAAGACCGTATTTACACGCATATCCGCAATTTAGTCGCCAGAACATTTAAGAAAGAATCCGAACAATTTCAGATTACACCCACAGAAGTAAGAATCTTTGAGCATTCGGAGTTGACAAGCCGGAAGAGTTCTAAAGAAATTAAGGATACGCTTGACCAGCTTGCGATTCGATATGACGCGCCGGGAAGTTATTCCTACGTTCTTGCTTCCAATATGCTCTCAGTTGGTATTGATATAGACCGCCTTGGAGTGATGACTGTCTACAATCAACCGAAAAGCAATGCCGAGTACATTCAGGCAACAAGTCGAGTCGGCAGACGTAATCCCGGCATTATCCTCGCTATGTATAACAATATGCGCTCACGGGACAAGTCCCACTACGAGCAATTTGGGTATTACCATAAATCATTTTATCGCTATGTTGAAGCTACAAGTGTCACGCCATTTTCACTCAGAGCGATGGAAAAAACGCTCCACTGTATATTTGTTGCATTGATACGCTTAACAATTCCGTCATTATCCCCGAATGAATCCGCAAGGTATTTTCAAACGAAAATTGATGGTGTAGCTATGATTCAAGATTATATAGTAAATCGAGTCGGTGAAATAATGCCGAAACACGTTGATTTCGCTACTAAAGCGCTTCGGAACTTTGCGCAAGATTGGGAAGATGTTGCATCTGAAAACAGTAACACACTATGCTACAAAAGCTATAACGGTTTACCGAGCTTATTGTCATCTGCGGAAGAAGACTCTGAATTGGGATTGCCCAAGATATTAAATTCACTCAGAAATGTTGATCCTTCAGTTAACGTCTATTTCAGGAGGTAAAATTAAATGGCTCGTAGGTTTGGCAGTAAACAGAAACCTGAACGCGCAGGTGATGTAAGACAAAGCCAGCTTATTTCAACATTCGGAGTAGGTTCGATTATTGACTTCGTACGCGATACAGTGATGATCGCAGGAGTGGATAACTGGGATGAGGCGGAGAACTGGGAAGAACGCCGCCTTTTTAACAACAACCTTCAGGCAATAACAGGGGTCGAGTATTTTCTTGCACCAAAAACTGCAACTAATACACGGTATAACAAGAGTCAAGATGTCGAATCCTTTATATTCCCGCAAAAATTCTATTGCCCGATTTGCAAATATATTATAGATGTACGCGAGTTGGGGAATCAACAGGAGAAGCATAACTGTTTTATGCCAAGTGTTTCAAAGCCTGGAAAGCCCTGTGGCGGGCGCTTGGTCGCATCTCGTTTTGTTATTGTTTGTCCAAATGGACATATTGAAGATTTTCCGTATTCTTGGTGGGTGCATCATGGAAAGGATTGCGAAAAAAGCAACAATCCGAGCATTATCATGTACAACTATGACAATAGAAGCGACATCGACAGTTTAATCATTAAGTGCGAAGATTGCCAAGCGAAACGCGGAATGTCTAATGCGTTCTCAATAAATGCTTTCGCCGGTGAAAACGGTTATCCGTGCGAAGGAAAGCATCCACACTTGGGAAAAGACTATGCCTTCGAATGTGCTGAAATAATGACCGCCAGATTGCGCTCTTCCTCAAGTATTTATTTTCCCGCAATTATGAGTGCTTTGACAATTCCTCCTTGGAGTCGTAAGGCTGTACAACTTATTGAATCTGAGTATGACGAATTAACTGCTTTGTCACAGTACGGAGAACAAGCTGTCTTGGATTACATTAAAAGAAAAATACTACCCAGAGCCAAGCATCCAATAACGTTGTCTGATTTAATTTCCGCGTATAAACTTATCAAAGAACAAAATAGTTCATCGAAAATGCAGTCTGAAGCTGATGTTTTTGCCGCTGAATACAATGTGTTGCGCAAGGGCACGTTAAATGATGATGAATATGTTTCTTCCGCCGCAAAAGTGCCTGCGGGCTTTGAGAAATTTTTTGAAGCCATTACAGTCATTGAAAAACTTACTGAAATAAATGCACTAATTGGTTTTACGCGAGTAAACCCTTGGAACGGTGACCCTAATAGCAACCAATTAGCTATTCTCTCAAAAACAGAGAAAAATTGGTTTCCAGCCGTAAAATTACTTGGCGAAGGCATATTTTTCAAATTTAATCGAGACGCCCTTAACGATTGGGAACGTGCTATAACAAACAGATATCAAGAAATGGGCGGTGAACTGGCTAAATCATTTTTTGAAAACGAAAGATTTTCATCTCAATATGTTGCGCTGCATACTTTCGCGCACTTGCTAATCAGACAACTCGCAAACGACTGCGGATACAGCGCCTCGTCCATAAAGGAAAAAATATATAGTACTTATATGGATAACCCAAACAGACCTAATATGTGCGGCGTTTTAGTTTACCTATCTACATCCGATTCGGAAGGAAGCCTTGGCGGATTGATTAGTATAGCGAACGATCCTAAACGTATGCAATCTATATTAAAAAATATGTTACATAAGGCTCTGTGGTGCAGCGCCGACCCGCTATGTTGCACTTCAACCCAGCAGGGATTTCACTCGTTAAATTACGCGGCTTGTCACGATTGTGTTCTGCTTCCAGAAACATCTTGTGAATTTAGAAATGTCCTTCTTGACCGCATATCAATTGTGGGAACACCAGAAAAACCGGATATAGGATTGATGGGCAATTTTGCCGCTTCACTTATGGAAGATATATAGCATGAACCCTCAAGATTATTTAGAGCATGTTATTTTTATTTTGCTCGAACAGGACGAGAAAATAAAAACTCAGTTCTATTCCCTCACCTATGACGAAACACCTATTGAATCGTTACATCGTACTCATCACAAAATCAAAAGCTGGGTTGAGCGACTTTCGGTTATCAGAGATGAAATTATTGCGGAAGCATTCAACACTGAATCAAAGACGCAAACCGAGCAATTAGTTTTCTGTATTCGCAGGAAAGACATGAACGGCACTGCAAAAGGCGTTCAAACCGAAACCGGATTCAGAGTGCTTCGCGGCAGCTATATTTCCGCAAATGTCGCTCCTAATATGTATGAGGTTGTTAAGCGATTGAGGAAAGAGAATAAAAATAACATTGATGTACATAATCGACTTTCGATTGACATAGACTTTGACAATGCCGGACAAGCGGCTCGCTTCGTTATCGGAAAGCAAGTAAATGGCCTGGAAGAATGGAAGACAGATGATGATGTTTCGTTAAAAGAATATATGAACAAGAACAAATTGAATCGTGTAAGCCAAATCCTATCCGATCCGACCGCTCCTTCAAAAACGAATCTCGACTCTAAGCACGAAATTACGAAAGAAGATCGTGACAGAGCCACTGAAAATCTGATGTCCGCGGTAAAAAACGCTGACGTGAAAGAAGTGACTCGGCTAATACAAGAAGGGGCAGATGTCAACGCCACTAACAAGAACGGAGTAACTCCCTTGATGTTCGCTGCTCAGGAGAACTCAAATCCTGACGTGCTTCGAATCTTGATTGAAAAAGGGGCAAAAGTAAACGCCATTAACAAAGATGAAGTGACTCCCTTGATGTTCGCTGCTCAAGAGAACTCAAATCCTGACGTGCTTCGAGTCTTGATTGAAAAAGGAGCAAAAGTAAACGATGCGGACAAGGATGGAATGACTCCCTTGATATTCGCTGCTGGTTTCAACTCAAATCCCGAAGTCCTGACGGCCTTGATTGACAAAGGAGCGAAAGTAAACGCGACGGACAATTATGGAATGACTCCTTTGATGTTCGCTGCGCTAGAGAACTCAAATTCCGACGTGCATCAAACCTTGATTAACAAAGGAGCAAAAGTAAACGCAATGGACAAGGATGGAATGACTCCCTTGATGCACGCTGCTCAGGAGAATTCAAATCCGGACGTTCTGCGAATCTTACTCAACAGCGGCGCGAATGTTGCCATTAAAACTTTTAAAGGTAAATTGGCACTCGATTACGCGGAAAAAAATAGGGCATTGAAGAGGACGGACGCGTATGATCTTCTTCGAGAAAAGACGCTTACCCAAAACGCATCTCGACTCTAAACATGCAATTACCGAAAAAATCGTAAGATGGCCACGAAAAAAGGAGCGGATGTGAACGCCATTAAGGATGCACCCGAGGGCGGTGACTTTCATCTACCTCGACTTGTAATTCTTTCAAACCGTTCAGATAGGCTCCCGGAATTAACGATATTCAGAATGCCTTTATAATCGCTCGTTATCTCAGTGTCTCGCCCCACCAAAGCCTCAAGCGCCGAAAAATCCTCGCGTCCGGCGCCATGTAGTATAAAACGGTTCTCGTCAATGCGCTGTACTGCGTAAAATCTGCCCCCGCTCTCGAAAACTCCGAGCAAAGTGCCGCTGTAATTCCTGCCTTCCGTCGCGCTAGTGGTGATAAACATTCCCTTGTCGTTGGTATTACTACGCGCCAATTCGCGAGCTCCCACTAAAGTGCTTTCGAATTTTGTGATACTCTGAATATCACGT
>Ga0099364_10007770_pt1 | contig 15241 bp, 16 predicted proteins | sample TergutTh196P3_FD_73070 | JGI IMG/M metagenome (GOLD analysis project Ga0099364, IMG submission 73070) | Microcerotermes parvus P3 segment gut microbial communities from Pointe-Noire, Republic of the Congo - Th196 P3 | ecosystem: Host-associated > Arthropoda: Insects > Digestive system > Gut ... | reverse complement strand
GCGAAATGCCGGACTTTGGCGATTTTGACCTGATCGCACCGTGGGCGGCTGAGGCGGCGCGTAAGCTGGCTGAGGCGTGCGTTTTGAGCGGGGATACATCAGGATTCCGGTCGAACGACACGGCGACCCGCGCGGAAACGGCGCAGATGTTTTGTAACTTTATCAGATTTGTTACCGGGCGCTGAAGATAAAAAATAATTCGCATTAATAATAACAAAATGCTAAAAAATTATTGGGGAGATTTATGTTTAAATATATAAATTTTAAAATGCTTGTGCCTTATTTTCTGCTTGCCGTATCGGTGCTTATCGCCTATTACGCAATAAGCGAAATAACGGCTATACTTAATTTTATCGGCGGTATCATAGCGCGGATCTGGGGTATAATCCGACCGTTTTTTTACGGGTTTATACTGGCGTATATTTTGCATATACCGTTTCACGGAATGCAGGAACTCATAGGCAAGTGTAAATGGAAATTTATTAAAAAACGAAAAAAAGCGATCAGTTTGATCATTACGTTTTTGATTATCATAATGATTATATTCCTGGTTTTATATCTCATAATACCCTCAATATACAGCAGCATACTTGTGTTTATAAACAATCTCCCCGATTATTACGCTTCGGCCCTTTCATGGCTTGAATATGTAAACAATTTGGGCATAGTGGATCTTGACGCGGTTATCGCCGCGCTGGAACCCGCGCCGCCGCCCGAAGGCGATGAAACCGATATAACCGAAACCGGCGTTGAAGGTGAAGTTGAAGGTGAAGTTGAAATTGATACGACTGACGAAAAAATTTCCGAAACCGTTCCTTCCGGATTTAATATCAATCTTGACGGCATTATTAAAATGATTGAGGAATGGGCATACGAAATGTTCAGTTTCGAACAGTTCTCATCGGCGGTGTTCGGGGTGGGCTCGGCGCTTGTCGGACTGGGCTCGGCGTTATTCACGGGATTTTTGGTTTTAATTTCCTCTGTTTTTTATCTGATTGAAAAAGATAAAATAAAACATATGCTCCGCCGGCTGCTGATGATTTTCACTTCAATAAAAGTTCATGATATAATAATAAAATACGGCGGTAAATTCGATAAAAACTGTAAGCAGTATATCAAAACGCAGACCGTGTTCGCGTTTATATTCAGCATAGCGGCGACGATTTCGCTTTTGATTATGCGCTCTCCGTTCGCGCTGATTCTCGGTATTTTTCTGGGGGTTGCAAACTATATACCGTATTTCGGTTCAATCGTCGCCACTATTGTCGCCGTGGTCGTGATCGCGTTCACCCAGGGGCTGACCGTCGCGGTGATCGCGTTTATTGTGATTTTGATCATGCAGCAGCTCGGCGCGAATGTCCTTCAGCCCAAACTGCTTGGAGACTCTTTTTCTCTGAGTCCGCTGCTGATTCTTGTAGGTATAATCGTGGGAGGCGCACTCGCCGGTATATTCGGTATGGTTGTGGCGATACCCATTATCGCCATTTTAAAAGATATTCTTGAAGATATAGTCAAAAGCTACGAGCAGCACAAACTAAAAAAAGCCGCAGAGCCCCCTCCTCCCGCCACCGAAGAAGAATCCGTATAGGGCATTGTAGGGGCAGAGCTTGTCTCTGCCCTCTGCCCGACATCGGGTAAACACAAGGTTTACCCCTACGCAATTAAATTTTAATTTCACAAAAAACCAATAAAAAAAAGCGGCAGTATGCCGCTCTTTTTTATTGCTGCGAATTTTTCACATATATTCAAGGCAGCATCACGCCGTTCATTATTTTTGTAGGTTTGCTTAAATATTCATATGCGTAATCTTCACCGTTTCCGAGCTGCCCGTAATCGTTTCCGCCCCAAGTCCAAAGGCTGCCGTCGATCCGGACGGCTATTGTGTGATCACTTCCCGCCGAAACAGCAGCCACCTGATCCAAAATTCTTACAGGGGTGTACTGCTCCGTAAAATTGCCGTTTCCAAGCTGTCCGCAATCATTCGCGCCCCAACCCCAAAGACTGCCGTCTGTTTTAATAACCATCGTATGATCCATTCCGGCTGAAACAGCGGTTATATTGTCCATAATTTCCACAGGGCTGCTAAAATCCTCAAAATAATCTTCCCCATTCCCAAGCTGTCCGATATCATTTTGACCCCAGCCCCAAAGAACGCGGTCTTTTGTTATCGCCATGGTATAAGCAAATCCGGTTGAAACATCGGTTACATCTTCCATGATTTTTACAGGGTTATAACGGTTTTTGGCTTCAATAACAACCCGTCTTCCGCCCGCCCAATAATCTTCATCTTCCACCCATTCGATCACCGCTGATGTACCGTCGCCGACCTGGCCGTAATCATTCCAACCCCAAACCCAAAGAGAACCGTCTGTTTTAATCGCTGCGGTATGGGCATAACCGGCTGAAACAAAAATCACATCCTCCATTATTTTAACCGGGCTGTATCTGTTTTCATCTGTACCATCGCCGAGCTGACCGCTGTAATTTGCACCCCAGCCCCAAAGAACACGATCTGTTGTTATTGCCATGGTGTGTTCCCTGCCGGCTGAAACGGCGATAACATTTTCCATTACTCTTGTTGGTATACCCATATTTCTATCCGACATATAAAAATTTTCTTCCGTTATGACCAAACCGCTGCCGAGCTGCCCGCAGTCATTGCCGCCCCAGGTATATAACCCTCCGTCTGTTTTGATGGCTGCGGTGTGATAAGATCCGGCTGAAACAGCGGCAACATTATCCATTATTTGCACAGGTTCGAACGCTTCGTATTCCCAGTCATAATATTCGTCATAATAATCATCCCATAAATTATTTTCTTCCCATTCAATTTCCAATTTTTCCACTTCATCATATCTGTCCCACGATCTTTCCCATTCACCCTGCGCCGCTTCCAATTCACGCAGTTCATCGAATTTGTCCCATGACTCCAGCCATTCATTCTGCGATTCCATGATTTTAAACAAAAACTCTGTCTGCAGTCTGTTTGATAATGTTTGTAATTCTTCCCATTTTGCTTTTGTTTCTTCGCTCCAGTTATCAAAATCGTTTAATTCTGCCTCAATCTCAGCCCATAAATCATTGAGTTTATTTGATTCATTTTCCCATTCCTCAGTAATTTCCGGACGGATTTCATCTTCCCAAACAATCAAAAATTCACTTTTTTCAATTTCCAATTCCCGCAGCCTGCCGTGTCCTTCCCATAATTTCATCCAGTCCTCAAGTTCCCATTCCAATTCGTCCCATACCGATATCACACGGTTGCCGAGCTGACCGGAATCATTGCTGCCCCACGCCCATAAACTGCCGTCGGAACGTACAGCAAAACTTGAATATTCACCCGCGGAAACACCCACCTTTACAACAGGCACCCGTCCCATCGAGCCGCAGGATACGGCGCTTAAAGCGAACACCGCCGCCGCCAAAACAGCAATAATACATTTCTTCATATAACAAACCTTTCCTTGTTTTTTTATTGCTGCGAATTTTTTCACATATATCTGACGTCTCCGTGGATGGGCGGCAGCGCGTGCGGCCGCACTATCTCGCCGCCGGACTCGTAAGAGTCGATTGCAGCGAAGATATACTCGATTGTGGCGAGCGCGTCCCTGCCCGACGCTCTTATATATTCTTTGGGGACTTCATTTGTCACATCTTCAAGATATGCGTGTATCCGAATCGGGAATGTCGCGTTAAAATCAGCCACGCCGGTGTTTAAAATCTCGGGTTCTTTGCCGAATTCCCAATATGTCAGTTTTTCAACGCAGTTTTCTATACAGGCGGTGCCTTTTGTTCCCGCGAGCTCATAACTCCACCAGCCGCCAAGCCCGAAGTGCGCATCCCCCCTCTGCGAGAGCAGATAACCGATGCTGCCGTTCTGGAATTTCATGTGTATGCTTTGAATTGAAAGCATAAGGTCGGAATTGGACTTTCTCACGCCGGGTTTATCCATAAACGCCTGTACATGCGTGACATCACCCGAAAAAGCGCGCATAACCGAGAACGGGTGGGTTAAAAACGCTTTTGTGTGAGAGTAAGGACGGTTCCATTTCGCTCCGCCGCTTCCGCCGTAAGACGCCGAACCGCCGTTGAAGCCCACTTTGTGCATCGAATACACCTGTTCGCCGATTTTGTCGGTGTTCATGTATTCGCGCAGTTTATCCGCGGGAGCGGAAAAATAATGGTTTAAATTGCAGCCCAAGTACACATCTTTTTTCGCCGCATACGCGACAAGCTCACGCGCTTCCGTGACCTCGTGACAGATCGGCTTCTCCACAAGCACATTCTTGCCCGCATCAATGGCTTCCATTGCGGGCAGGAAATGCGACGAGCCGTTGTCAAGCCCCGAAGTTGTCACCGCCACAATATCGATTTCGGGTTTTGCAAGTAACATTTCTTTAAGCGAATAGAACGCCGGAACTTTAAACTTTTCCGCCGCCGCGTCCGCTTTTTCCTTGATGATATCGCACACCGCTACAAGCTCGGCAAGCTCGTCGCTTGAATAGCAGCTCGCGTGCAGATTGCCTATGCCTCCAAGTCCTACCACGCCTACATTTAATTTTTTACCCATAAAATTACACCTCGTTTTTTATTTATTTTTTATATGAATTTTTTTGCATTACTTTTTGACGTCCGCAACCTTAACCGGAGCGCCCCCGTTTTTTATCGATTCTATCGCCGCGTGAATAACCCGCGAAGCTTCAAGCCCGTCCCGCGCTCTGCCGTCGATATCCTCCGGTTTAACCCCGGAATTGACCTCGCGCACAAACGAATGTATCCTGTCAAAAAATGTATCGTCAAAATCCCTGAACCCGCCGAAAACCGGGTTGGTATACTGTTCTTTAAGATAAGTCTCGGCGGGGTAAAGCGTCGCCTGCCGCCACATATCTTCAAACACAAACCTGCCGCTAACCCCCGCGACCTCGCAGCGCTCCATCGGGTGACCCCGCACTATGTCATAAGACGAGGTGAGATGCCCAACGGCGCCGTTTTTAAATTTAAAATTGATTGAAGCGGTGGAGTAAATCTTCGTGCCTTCTTCAACACGGTTAGGCGCAATCATCGCATAACACTGCACCTCGCTCACATCCCCCATAAAATACCGCATAATATCAACGCTGTGCGGGTTGAGCGCTTTTAAGTGATAATACACCGAATCGAGCGGCATGGTCTTGCCTATCCAAAGCGACATATTGCAGAACAGCAGCTCCCCGATCCTGCCGTCGTCCTGCCATTTTTTCGCCTGACGCGCCGCAGGGGTGAACCGATGGTTTAAATCTATCGCGTAACACAAACCGAGCTCTTCGGCTGTTTCCACCATCTTCTGCGCGTGCTCCAAGTTATCCGATATAGGTTTCTCACCATGAACATGGCAGCCCGCTCTGAGTGCCTGCATTGTCGGCTCATAATGGTCGGAGCTGTATTCGGTTCCCCCCGTTGCCACCGAGCAAAGGTCGGGTTTTAACTTTGCAAGCATTTCTTCAACATTTAAATAATACGGCACATTGTACTTTTCCCCGGCAGCCCTCGCCCTGTCCTCGCGGATATCGCACACGCCGGTAAGCACGGCTCCGGGACACGCCAAATAAGCGCGCGCGTGTATATTGCCGATAGGTCCCATACCGATAACGCATACTTTCAGCATATTTTGTTCACCTGTCCACTTTCTCAAATATTTCTTCAACCGATATAACAAGGGTGTCGAATATTGTGGTTTTAAACTCCGTAATTATTTCAGATTTTTCTTCGTCCGTCATGTCTTCAAGCTCATAAATGGGGTATATCTGATATGTGCCGCTTAGTCTGTAAACCCCGTTTTTTAAAATATACACCGAAACAGAAAGCTCGTCTATGCTGATTATCCAATACTCCCTCACTCCGCAGCGGGCGTACAGTTCCATTTTATAACCCCTGTCCCTTGCGGCGGTGCCGGGGGACAGCACTTCGGCGATAAGATGCGGCACGCCGACCGCTTTCTGTCTTTTTTTTATGGTATCCAAAACGTCCGGGTCGCATATTACCGATATATCGGGCTTAACGGTATCGTTTTCTGTTATGAATATATCCATTTCGCTGAACGCTTCGCAGGTTTTCCCGCTTAAAAATTTTTTGAATATAAACATAATATTGTTCACCACTCTTACATGGTTGGGTTTAGGGCTTGGTAAAGCGGTTTTTCTGCCGTCCAGTATTTCATAATGCTGCGGGTCGCTGTAACCGCCGCCGCTGCTTATGCCCGGATATTGATACACCATAAACGCTGCTCCTTTGTTATCCTATAATCACTTTATATCAACGCCGATCTCCGCGAGCTTCGCCTGCAGTTTTTGAGCTTCTTCAGGGTCGCCGATATGCATGGAGTTATACGCTTCATCGCTCGATTCAAACGGTTTTTTGAAGCCGTTCCATTTGTCCGCGTTGGTTATCATAGGGTTAACCCTGCCGACTTCACCCTCGCGTCTTTTGATAAACGCATTCATGCGCTCCGTCAAAAACTTCACAACCTCAGGTTCCTTATCCGCTATATTGTTGTTCTCGCAGGGGTCGTCGATAAGGTTATACAGCTCAACCGCCGGCTTGTAGTGGAAATCCGGCTCAAGCGCGATAATCAGCTTCCACTCCGGCGTGCGCCAGCCGTGTTTTCTCATCCAGGTCGCCTCGGTGATATACATCTCGGTCTCCTGATTTATTTTGCCGCCCCTAACCAGCTCCATCATGTTGCGCCCGTCAAAGTTTATGCCCGGTTTAATACCCATCACATCAAGCAGGGTGGGTACAATGTCTTTATGCTGGCATATATCGGCAAGTCTTTTACCCCTGCCAAGGTCCTCGCAGCCTTTGAGTTTTATCGCAAAGGGGATAACCAGCGTTGGGTCGTATGTGCCGTGATGGTCGTACAGGCAATCGTGGTCATCAAGCGTTTCGCCGTGGTCGGAGGTGAACACCACAAGGGTTTCCTCCTCGATTCCAAGCAATGTAAGTTTTTCTAAAATATGCTGAATACACGCGTCCATGTATGCGACCGCTCCGTCGTACTGCGCAATCACATATTCGGCGTCGGTGCAGCCCGGCGGGAACCACGACAGAAAATAATCCCTGAACGGTTTAAACTCATAACATTCTTTTAAAGATTTATTATTAGTGTCAAACTCGTCCCCTTGATAGAACAATCTTGAATACGGATGCGGAGGCAAGTACGGCGAATGGGGGTCCATATGCCTTAAAAACAGAAAAAACGGTTTGTCTGTTTCTTTATATTCTTTGGCAAGAAGCTCAAGCTCCGGCAGGCTCACGTCATTCAACGCTTCGGCTTTATGCGCGCGCCCGTCCGGGTTGTCCGCTCCCCAGCCCGGGAAATCAAGATATTTTTGATAACCTCTGCCGCCCACATTACCCCGGAATCCCACGCAGGTGGTGTTATAGCCGGCTTCGCCGAGAATTTCCGCAAGAGTTTTAACCCCGGGCGCTATATCTCCCTGGTGTCTCAGCGCCACAACATCGGTGCTGAAAATATCAAGCCCGGTCATCATCGAGCTGTAACCCGGTGTTGTGGGAACCGAAGGTGAAAAACAATTTTCAAACACAACCCCGTCCGAAAGATATTTGTCGATATGCGGCGTGGTCAGCCGCTTGTAGCCGTACAGCGACATATGGTCGCGGCGCAGCGAATCGATCCCGAAAAACAATAAGTTTAATTTTTTACCCATATATTTTATCCCCTTAATAATGTAATAAATTTTAAAATTATTTTAAAATTCCTATATTTCTTATAATCATAACTGTTTCTTTGTTTTAACCGTTTTTTGTTCATCCAGCGTATTTAAATAACTTAAAAGTATTCTATTGATAAATTCATCTCTGTGCGAGCCTTTTTCTTCTGCCAACTCGTCAAAACGTTTTATCATATTTTCATTAAGAAAAAAAGTTCTTGATCTGTGAATTTTTTCTGCATAAGGATTTTTTATCGCTCTTTTAAAATCTTCTTCACTTATTGATATAACCTCGCCATCTTCATCTATTATCATAATATTAACTACCTCCTTCATATATAATTTTTTCAATATTATTAACTTGTCTTGCAGAAATTATACGAGTAACTTCTCCTTTTTGCCTTTCACAATGACAAACAGTAAGAAGTTTTTTATTACGGCTGAAACCTATTATCATAAATCTTTCTTCGTTATATGAATGGTTTATATCTTTTATTAATACAGAATTGTTGTCATAAAAGACGCTCCTTGCTTCTTCAAACGAAATGCCGTGTTTTTTAATATTAGCTTGATTTTTATTTTCATCCCACTCGAATATTAAGTCATCAATCATCTTATTTCTTTTTTTCCTCTTTGTTCTCTTTTTCCAAATATGTTTTTATCCCTGCCGCAAGGAGCTGCTCAAGGGTTACACCCCTTTTTTTTGCTAAATCCTCAAACATTTGTATATTGATTTTGCGGAAAAGCTCTGCCCGTTCTTTATTTAATCCGGCATTCGGCATTTTTTCTGCTTTTTCTGTATCTTTCATGACTTTAAATCAGCTCCAACCGTGTACAATTATATAATAAACAACATAACCCCAACCCATAAGCCCGTGAATCACCGCCCACATAATAGAATACCAGCTGGCATATGAAATCACCATTGCAAGCGCCACCCCGAAACCTATCCCCGCTTTAGCGGAGCTTTTCGCGTGATTGTTCGCCATATTTTTATCTCGCCCCCAGTTTTTTCAAACAGGCGTTCATATATCCGTATGACTCCGCCGCGATTATCGAGGCTTCCGCAACTTCGAGATCGCGCCCGATAACTTCAAGCACGCAGGGTCCGCTGTATTTTGCGTCAACCATAGCTTTGAGGTAACCGAACAAATCTATATCCCCGCGTCCGCACGCCTGATCTTCCGGTTCGCCGGGAGGAGGTCCCATGCCTTTACAGTCGCGTATATGCACGTGTTTCATCGCGTGGATAACACTCGCCAGCGCGTCTTTGGGCACTTCGCCCGCTCTATGGATATGCGAGGGGTCCATATCGAGCCCGAAATATTCGTTTTTCACCGCTTCGATCATTTTAAGCGAAGTGGGCGTATTATAGACGGCGTTGCCCACATGGGCCTTGCAGGCAAGTGTCACTTTATAGCCCGCCGCCATCTCCGCGAGCTTGTTGAGCAGCTCAAAACTCTGTTTCATCGTTTCCTCATCGTCCATTTTACCGCCGGGCCCGATACATATCACAGGTATACCGAGTTCCGCCGCAGCCTCAAACACCGATTTTAATCTTTCGATATCGTGAGAGGCGATTTCAGACGACAGAAACTCAAGCCCGTTATCCGACATAACGGCTTTTAAATCATTTTTGTCTTGTTTCCATGTGTCCGTGTTTAAATGTTCAATACCCATACCGCGTATCGACGAGATACCAACGCCGTCATATCCCGCTTTTTTGATATATTTCGCCGCCGTTGCAAAATCCGCTGTTTTGAACAATACCGAGTTCACTCCAAGTTTAATCATAACTAAAAATCTCCTTTAATTTTTATTTTTAATTTTCTTCGATAAATGTCGCAATTTCCTCAATCGGCCGCCTGTTCTGCGGTTTAAAATCCTCTGCGGGATACCCAACGGCGATAACCGCGACGGGTCTTCTTTCGGGGGGCAGGTTTAAAATCCGCGCGGTTTCAGCCTCGTCAAACGCGCCCACCCAGCAGGTTCCGAGCCCTAAATCAAACGCGCAGAGCAGAATGTTCTGCACCGCCGCTGCGGTATCCTGCAGACAGTATAAAACAACGCCGCGCTCATGGTACCTGCCCTCACTCCTCGCGGCTTCGGCGCAGACCACTATGCACGCGGGCGCGGACAGTATAAAGTCCTGATTATATGCGGCGGCTTTCATTTTTTGCTGCAGCTCTTTATTTTTCACAACATAAAAATGCCATGGCTGGCAGTTGCCCGCGCTGGGCGCGGCTTGCGCCGCTTCGATCAGCTGCGTCAGCTGCTCTTTTGTTACATCCCGCTCTTTAAAATGCCGTATGCTTCTTCTCGATTTAGCAAGCTCAAGAAAATCCATAGTATCCTCCGTCATTTCAAATTTTTCAAATTTTATACCCCGCAAGCGCAAGGTTTGCTTTTGCTTGTTTTACATATCTGTGTACGCGCTCATTTGTAAGCTCTGTGGTCTGCTCGTTTGTGTATTCAAGAATAAACGGCAGCTCCGGCGTTATTTTAAAATAATTCATGAAAAACTTCACCCAGTCAATTTCACCCTCGCCGAGTATTTTACCGTAGCAGTCGTTGACTTTCCTGTCTTTGCCGTGGAAATAAACTATATGCGGCGCAAGGTATTTAAAAATGTCGTCTTCGTCCGAGTTGGCTATAAAATTCGCCATGTCGAGCAGCACTTTTATATTTGTCAGCCCGCTTTCGGCTTCGATCTGCTCTATAAAATCGCGCAGTCTTTTTGCCGAAGGTATAACGTCAATAACGCACGCCTCAATGCAAATATTAAGCCCGCGCTCTTTAGCCTCGCTGCCCATCGATATAAAGCTCTCTTTCAGCCTGTTAAAATCGCTCTCATAATTTTCGGTGGTTATCCCGCGGTATTCGCTGCGGAAACCCAGCTCTGTCGAGAGGTTTTTTATACCCGCATACTCCGCAAAGTCCATGCACTTTACAAACATATCAAGACAGGCCTGCCTGTGGGCGTCGTCGGGCGAGAGCAGATTTGTGAACACACCGAAAGAAGTTACCTCAATGCCGGCATCACGCATTATATCCGCTTTTTCTTTTACCAGCTCTTTGGTTATTTTATTTTCTTCAAGCTGTGAGATACCGTTGTATGCCCAGCCCCCGAAATCCGGGTGAGCCATACACAGCTCGGTGCAGTTATATCCGTGCGCCGCCATAAACTCCGCCGCTTCTTTTACAGTCATATTGCCGTAACTCCGCGATACTATACCGTATTTCATAAAACATATTCCTCTTTATTAATATTTAAATAATTATGGTTTTGATTATATTATATATAGTAAAAAATGTTTTGTCAAGAGCGAAAAAGTCAAGCAAAAGTTAAAAATTTTTCTTTTAATTTTCCATGAACAAGTCTGATGTTAGCGTATTTCAGGGAGTTTTATAGGATTATTTTTCGAATCATTGGCTGGAATCTTAAAATGCAGCTTTGTTAACTTTTTGTGAATATACTGTTTTGCGTAATAAAAAAAGCTCCGGAGCGTTCCACATTTAGGAACGTTCCGGAGCGTGCTTGGTTATATTTGATTTTATATAGTGCTGTAGATAATCATAATAATATTCAATGCAAAAGCATGATCCCACCGCAATACACCAAAAAATAAATCGTTGATTGAAACAGAATGTCCTGTATAATCGGCATGGTTATAATACACGCATAATTGTTTTAATGGGGAAATAGGCATAATGGCATAAAAATTAATTCTATAAAATTTATAATTGACATGAGCGTTCCCATGTGATATAATATAATTATAATTATGAAAGTTGAAGTTAATATGTATGGAAGAAAATAAAATTAACGGAGCACAAGATACAGAATTATACTTTATAAAACTGACCATCGACTTGGCGTTCAAGTATATCTTCGGCGAACTCAAGAATATCGAACTCCTTAAGTCGCTGCTGACAGATATTACTAAGCTGCCTATTGAGGAATTAGAAGACTTAGGCTTCATGGGCGAGGAGCTGCACCGCGACAGCCTGACCGATCGCAAGACCATTGTTGACGTGAGAGCTAAACTGAAAGACAAGAGACAGATAGCGATAGAAATGCAGGTACAGAACTACCAAGATATGGGGAAACGCAGCCTCTGGGAGTGGGCTAAGATGTATGGGTCGCAGCTGGGCAAGAGCGAAAAATTTAAAGACCTTGCCAAGTGTATCTGCATAAATATAACAGCCTTTGACTATACCGGTAAAAAGTCGGGGTATAGCCGGTCAGTGATAAAAGATGCCGATACAAATGAAACATATAAAGGAATGGATGATTTGGAGATTTTCTTTATAGAGCTGCCTAAACGCGACACAGTCGGAGATGACAGATTACAGAAGTGGATGACGCTGCTGTCATCTAAGTCATGGGAAGAAATGGAACGAAACGCAAAGGGGGATGAGATAATGACACAAGTATATGAGCAGGCACGGGAGATAGCGCAGAACGAATCGATGCGGATAGCGATACACAACCGCGAGAAGTTCCTAATCGGTCAGAACTCTTTGAAAGAGGAGGGACGCGAGGAGGGCTATCTTGAAGCTCAGAAAGAATTTGAAAGCGAAAGAAAAGATTATGAAGATGAAATAAGTAAATTAAAGGCTGAGATAGCACGTTTGAAAAAGAATTGAAATAATCGTATCACTGCTGATGATAAAAAATCTTGGTGTCAATCGGGTGTCAGTAACCAGCGAGAGTTATGAAAAAGTACGATAAATTAGAATAATCTACAACAGGTGGAAGTCCTGAAAATGGCGTAGAATCGAAAGATACAGCACCTTAGAGGAAGCTGCGATAATCATTGTTGCTGACTACGGATCAGAAGGTTAGGGGTTCAAATCCTCTACAGTGCGCCAAGTATAATCCCCCTTGCTTCCGCGAGGGTACTGAAAAAAGCGGCTATTTTCGTAAGAGAAAGTAGCCGCTTTTAATAAATTTCCTAAAAAAAGAGATTTGAAAAAATATTGAAAGAAAAAACGGTTTCTATACCGTTGCTAACTCCACTAATTTAGTAATTCTCTTGACATTAGCCACAAAAGCAGAAAAATAACTCTGCAATCGCATGGCAATAACACCCACAGAATCAGCTTTTTCTAAGCCGGGCGGTTTGTGGCTGCGCGTAAAGGGTAACCCGGAAGCCGATGCCGCTTTTTTCGGCAGGACAAGTTACGGCGGTTTTGAATATTTCGGTATATTAAAAGATGCCGCAAAAGAAAACGCTTATATTCAAAATCCTAATGTGTGCGTGGAGATAGAATATCATTGTTATGCCGAATATAATACTTCGCCTCACACGAATTATTCATACATACCGACATACGCGGTTTAATCATCTGCTGCTTTAAATAATAATAAGAGCGGGGGACACCCGCTCTTTAAAATTCCGCGTTTTAATCCAAAAGCTCTATTCGTTCTATCGCTCTTTCTATATCTCTTTGCAGTCTGTCGCTGACTCTTTCGATAGACGATGCGAACGCATTGTTTCTGCCGTTGACGTTGTTGTTAAAAGCATCCATAGCACCGCCGAAATTATTGATGCGTCCGAAATCGGCTAAACGCCCGGCTAAAATTATATCAAGCATTGCGCCCGATTCTTCGTCGCGGGCGTGCATTGTCTGCAAAGCTATATCATAATAAGCGGGGCGTATATATTTAAACCCGCCGTAAGCGAGAGCTTCTATTACTACTGCCGACCTACTTTCGTCCTGCGTGCCCTGCGGCACAGCCACGGCGCAAGAAGCCCACTGATGTATATTCGTCAAATATTTTTCCTGTTCTTTGTTGGCTTTAGGCATCGGCAGAACTCCGAAATCGGTTTCCATTTGCCTGAGTCTGATAACTAACTGCATGACTTCCGCAAGAAATAACGCTCGGTTTTCTTCAAAAGCCGCTTGCGCAATCAGGTGATTGCCGTAATCTCCGGCAATCAGCGTGAAATTATCCGCGCCTCTCATTATTTCATATATTTTATCAAGGTTTTGCATGAGTTGTTCGCCCTGCAGCGCAAATACAGGCAAATCTAGAATATCTTTCTGGGTTATTCTGTTGCCCGTGGAAAAAAACAAGCCCTGCACGGAGTCCATCGTCGTGGTAAAAACATACTGGTCAAGAGCGTTCATAACGCCGTTGCCGTCAAGGTCAAGGCTCACGCCCTTGCCTAATTCCAGCATTTTATCTACAGTCCATTCGCCGGATTTCACTGTTTCGTATATATCCGGCACGTCATAGTCGCGGGCGACCTGCTTGTTGAACATCATTGTCCATGTCCCGTCATTCGTCATGATAGTTATATCTCCGGTTGCGAAGAAATTCTTTTTCATAACCGAAGTATCGAGCAGTAAACTTTGGTCCCACCACGGGAACGATAAATCAATGCCGTCGAGATTATCCAGATTTACAAGCAAGCCCTCTTGTGAGGCGTTGGATAAATCCTCGAAGTTCATCATAACCGCGTCATAAGAATTGTCGCCTGCCGAAACAGACCTGCGTAAAGCGCTGCGCTGGCTGCCTACGTTTACCCAGATTCCGGATATAGCTATGCCGATATTTTCTTCAACTTCTATATTGCGTCTGAAAACCGCGTCGTTTACGACTTCGCCGGTTTCTTCTTCAGAAATTAAATCGCGGTTATCCCATTCGTCCTGCTGTCCGCGAATCATTATCCGGAACTCGTAGCCGCCGAAATCCTCGTCGGGATAATCATATAAATTTAAAATCGCCTCACGCGGGTCAATTTCCTGAATAATTTCGCCGGGTTCGCCCGACGCGCCGTCCTGCTGTTCCGTTACGCTTATATTGTCAGCTCCTCCGCCGTCGCTTCCGCAAGCGGTTAAAAATACCGCCGCCGTTAAAATAAGCCATAAAATTTTAGTTTTCAAAATAAATCCAACCTTTCTTTCAATTTTTTTAATATTTAATTTAATTTTTAACATAAAAATTCCTTATCTTTTTCTGTGTATCTGGTAAACATCGCCGCCGCAGCCTTGCAAATATATTATATCGTCAGTAACTTCTTTGACAGCCCAGTACCAGCCGCCGTCCTCCGGGAACGAACAGCCGTCGTCAATAAACCAGTCCTCGTTAGGCTTATAATTTTTTAGCGATGCCAAATTATCGTCAATCATGCCCGTATAATGGTGCCGTATTTGAAAAGTCGGCAGCATTGCATGACCTTTTTCGCAGTATCCATTCTGCCCCACGCGACAATATATAAACTCGTCAAGATTTTCACCGCCGATTACGGTTCCGCTCCATATTATATTATAAAACACAGAATATTTGCGAGTATCAATACCTGCCCGAATGCCTTTTGAGTGAATATTTAATTCTACCCCAACATTCCACCGCGCCATTTTTTCAGCAAGCGGCAACGAATTATCAATCTCGTTTACCCGTTCAAAATCGCTTGCTTCGATTTTTTCCGCGAGAGTATTTTCAAATATTTTATTATCATGAGTTATATAAACCAATTTTTTATTTTGCTCGTCGTACTCAAGTTTATCCGACGAATGCA
>Ga0099364_10007769_pt1 | contig 15243 bp, 12 predicted proteins | sample TergutTh196P3_FD_73070 | JGI IMG/M metagenome (GOLD analysis project Ga0099364, IMG submission 73070) | Microcerotermes parvus P3 segment gut microbial communities from Pointe-Noire, Republic of the Congo - Th196 P3 | ecosystem: Host-associated > Arthropoda: Insects > Digestive system > Gut ... | reverse complement strand
AACTTGTTATGGCTTATATCAAGAACCTTAAGATTTTTTATTTCACTCACAAAAACTGGCACTTTGTCAAAAGCACTAAGGCTTAACTCTTTTAAATTTTGCAGATTCTTCATAGATTCAGGAAAATAAAAGTCAACAGAAAAGCTTTCCGAAATTGTCAATTCTCTTAATGATTTTAAGTTCCCAAAAGACTCCGGTAATCCTGTAACTTTGGTTTCAGCGATGGTAAAAGTTTTTAGCGAACATAGCTTTCCAAATGACTCAGGAAAATGAGTAAACCATGAACCTTGACCGTAAATCTCTTCCAGTTTAGGGTGGTTATGTCTTTCCCATAAAGCAAATACTTCAAGTGATTTTAGGTTTCCAAAAGTGTCAGGTAATGTTTCTAGACGATTATTATCAAGACTGATTTTCTTTAACTTTGATAATTTCCCTATTGAATCTGGTAAAATAGATAATTTGTTACAATCGAGGTCTAGTTCTTTTAAATTTGAAAATTTACCAATCCATTCAGGAAGTTTCGTTAGGTCATTGCCTGTTAAGTTGAGAATTTCCAGCCAATGTAAAGCTTCTAATTCTTCGGGTAACACTTCCAAATAAAGATATGATAAATCAAGCTTCCTATTCTTCTTGATTTTACATCGTACTATACGGCGTAAACATTCTTTTCGGTCTAGTTCTAACCGTTTGGCAAAAAGAGATGGAAGATGACTAGTATTATATCCCCTTGTTTCTATACGCTTTAATTTTGGTAGATCCAGGATGCTTTGAGGTATTTCCTTAAAATCTAATGGACATATTTCAAGAAATTTTAAAGAATTTAAATTTCCCAAGAATTCAGGAAGTTTCTTCATACCCATATTATCCAAAATCAACTTTTTTAGTTTTTTTAAATTACCTATACTCGCAGGTAATTTTCGAACTCTTTTGTTAGAACTAATGTTTAAAAACCTTAAATCTTTTAGCTCATCTAGCCAGTTTGGAATTTCTCTTATGTCAGTACAATGTACCGAAAGACTTGTAAGCCATGTCAATTCTCTAATTTTCTCCGGAAAAATGTTCAAATATCCATTAACACCAATATCAAGTGTCTTTGATTTTGTTTCTCGACATTTTTCTATTTCCAATAGAGCATCATCCAGCGCTTCTTTCCTTTTGTTCAAAGTCTTTTCACTATATTTCGGCATATTTTTTTCCTTTTCTAGCCAAGAACACGTTCATGATATCTTCAAATGTTGTATTAAAAAATATTTTCTTGTAATCAAGCTCTCCTTTTTCGTGTAAATATGGTAACACTAATATTTTCCAGCCACTTTTAGTCAATTTTAATTTTGCTGTTTGCGTAAAACCATCGCTACAGTATAAACTATTCCATTTTCTTTTAGCTTCTTGATATTCTGCTTCTGTTTCATCAGCAAACTTATATATCCATGTGTTATCATATTTTGTTATATCTAATCCTTTAGAAAGATATGAAGATATAGATGCTTTCTTATTTTTTGCACCCCATGTATTTATATCATCAATAGCATTGTATATATCTTGCAATGTTCCTTGTCCACCAATTTTTTTTAAAGCCGTCAAAACCTGTTCGTATTGTTTCATATTTATATCTCCTTTATAAACTTAAAATTTGCCAAGTTTCCTGGCTAAATCTAAAACAGTAAACTTCCCCTTGGTAATATTTATTAAAAATTTCATGTTTTTAACAACAAAATCTTTTATCTGTTGCAGCTCATCTTCTGTTAAATCTATTTGAGCGTCTTTAACCAAAACACGAGGATTTTTTTCTAAGCTCATGGAGTATATTCTTTTAAAATCAGCATTATCTGATCTTGTTCCTTGAAATTTAATACGCTTAAAGGGCCCTATTTTATCCCAGCAATTCATTTCATCAATAAACAAATCTACAGGCAATCCGGTTATATTCTTCGAAATCCGGCTTATATATTCCTGTCGAAGATTTTCCGCTTCATTATCACTCATGGCTTGTAGATTGTCTTCCCAAAAAGCCCCTTTGCCAATATTCTCAATAAAATGATGATTCGTAACTTTTACTTCTACCAATATTTCATTAATTTTTAATATGTCATACCAAGACATAAAGTATTTAGTATGTCTAAATAGCTCATACATTCCCCAACAAATATATTCATCATTGAAATCGTTTTCTCCAAGATATTCATTGACATTAAAATTTTCTCCATCACCATCATATTTTTTTTCTTTTAAGTCTTCCAAGCCATATTCAGAGGATACATTATCTGACCATAAAAAATTAGGTAAAATGTTATATAAAATAAAGTAAATTCCTTTTTCATTAGGCACTAATATAAACGGCTTTAGGGCAATATCAATATTGAATCCGTTAACAAATTGGTTATTAGAATTCGCTCTTTTTTTTAAAATACGAAATTGTACTTTCGCTTCCTCGTAAACCTTTGAAAAACCATACATAACTTTATTATTTAACTCTATTAGCTGCTTTCTATATACATCTGTCCATTCAAAATTGTTGTCTAACTTTTGACACCGTACTGCTAAAATTTCTTCCAACAAATCCTTTTCTTTAATGCAACACCCAATTCCTATTTCTCCAGACAAGTTTTTGTAAAGGTTATTTGTTACAATATAATATAAAGCACAGGCAATATCCTCTATGTCCAGGATGGAACAATAATTCTCCAAGTAATTTTTTCTTTCTTCAAAAGTATTGTTTAGAAAATTGATGAAAAAATCCTTATCATACATAATATTGGACAACTTTCTGTACCTCCTTTTGTATCATTCTTACCAATTCTGGTGGATTTAATACTTTTACCCTATTCCCTTGACTTAAAACCCAGTAAAAAACACCATATAATTGCGTAGATCTAAAAGAAACAAAAACAGACCCATCTTCACAGCACTTTATAACCTGATTATGGTAATAAATTTTTTCAATGGCCTCGTCTCCTATTTCTTTAGGAAACAAAAGTTCAAATACATATAATTTATCATCTTTGGGTGTTAGTTTCTTTCCATCCTTTATATAATCTGATGTCTTAAAATTTTCAGGTATTTCAAAGTGATTTCTGGTTCTTTTTACTTGCCTCATTCTGTTTATGGAATAAACTCCTGGTTCTTCAAAATTACTTCTACTATTCAAAGCTAATAAATAATAATGCTGCCTTTTAAAAAATATTTGTAAAGGATCAATAGTAAGATTTGCATATTTCCTATTGTCAGATTTCCAATACTCAATTTCAATAACTTCTTTATTCTCTATAGCAGATACAATCATTGAATTTATCTCTCCATCAATCTGAATATTGGGCTGAATTAGAAAATCCGGTCTGTTTTCTGGGGTAGGGGAAAAGAGTAAACTATTCACTTCTTCCTCTGGAAGTGCCATAAGTAACTTATCTATAGTTTTTCTAAATTTAATTGAAAACGCATCTTCGTCATAAGTACCAATCTTCGTGATTTGGTCATATATAGTTATTGTTTCAAGCTCTTCCTTTGAAAGCATGACGCTTCTGATGAAAAAATTTGGTTCTGAATAATAATAACCACGCTTAAAAGTATCATATTCAATAGGGGCATCATAGGAATACCGTAAATAATCTATATCCCGTAAAATTGTTCTGGAACTGACTTCCAGTTTTACAGCCAATTCTTCAGCATTCAGATACCTGCCTGAGCGTATTTCTTCATCTATACGGGCAATTCTGCTAAGTTTAACCTTTTCTTCGCCGTTTTTCTTGTTCATTTTCGGCTTTTCTCCCTCTTATATTGTGAATATACAATATGTACCATGACATATAATGTCACAGCAAAAAATATTTTCTCCATTTTTTCGCCTTTATTTTGACAAATTCCTATGATATGTTATAATAAATTATTTTCTTGCCATGACATTAATTGTCATACTCATTGTGATAAATTTATGAAATCATAACAATCCAAGGAGTTGTATACTGAATATATAAAATGCGAGCTTTCATATTTTTATATTATATGCTAATATTTATACATACTGTCATACTTTAAGGGTTGAGAGTAAAATTGCTTTTCAAGGGGAGAAAGGAGTGAGTACTAAATGTAAATATTGTAATTCAAGCATGTATGGTGGCTCGTGTCCAAATAGTCCATCAAAAAAGCACGAGAAGTAGATATCTCTTGTTTATTTGATATTTTTTCATAAAAGAGTAAGTTAAATTTAAGGAGATATCTATGAAAGTAAACATAACACTAATTATTGCAATTTTTTGTTTAATTGGTTTTTGTGCTATAGCTGTAATCTTTAATGTTTTTTCAATTGGGGATCTACCTGCTAGTTTTGTAGGAGCAGCATTAGGTGCTGTAATAACAGGTGTTGTAACTGTAATTCTTTTGGATGGACAATCAAAAGCAGAAGAAATTAAAGAACGTAATGTCAAAGTTTTTGAAAAAAAATCTGCAATTTTCTCTGAATATATAGATATCGTTTGGGATACATGGGATGACCGTAGGGTCTCAGATAAAGAATTTCAGAAACTAATAGGAGACTACTATAAAAAGCTTATGCTTTACATGTGTGCCTCTTCAGCAGAAATTATAGGAGGGCAGCTAAAAGCTATTGGTGAATTTGCGGGGAACGATGACCTTTCTGAAAAAGATCAAGAAACGCTTCAAAAAGCATTGATTAATATAATAAATACACTAAGTGACGAAATATCTCTTGGAGGGCATATAGATCCTAATCTGTTTGTAGAATTAGGGAAGGAAGTAAAAGAAGCAGAAGCACGTTCACGTCGGTCAAATACATCTTTCAAAATGCTTGGAATAAATAAGAACACTGAACTTATACTAAAAGCTAAGCCTAATATCAAATGCTGGACAATAGATGAAAAAAACCAGGTAAAAGATGAAAATGGTGAAGAAATGTCGATAAGCGCTCTAGCAAGTCGTGAACTTGAAAGATCAGCAAATGGTTTTTCAGAATTTATGCTTAACGGAAAAACACTGTTTGAATTAAGGGGAAAATAAATTGAATGCTTATTACCTTAAAACACTGCCGGAAAAGAAGAATAAATAATGGAAAAGATAAGAGAATATAAGATAAAAAAAAGTAGACTCCATATGATTGATAATGCCATCAGGGCTGCACAAGAAAATGGCAGAAGAGTAAATGCGTCTACCCTTGCTAAACTTACTGAAATGACATCACGTACCATTTATAGAGATATTGATTATATGCGTGATATTATGGGAGCACCTATTGAATATGATCCAGTAAAGAGAAGCTTCTATTATACAGAAAAAAATTATTTCTTGAAGGCTGTACCACTTACAGAAGGAGAATTATTTTCCATTGCCCTATTTGATCAACTATTGGTGCAGTACCGGAATACTCCTCTTGAAGAAGCTTTACACAATATTTTTTCTAAAATTGTACAATGCTTACCGGATAATATAAGCGTCGATACCAGTTTTCTTGAATCCCATGTATCTTTTATTTCCGATAAAATTGGCACAATGGATATAAAAACATTTCATACTATTTTTACTTCTTTACAGAAAAAGCTTACAATGATTTTTGAATATCGTTCTGCCAAAAAAAGTGATTTTGATATACGCAAAGCTGATCCTTATCATGCTATATGCTTTAAAGGAACATGGTATTTTATAGCATATTGTCATGAAAGAAATGTTCCAAGAATGTTCTCCTTTTCTCGCGTAAGAAGGGCATCTTTAAGTAAAATGAAATTTACTATTCCAGATGATTTTGACCCCAACAAATATTTCGATAGAGAAATGGGTGTTTGGGTTTCAAATCAAAAACCAAAACATATTGAGCTTCGTTTTGAAAAAGGCTCTGAAGCTTATGTCTTGGAACGTCATTGGCATAGTACTCAAACAATTAAAAAGAATAAAGATGGCAGTATAAACTTAAAGTTTTCTACAACACAAATACCGGAAGTTTTACGATGGGTTTTAGGTCAAGGGCATACTGTAAAGGTTATTAAGCCTTTGGATCTTGCTCAAATGGTAAAAATAGAATGTGAAAAAACAATGAAACTCTATTAATAAATACTCATATAATATTTTTTACCTATGACATCTAATGTCATAAATATATATAAAATATTATTTTAGTATGTCATTTCTTGTCATACTGCCTGTGCAATATTGTTAATTATAATGCAGTACAGGAGGCAGGTAATATGGCAGAAGTACTTACCCAAGAAGAAATTGACCAGTTATTGACTGCGATTAATGCAGGTGAATCAGCAAGCAGTGGCTTTGACAGTCTGGAATTTTTTGAAAAACACTTAAAAGAGCGGAGACTTAATCAAGAAAAGACGTATGGTATGTTTGATAAAGATATTTCAATATGTGAGTTTTTTAACTCCAATGACAATGATAGTCTACTGGCAGATATAAAAAGGAAAAATGAAGATGAAGGAATGGGAAATATCAAAATTCCCAATACCAATATTACTCTTATAAATTATTCCATTTGTCCAAAATGTAATACGATTTTCAGTTTTGGAGATATTATATCTTACTACAAAAATCCTGTACCGGATAATAGGTTTAAATCACGGGCATTTCAATTCCGGAATGATACAAGAGTACATTGTCGGAATTGCGCTACCTTTTTCCTCCCTTCCCTCGTTATTTCTGATGGTACACCTGTTAATGAAGTTCAATTTTTATGCCGTGCCCAGACCATAGAAGCAGTGGAAGAATATATGTGGTCAAAAAATGAGAAAGTATTAACAAAGAAAAAAAGCAATATTGTTTATAATGGCAATTTTAGGGCTATTAAAAATGATGTTTCTGTTCTTGCCCTTAAGGAAAAACCTACATTAGTAACCAATATCATACAATACACCCCAATCAAGAAAATACTTAATTTCATTGATGGTACTAATATTGAAAAAGGTGATTTACTCTTTGATGAGTGGAAAAAGGTTGTGTAGATAATGATTAATATTCATAAATTTGTAACTGAAGATGATGTAAATTATTATAAATCTAAGACGAATGATGAAATTAAAGAAATGCTTAATTTTAGTGAAGATTTTAAAAAGTTTAACAAAAATAAAAATTATAAAGAAGCTATAAAGGATTTCGACTTTAGGGATTTGTATGGTCTTCCTGATGGGGATATTGATGTTTTACTAGAGCAGTTTCGAGAAGATAACTTTACAATGTATACTAGAAAGAATAATTGGCAGCATACCTTTACTAAGGTTTTATGCAATGATGGTATAATTAGAGATTATCAAACAAAAGTTTCTTCTTTCAGATATATTAATAAATGGAATCAAGAATCAGAACTTCAGGAATATATGTTAATAATTGACAGTGATAATAAGATATTATGGATTGGGAGCGCATATGAAAATAGTCATTTTATCGCTACGGATAAAAGTATTTATAATTTCTGGTATGAACATAAAATGATTAATCTATTCCCTAATATTGCCTCTGACTGTGAATATTATATGGAGGACAACAATGTGCTAAATGATGAATTAGTTAATAAGTATAAAAAAAATATTGGTGTATATCGCTTTTGCTCTTTTGAAAATGTATATTCTATACTTAAGAATGAAAAAATTGGTGTTTCAGTATCAATTGACGGTTATTTTGAAAAGAGTTTTTTTTATAAAGGTTTTAAGTGGAATAAATATTATGAATATATGTACTCTGGTAATATAACAAAACTAATTAGTATTCAGGTAAAAGATGGTTTTTTTTACTTTGAAATTGAAAATATAACTTATCCTCATTATGGGTATTTATTATTTGATTTATCAAAATTTCAAATAATCGAGGCAAAAAAAATATAAATTTAAAATTCTTTTTTACTATGACATTGTATGTCATGGTAATGGAGGTATAATATGGACATGAATATTATTGATAAAATTGAAAAGGTCATTGACCTCGCAAAAGAAAAAGGTCTCTGTGAAGAATATTTTACAAAAGCAAGTGAACCACTTGATTTTATTGGCAAACTGACTGGCACTAGCACTGTCCAGACCACGATTTTTGCAATTATTCTTGAACGGTTTGGGGACTATCAAGTTTCAATTGATGAAATAGCAGATGCACTGAAATGCAGTAGGGTTCGATTTATTCAATATATGGATGATATTGATGTATTGAAGAAAAAAAGACTCATTAGAGAAATTACTACTAACAGGGATCACCGTAGAGATAATGTCGTGAACTTTACAATACCACTGGATGTGGTAAATTCTATCAGAAAAGGCATTGAATACAAAGCAAAATCAATTGAAAATTTAAAACCTCAGGAATTCTATGATTACGCCGATGATCTTTTTACAGCGGCAATAGAAGAAGATATTGAAACTACATCTTTATTTGAGGAATTAAACGAACTAATTGCTTTTAATGAAAATATTAATTTTGTGAAGAAGAAAAAAGAGTATAATTTATGCGATAATTCAAGTATTATTCTGCTTAGCTTATGCAGTGCTCTGGTTAGTAGAAATGATGAAAAAATAGAAACAAGTGATTTGTCAAATATCATTGGGAATAGCGCATTTAGGAATTTTATTCGTGAATTCAAACAAAAAGAACATGAGCTTAGTAAAAATGAGCTAATGAATTTCGATTTTCACAGAGGTCTCTTTGATACTGAGTATTGTTTATTATCCCAAAAAGCAAAAGATGAATTTCTTGTAGATGTTAAACTTGTAGAAAAAGAAAATTTTAAAAGCAAGTATCTAATCGCTGTAGATAAATTGCCAGTGAAGGAACTATATTATAACAAAAAAACAAGAAGCAGTATTCATGAACTTACTACCTTGCTTTTTGATGGTAATTTCCAGAATGTCCAGGTTCGTTTATCTGAAAATAACTTACGGACAGGGTTTGCCTGTATTTTTTCTGGCCCTCCAGGTACAGGTAAAACTGAAACTGTATATCAAATGGCAAAAAAAACCGGCAGAGACATCATGTTTGTTGATATTTCAGAAACGAAAAGTTGCTGGTTTGGTGAAAGTGAAAAACTTATTAAGGACCTTTTTGCCCAATATCGTAAGATGGTTGAGAATGGTGGTATAATACCAATCCTTCTTTTTAATGAAGCAGATGCGGTATTAGGAAAACGCCAAGAAATATCAAATACTTCTGGTTCTGTAGACCAAACAGAAAATGCCATTCAGAACATCATTCTGCAAGAAATGGAAGACTTAAAGGGAATACTCATTGCCACTACCAATATGACAGCAAATTTTGACAAAGCATTTGAACGGCGTTTCCTGTATAAAATTGAGTTTGACAAACCAGATATCGAATCCAAAAGACTAATTTGGAAAAGTAATATTAAAACACTTTCTGATGCAGATGCCTTAAAACTTGCAGAACAATTCGACTTCTCTGGGGGCCAAATTGAAAATATTTCTAGGAAAAGTATTGTTTCATTCATTCTTAAAGGATCGGATCCAACCTTGTCCGATCTGGAAAAATTCTGTCAAGAAGAAATAACCGCCAAAAATGAGAAAAGAATAGGTTTTTAAGTTAAGACGGGAGAGGTAATGTATGCCCTACTGATCCGCCATCTCGGAAAGCAGTATGGGTTTGGGGGCATTGTTTTCGCCTTCGACCTTGGACAATTCTTCCAATAGTTCCTTGCCCCGGCGGGAAAGCCTTTCCGGTATTTGAACCATTAACTTAATCCAGAAGGAGCCGCGTTTATTGCCCGAAGGGACTCCCTCATCCCTAATGCGAAGGAGTCTGCCGTGGGCGGAACCTGACGGGATTTTTACTTTTAGTTTTTTTCCTTCCAGGGTGCTAACATGGATTTCTGCTCCAAGGGCAGCCTGGGTAATGGAAATGGGTACGGCGCAGTATAGATCCAGGCCCTGCCGTTCAAAGTATTCGTGGGGTTTTATACGGATAAAGACATAGAGGTCGCCGGGGGGGCCGCCTCCGGGGCCTGCATCTCCATGAGCGGGGATTACCACCCGCTTGCCGTTTTCTACACCTGCCGGTATGGTAACCATGATCTTTTGGCGTTTGCGCTGGGTGCCGGTGCCGCCGCATTCCCGGCAGGGTTGTTCTATTATATAGCCTTCTCCGCGGCAGTTGTGACAGGTAGATGCAACGGAAAAAAAGCCCTGGCTGTGCCGTACCTGACCGGAACCCTGGCAGTTGGGACAGACTTTTTTTCCCGATCCGTCCGCAGCGCCTGTTCCCTTACAGCCTGAACAGCCGTCGTTTTTGGTATATTGAATTTCAACCTTGGTGCCGAATACTGCATCTTTAAAGGGTATCTCGATATCATAACGAAGATGCGCTCCCTGCCGTACTCCGCCCGATGATCTACGGCGTCCGCTTCCCCCAAAGAAGGTATCAAAGATTCCTGAAAAGTCGCCAAAGATATCTTCGAAGCCCCGGAAGGTTTGTGAAAAGTCGCCCTGTCCGTGCATTCCGTCAACTCCGGCAAAACCGAATTGATCGTAGGCAGCTTTTTTCTGATCGTCTCCGAGAATTTCGTAGGCTTCGGTTGCTTCCTTAAACTTTTCTTCGGCAGTCTTGTCCCCCGGATTTTTATCCGGATGGTATTGAATGGCAAGTTTGCGGTAAGCCTTCTTTATATCATCCTTGGATGCATTTTTTGGTACACTCAGCACATCGTAGTAATCACGTTTTGCCATTCATTCCTGCTCTATTGGTCATCTACAACTTCGTAGTCTGCATCTTCGGCGCTCTTGGTTTCCGGCCCGCCGCCCATATCAGGGCCGGCTCCTGTGCCCATATTGGGATCGCCTCCCATATTTGGGTCCTGACCCTGAGCAGCCTGCTGCTTGTAAATCTCTTCGGCAATTTTGTAGGAGACCTGTTTTAAATTTTCTGTTTTGTCTTTAATGACCTGTAAATCTTCGCCTTCCAGTGCCCGTTTTAATTCGGCAACGGCTTCTTCTGTTTTGGACTTGTCTTCGGCACCGATTTTATCACCCAGATCCTTAATGTTTTTTTCGGTGCTGTAGATCATTGAATCTGCTTCGTTCCTTACTTCGGCCTTTTCCCGTTCCTTTTTATCTTCCTCTGCATGGAGTTCTGCTTCTTTAACCATGCGATCAATATCGTTGTCCGAAAGACCGGAAGAACTTTCTATGCGGATCTTCTGTTCCTTGCCCGTACCCAGATCTTTGGCGCTTACATGCACTATGCCGTTGGCGTCTATGTCAAAGGTTACTTCTATTTGCGGTACGCCGCGGGGCGCCGGGGGAATGCCCACCAGATCAAAACGGCCAAGGACACGGTTCTGGTTTGCCATTTCACGTTCACCCTGCAGTACCTGAATGGAAACAGCAGTTTGACCATCGGCGGCAGTGGAGAATATCTGGCTCTTTCTGGTAGGTATGGTAGTGTTCCGGGTAATGAGCCGGGTCATAACACCGCCAAGTGTTTCGATACCCAAAGAAAGGGGGGTTACATCCAGCAGCAATACGTCCTTTACATCGCCTGACAGTATACTTCCCTGAATTGCTGCTCCTACTGCAACAGCTTCGTCGGGGTTAATACCCTTGTTGGGTTCTTTCTTAAATAAATCCTTTACAATCTGTTGAACCGCAGGAATACGGGTAGAACCACCGACAAGGATTACCTCGTGAATATCGTCGGCAGTAAGTCCTGCATCGCTTAGGGCTTTTTTACAGGGTTCTTTGGAGCGTTCCAATAAATCCGCCACCATCTGTTCAAACTTTGCCCTGGTTAGGCTTTTTTGCAAATGCTTGGGCCCGCTTTGATCGGCAGTAATAAAGGGCAGGTTAATCTCTGTAGTCTGCATGGATGAAAGCTCTATTTTTGCTTTTTCTGCTGCTTCCCTAAGGCGCTGCAGGGCCATACGATCCTGCGCTAGATCTATCCCTGTATCGTTTTTAAACTCGGTAATAAGCCATTCCTGAACACGGCGGTCAAAATCATCGCCGCCCAAATGAGTATCGCCATTGGTTGCCTTAACTTCAAATACCCCTTCGCCCAGTTCAAGGATAGAAACATCAAAGGTTCCGCCCCCAAGATCGTAAACAGCTATCATCCTGTCTTGCTTTGATTCCTTGTTAAAGCCAAAAGCCAAAGATGCTGCTGTTGGTTCGTTAATGATTCGCTTTACATCAAGGCCTGCAATTTTTCCAGCATCCTTTGTTGCCTGCCGCTGGGCATCGTTAAAGTAGGCAGGGACAGTAATTACCGCTTCGCTTACCGATTCGCCCAGATAGTCTTCGGCGGTCTTTTTCATTTTTTGTAAAACGAAGGCAGAAATTTCCTGCGGAGAATACTTTTTTCCGTCTATGTCTATACGTACATCATCACCTTGCTCTGTAACCTTGTAGGGAACCAGTTTCATTTCGTTGCTTACTTCGGAAAAGCGGCGTCCCATAAAGCGTTTAATTGAATAGACCGTATTTTCCGGATTGGTGATCATCTGGTTTTTGGCCGGGGCGCCCATAATCCGTTCACCCTTGTTGGTAAAACCTATAATGGATGGAGTTGTACGTCCCCCCTCGGAATTTTGGATAACTACAGGCTCGCCCCCTTCCAGGACTGCCACACAGGAATTGGTTGTTCCAAGATCAATACCGATTATTTTTCCCATGATCAAACTCTCCTTACATTATATAATGCTATGTTTCGGGCATTACAACCTTAACTTTTGCCGGCCGTATCACCCTTTCTTTAAGAAAATACCCTTTGATAAACTCTTCTGCCACAACCGGTTCTGCCAGTTCGGCCGATTTTTCCATCATGATCGCCTCGTGTATGTTGGGGTCAAAGGGTTCCCCGACAGAGTTAAAACGTTTAAGTCCCCACTTGTTTTCAAGCTGAGAGATAAGGTTTTTTTCGATCATGCTGATTCCTTCATAAAGGCTGTTATAGCTTGCAGCTATTTTTTCGCTGTCTGCTCCTGCTGCTTCCCGCTGGGTTTCTGCCGCTTTAATAGCCCGTTCAAAGTCGTCTATTACAAAGGCCAAATCGAGAAGCAGGGTTTGGTTTGCAAAGTCTATGGCACTTTGTTTTTCCAAAACCATTCGCTTGCGGTAATTTTCCAGTTCCGCTGCCTTTCGCAGATAGTTATCGTTAGCTTCTGCCAGCTTTGCTTCCAGTTCAATATTTTCTTCTTCCGGGCTTAGAGCTTTTGCAGCAGCCTCTGTACCCTCTGCCTGTTCCTGCCCGCCTATGGCAGCTGGTTCCGGTAAAGAGTCGGCACTAATGGTTTCCTGGGCATTTTCCGCTTTTTCGCTAGCTTCCTGGCTTATAGCGGAAGTATCGGTTTCCTGACCAGTTTTCTGAGTTTCATCCATGTCTTCGGCAGCAACATCCTTTTTTTTCTTCAATATATTATTGTATTCCCAAAAAATATAATTTTCTATGGGGGAACCTCTAAATATGGAAGTAAAAATCTTAAGAAAAGCTCTTAGAGATTCCCTCTATATAGAAAATACTAATTTCGGCAGTGAAGGTCAAGTCAATTGGTGATTTTTTAGATGTGCAGTAAACTTTCGTACATAACCGCAGGGTCTATAGGTCATTTTGGCCTGTCTAAGCCCTTCGTCTCCCAAATCCTGCTCCCTGTTGATGTGGATATAGTAATTTGGGAGGGTAGAGGCATAGTGCTGGTTAATAAATTGGTAAATTCCCTTGAAATCTTCCAGGGCTTTTTCAAAATGAATGGCAAACATACGGCCCCGGGCAAGACGCTCCCCCAGACACCAGGCGGCGGGCTTTCCCTCTACCCAGTATACCATTCCCTGCAAAAAGAGCCCCTCGAACTGCTTAAGCGCCTCGGTTGCAGCCACAAAATCCCCGTCAAAACCCTTGTGTTTACGCCATTTTTCCAGTATTTCCAGGGCAATGGGTATTAATTCTGCCGTCAGGGGTTTTGCTTCCCAGGAGGCATAGTTATTGTGGAATTGGTTTACCAGATTGCGCTTTTTATGGTACTTTTTCCCCGGTAGCTCGGCCAGGTCGCTTCGCAGATACAGATAGTCAAAATTACCCCGGTCTTCGGTAAACTCAATGCCCCATTCTTCCAGCCGGTGACGGTTTGGGGTTAAAAGTGAATCGGAAATTCCCTTCCAATAATCGTGGGTTTTAAACAATTCTGTAAGAATACCCCGTCCGGGAACCGCACAGGTAGTACAGAAAAATCTTTTACCCGGGGGTGATTCCTCTTTTGCCGGTTCGGCGGAATAGCGCGGCTCGTCCGGCGATGGCGGCGGCTGAATTCCCGATAATAGCAAGGTTTTATCCTTTATTCTGGAAACCCTGTAGTTATAACGCCTTCTAAACAGGAACAGATTGGCAAAGGTAAACTCAGACACCCCGTCTGGAGTCATGGGAAGCTGGGGGTGCATTTCCGAACGCAGCTCATAACTCATCGGCACAAAGTCGGGGAATTCGGGGATTAGGGTGTGCATCTTAATTAGTATATGCCGTAGAGCTTATTATTGCTATAACCGACATTCGCCGTAAAAATATGCAATGTTTTTGTAAATCATATCCTTTACTTTCTTTTTAAGAAAGTAAAGGATAGCTCGTTTTCTTTTACTTTCTCTATTGACTAGTAAAAGCTTATCTGTGATAATTAAAGACAGATATGCAGAGAAAACGCCAGTTTATATATATAAAGTCCTCCCTTGTAGCAGGTGAGCATTATAATGCGTATGTGCCAAAACCATTACCGCCTATACCGGCGATAAACATGGAAGAAATATCGGTGTGGCTGGAAAAGGCTAATATTGCCATAGGAGAGTTGAATGGTATTGTAGAAAGTGTACCGGATCCGGCAATTATAAATTATATGTATGTTCGAAAAGAAGCTGTTCTTTCCTCCCAAATCGAGGGCACACAGTCCACCCTTGACGATCTTTTACGCTACGAATCTGAAGGAAGTTCCGGTGTAACTGTTGATGATGTGAGCGAGGTTTCTTCCTATGTTGCCGCCCTATATCATGGACTGCAAAGAATACAGGGTGGTTTTCCCTTGTCTTTTCGACTTGTCAAAGAAGTTCATAAAATCCTGCTTTCCAATTTTCGAGGACATCAAAAAACTCCAGGTGAATTCAGAAGAACACAAAACTGGATTGGCGGTACTCGCCCGGGAAATGCACATTTTATTCCTCCTCCGCCGGATAAGATGATTGATTGTCTTGATGCTCTTGAGAAGTTCATACATACAAAGAATAAAATGCCGTTATTGGTCAAAGCGGCTCTTATACATCATCAGTTTGA
>Ga0099364_10007768_pt1 | contig 15244 bp, 12 predicted proteins | sample TergutTh196P3_FD_73070 | JGI IMG/M metagenome (GOLD analysis project Ga0099364, IMG submission 73070) | Microcerotermes parvus P3 segment gut microbial communities from Pointe-Noire, Republic of the Congo - Th196 P3 | ecosystem: Host-associated > Arthropoda: Insects > Digestive system > Gut ... | reverse complement strand
TCCGTTCCCTGCAAGAGAGTTGATAATTAACAGAAATTTAGTACAAAATCCAGGTTATAGATGAAAACAAAAATTTATTAATCTTAAAATAACAATAAATAATATTTTTTATCTATATTCTTATATTTATTTTTTACAAAAGTAATTAATGAATTACAATTTTATATGATTCTTACCGGCAGTCAACGGATACGATTTTCCTGCCCAAATGAATGAACCGGTAATGTTTAAAGGCAATGTGATGTCGGCAGTTAGATTGTTGCCGTTTTGTTCATAGTGAACAAAAATCTTACCGTCCGGATGCGGCATTTCTCCGCCTATTTTTCGTATAGACCCCAGATGAGGTTCAATTTTTACGATTTTAAAGTTTGGGGCGTCGCTATCAATTCCCAGAATGGTTCTGAAAAACTCAATATTTGGACTGGACCCCCATGCATGACAGTCTGACCGCGCAGATGCTACATCGGATGTTTCCGCCCAGGTCGTAAGCCCAAGTTCAATATTTTTCCGCCAGTCATCTAACCAGTTGAGATAATCGTTCCCTAATCCTGCTTTTATCAAAGCCAGATGCAGATAGTATTTGAAATAGATGGATGCATTAGTTAATTCAGTATCGACCAACATCTTCTGTCCGATTTCTTTTGCTTCCTGTCCGGTAACCAATCCCGCCAGTATAGCCATCGAATTGATGTGTTGTGAGAATTTATTTTTTTCAGATGTATCGGCAAACAGTTTGCGCGAGGCATCCCAATATTTTTTCCGGATGGTCAATTTTAATTGTTCGGTTTGTTTCTCATAGAGCGCTACATAATCATTCATACCCAAGTTTTGTTCCAACTTAATGGCATACTGATAGGCGAGTAAGAGTTGCAGATCAAGCGCTGCTGAATAGCCATCGTCGCCAACAGGCCCCATACCTCTTCTCCAACCATCTGCCCAATCTGCGAAAGTCCAATTCGGCAAGTTTTTGATAGAGCCATCTTCCTCTTGAAATTGTTTGAAGTAATTCATTATTTGACGCGCTCCCGGTAATTTGTCCTTAATGAATTTGCTGTCGCCGCCATACATCATGTAATCGTACAAAATACCGATATACCACATAGAAAAAGTAGGAATGATTTGTGGATTGATAGTGGGATATCTGCTTAAAGTGATTCCTTCAGGCTGTCTGGAATGATCCGCATGAGTCAACAGATTTTTCACTAAACGGTCGTCGCCACTGTTATACAACGAGACCAATGCTTGAATACGCGAATCTCCGATATATTGCAATTGTTCGTAATATGGACAGTCCATATAGGTATCTACAGCGCATAATCTTGCTGTACGCCAGCCGATTTCAAGTATTTTTTGGAGTTCTGTATTATCAGTCTCCAATTTTGCTTCCAATTGAAAAGGGAAACCTGTGAATGTACTGTAAATATCCTCAATAACCAATGGGGATTCTTTTGTTTCCACCTCAATATTAATGTAGCGAAATGTACGGTAAGAAAGAGATGTAAAAGATTGCTCATATGATCCGTCAGAAATTAGTATATCTGCAAATCCTATCATTGTTTTGCCTTCTATTTCATTCCGGTTTCCTTTAGTCATGCCATCAAATAATGCTTCGGCATACGATAAAGTAATGACGCTGTTATTGCCTGCGCTGAAAATAATGGTCGGATATGCATTAGTTAGATGTATTTGATCTAACAGAAAATTTGCCTTTGTATTTGCGGGAATATTTATTTTTGCTTTATTTTCCGGAAATGTTGAAGGAATAGAAATATTTTCTTCTTTTCTTATTTTTCCAAATCTTTGGTAAGTCATCTCCATTTGCGGAAGAGTGGATGGTACGAGTCTCCATGTTTTTCCAATATCAATCTCGACTGTCATTTTAGGCGTTCCTCTTGAAATTCTTTGCGCCGGATGCCAATGAGCGTCGTTATAGGATAGTTTATCCCATCCTTTGATATGAAGATGCATGTCTATCTGCTCGTTAGGAGATACAACAGCGTAACCCCGCACTCTAACGGTTCGAGGAATACTATAACTGCTGTCGCGAATGCATTTCCAAGAATTGTTTGTGTTCAAAACCTTGGAATCCTCATTTGCCCCTTGCAGAATAAATCCTGTTCGAAACGAGATTTGGGCTTCGGCTTTTCTTTCGCCCTCATTCCATATCTTGGCGGCTATGATATTCTGTCCCGTTTTCAGATATGGCATCAAATCAACCATTTCATAAACCCAATGTTCAATATCGCATCGGGCTGGTCCAAGTGATACCAATTGTTCATTAATATACAATTTGTACCGGTTATCTCCAGATACAAAAATCGGGAATGATGATGGAATAACCTCCATCTCAAAACTTTTTCGAAATAAATAGACACCGTAGGCGGCAGGATTTGTTCCGGGAACCGAAATCCATTCTGCTGCCCATTGTTGCCGCAAAAAGGCGGGATCAATCGTTTGAGCTTCAGTCTTTAGCAAAGCCAACATGATGACTGTCGCAACAATGATTTTTGTCGTATAAAAGTTTTTATAACGCTTACAACTATCACTACGATTACTACTATTACAACTTTTCATTTTTTTTTAGATTTTTGGGGACTTTTAAAAACTAACTTATTATTACAATTTGACCTTTACGAAAAGTTGAAGTCCGTTAACCCTCCGAAAAAGTCGTAACAAATTTTTGCAAAAATAGACTTTCATTTTGACACTACCAAATTTTTTCCAATAAAAATCAAAAAAAACGGAAAAAGATATATTTTATTTGGTTATATAATTACTAAAGCCTTATAAATTAACTGTTTCATTTAAAAATAAGTTGAACAAATTCTGTCAGGTAAATTCGCCAGTTTTTCCAAATATGTCCTCCGTCCGATTCGCGATAGACGTGCGGATAATTATTGTCGGCAAGTTTTTTGACATAGTCAATGTTTGCCTGATACAGAAAATCTGTTGTTCCGCAGGCAACCCAGTACAATTTCGGAGGCGTGGCAAACTGCCTTCTCAATTTTTCGTCAAAATTTTGATACACAGGCGACGTGGCTTGTTGCGAAACCCCAATTGCCGACGAAAACAATCCGACATAATCAAATTTGTCGGGGTATTCTTTTGAGATGTGCAATGAATGGAAACCGCCCATTGACAATCCTGCTATTGCGCGTCCCGCTTTTGTGTTTATTGTGCGATAATTACTCTCCATGAAATTAATCACATCGGGAAAAGCCGCTTCAAATGCGCCGTCCATACGTGTATCTCCCATAAAACTCGGTTTATACATGCCTCGTTCCGATTCTCCCGGCGCGGCTGTTTGAGTAACGTTGCCGTTGGTCATCACTACAATCATTGGCTTCGCTTTGCCTTGCGCTATCAGGTTGTCAAGTACCTGCGACGCCCGCCCCAGCGCTATCCATGCTTCTTCATCGCCGCCGGCGCCGTGCAGAAGATACAACACGGGGTAACGCTCGCTGCTCGTTTCATAACCCGGCGGAGTATAGACTGTTATGCGTCGCGTCATGTTCAACGTCGGGCTGTTATACCAGCGTCGCGCTACCGTCCCGTGCGGAACGGCGTTGACCTTGAACAAATCGCCGATGCCGCCGCCTGTTATGAAGATGCTCGTTATCGTGGCGATATCGCGCATCGTGTAAGCGTTGTTTGGGTCAACTATTCTCACTCCGTTTACTATCAAACTGTAACTGTACAGTTCGGAAGCAAGCGGCTGGGCTGTGGTAAATTCCCATACGCCCTGCGCATTTTTAGTCATTTCGACCTGCCTGATTTGCGGTGGCAAAAAATCGCCGCTAATCTCTACCCGCGTGGCTTCGGGAGCCGACAAACGGAACGTGACGGTATTGTCGGCATGAACTTCGGGCGAAATAATATCCTGCCCGCCGAATAATGCCTGTTGTGCGCTTGCTGTCGTGCAAATTAACACGACAACAAATAAAACTGATAATGTTCTCATTTTTTATACTTGTTATTAAAATGTCTATCTATTCTACTATTCAATATTGAAAATCATAAATTCACTGTTTCGAGCGGTATATGGCTTCCATTGCGGCAGTCCTGTTCCGTTTGGGTTTCCATTCTTTGCAAAGTTTGTCCAATAATCAAGCATTTTTTCGCTTAATTTATGGTCAGCCTCAATGAATGGTCGCCATGCACGGTCGAGCGTACCGAATATGTACCACAGTTCCGCAGAGTGAAAAGCGCCCGCATCGTCGCCCGGCAATGGACGTTCAAAAAGATAACAGTAAGCGCCATCGCGTCCCAATTCTTCAAGTTTGAGACTAAAATCAATTATCGGCTCTCTCATATTGCCGAAGTCATCAGCCGTATAGCCTATCATATACGGTATCTTGGGAAGTTTATCCGCAATTACGATGTCGCTGAAACTGCCTGTTGAAAGATAACCGTCCACGACTGGACTTGTACGGACGCCTCTTCGCGCTGCCATTGCTTCGCGCTGAATAGCGCTGATTTCTTCTACCGTTGCATTGCGCATCTGTTCAAGAGTTGTCAAACCTGCTGCATCGAAAAAACTTTGCCCGCTCTCTTCTGCATTTTCAAGCGTGTTTCCCAGCCCAAGCCCTCTTAAGCCGCCGCCGCTCTGTATAATTGCTTTCTGAATAAGCCCTGCGGAAAGCGGCGATGCTACAAGTGTCTGCACACTGCCTGCTCCGGCGCTTTGCCCAAATATCATCAAATTGTCGGGGTCGCCGCCAAAATTTGCGATGTTACGTTTTATCCATTTTATAGCGGCTAACTGGTCTAAAATGCCGTAATTGCCCGAAACACGATGCGGACTTTCAGCCGACAGCAAGGGATGCGCGAGAAAACCATAAATTCCGAGACGATAGTTTATCGTTACCAGAATGACGCCGCGTTTTGCCCACTGTTCGCCGTCAAATTCGATTTCGTGTCCAAACCCCGACGTATATGCTCCGCCGTGTATCCACATCGCCACCGGCAGTTTCTTTTGTGGATTTCCCGCGGCTGGCGTCCAGATGTTAAGAAACAGGCAGTCTTCGCTTCTTTCGGGGTCGCCGTCGGCAAAGAACTCCCTATGGTAGAACGAGCCGGGCGTCTGGTCGTTCTGGATAGCCGCCGCTCCAAATTGGTCGGCTATTTTCACGCCTTCCCATGGCAGTACGGGTTGAGGCTCGCGCCAACGCAGGTCGCCCACAGGAGGCGCAGCATAAGGTATGCCTTTATAGACAATAACGCCTTCGGTTGAAGTCCCAACGCCTTGCACTCTGCCTCCTTCTATTGTCAGAACAGGATTAGGGTTCCCGCCGCACGAGGCAAAAATCAAGACAAACAATATCAATACTAACTTACTTTTATTTTTCATATTCAATCAATTTTCAAATTTTCAATATATTCCTTTTTTGCAGCCTGACTCCACGTTATCGTGGCGGTACCGTATCTGAAATGCGTATCAAGGCGCGGATTGCCTGCCATTGGCGTGGTTTCATAACCGCTTTGGGCTTCTATTCGCTCTATCAGGCTTTTCATATCAAGAATATAGTTCATTCCAAGCGTACCGAGCGCAATTCCTTGCAAGGAGTGTCCGCCGTAGATAATCAACTTTTCTTTGTTGATGCCATTGGCAGGAGCGTTGATATAGTTAATTAGCCTGTTGACGCCTTGCCTGTACAGGGCAAAAGCATCTGCCGAAAATATCCATACTCCGCTGCCCGAGCCTATGGCGTCGCCTGTGAAGACCATATCTTTGCCGTCTACAAAAAAGACCGTAGAACCCGGCGTATGTCCCTCTACTTTCAGAGTTTTCACCGTTGTGCCGCCCAAATCAATAGAAGCGTTATCATTAAAGTACTCTGTACGGTTTTCGGGAAATGGACTTCGTTCTGAAAAATCGGCTCTTGGAATCCAAAAACGTATCTTTTCATCATCTACAAAGGCGTGTAGCATACCGAGATGGTCGCCGTGGTTGTGAGTTACTGTGATAATAAGGTCGCGCCCGCGCGAATACTCGCTTACAAGGCTTCGCAGCGATTCTGCTGCATTATCAGCCCACTGCACATTGTTTGAGAGGTCAACCAGCAAAGCCTTACTGTTGCCAACTATTAGATACATGTCCGAACAGTTGTTGTAGGATACCTGCCCCTGTGCATTGGTATAAGTTCCCCGTCCGCGTTCGCTGTTATAGTCCTGTATTTGATAAATCCCTTCGGAAATCGCTTCGAGAGTGAATGTTCCACGTTCAATCTTTTGCGCCAACAGCGAAGTAAAAGAGCATACTATTATTGATGTAATCAGGATTCTACGGTTCATTATTATTATATTTTACCATTTAAAAATAAGTTGCGCAAGTTCGTTCAGATATTGCCGCCAAACTGACCATGTATGTCCTCCGCCGGTTATATGAAACGTATGTTCCATTTCGTTGCGTTTCAGCGTTTCAACTAATCTTATTCCGCCTTCCCATGCAAAATCATCTGTTCCGCATCCATACCAAAAAAGTGAGTATCCTGCGCTCTTAATTGCCTGAAATGCAGCGTCTGTTTCCGGGTTTACCTGTATTCCCGAACTCATTGGCAGTATCCATGAGAAGAATCCCGGATATGTTGTGACGGCAGACACAGTATGCCCACCGCCCATCGAAAGACCTGAAATAGCGCGAGCGTTTGGCTCGGCAATAACGCGATAATTAGCCTCAATGTAAGGCGCTATATCCTTTACCAACGAATGAATGTAGAGATTTACAAACGCGGGGTCGTTGCGCTCGAAAGTCCTTTCGGGCAGCATCAACGTCTGTGCCGCCTGTTGTCCCGGGTTTCCATTGGGCATCACAACGAGCATCGGGACTGCCTTACCCTGTTCTATAAGGTTGTCCAATATCTGTGCTGCGCGTCCCATACTTATCCATGCTTCCTCGTCGCCGCCCCCGCCATGAAGCAGATAGAGAACGGGATATCTACGATTGGTAGAGCCATACCCGTAGGGCGTATAGACGGTCATACGGCGTGTTGTTCCGATGGTAGGCGAATCATACCATACATGCTCTACATTGCCGCGTTTGCTTGCCTCGCGGTAATTGGCAGACAGCGGTCCGTCAATAAGCAGAACGCTTAAAAAACGCCGACCATCGCGCTGTACAAAGATATTGGCAGCATCGTTCACTGAAACGCCATCTACAATAAAATTGTAGGTATAGATGTCGGGCGAGGGTATAGTCATTGTAATACTCCAAACGCCATTAGCGTCCTTTTCAAGCGTTTCGGAGGCTGTGAATGAAGACATCCACGAGCCGTAAAGTCTGACATTGGTTGCATCACGCGCCGAAATACGGAAAGTAACCTTTCCATTTGCTATTTCAGGGGAAACAACCGGTTGAGGTCTGAAATTCTGAATCTCCTGTCCCATCAACGTTATGGATATCAGAGCGAAAACTGTTATAAAAAAATACTTTTTCATGTAATATAAAATTAAATTGTTTTTAAAAGATTTATAATAATTTTAATTAATTTTTTCGGAATTATACAGTTCAGATTTATATTTTAAGGAAAAGTTTATGTTTGTATAAAAAATACAGGAATGCCCAACACACTGTCATGTTTGCACAACTGCCAAGGAAAGGCGTCCATGAATCTGGAAAACAGCCTATCATTCCTTTGAACAAATAGTCGGAAGTATATGAAAATCTGATAATGCGTTGCGCCATGTAAATTGTTATGGAATTCAACCCTATAACCGTGAAAAATAATGACCATTTACGATAACCCTTTACATCAATTATAAAGTAGAACAGAGCAAACAACAGCAGACTCAATCCGCCTGCGCAGCAAACAAAGGAACTCGTCCACAGGTTTTTGTTGATTGGAAAAACAATGTTCCACAACAAACCCAGAAGCGCCAAAACCAATCCCGCAACGACCATATATACGGTACGTTTGTATTCGTTTAATTCCTCCCTGCGCCACATTATAAACTGTCCGGTAAACATTCCCAATAAAGCCGTTGCCGTAGCCGGAATTATACCCAAATATCCTTCGGGGTCGTGTATATCATTGTACAATCTTCCTGGCAGGAACAAACGGTCGAAATAACTTGTAAAGTTACCTTCCATTGAGAAACGGTCGGCTCCGGGATTATCAAATGCCGGTACAAAAGCGAGCAGCATCCAGTAAAAAATCAGCAATCCGGCGCACCATACAATCCGAATGTTTATTTTACCGGTATTTAAGAAAATCAACGCAGCAAACATCCATGACAGACCTATACGTCCCAACACGCTTGCAAAACGCATTTGAGAAAAATCGAAAGACAACAGTCCATTATAAATCAAACCGAGCAATACCAATATAAGTCCGCGTTTGAAAATATGCATGTACAACGACTTTTTGGAATCGTCTTTTTCTGAACGCTTAACCATCGAAAACGGGAACGAAACACCTGCAATGAACAGAAACAACGGGAATATCAAGTCTTCGAAGGTAAATCCATGCCACGCTGCATGATGCAAGTGTTTTTCCCACCACACTAATGGCGTCCAGTCTGTAAGAGACGCTAACCTTGCAAAAATGACGCCGCCACCGATAATCCAAAACATGTCGAACCCACGCAAGGCGTCCAGCGATTGTAACCTTTTTAATGAAGTTTTATTTGAGTGTTTCATTAGTCATGGGTTTACAGAAATAATTTCTTTACGTTTCATCGGCGACTTCTTAAATCCTCGCAACATATCAATGGAGTTGATACGCGCCTTATTGAAAAAAATAACTTCTTTTTCCATCTTAAAAATATAAAAATGTTTTAATTCTTTGTTTCAAACGGATTTACGCCGTTCCATTTGCCGCCGCCTGACAGAATGGTGTAAAGCGCGTCGTAATGCAATGATTCAAAGATGGTAAATTCGGTGAAGTTGATAATCTCCAGAATATCAGTAAACAGTCGTTCCTTGGGCAATTCGTTATATCCCGGAATCACTCCCGAATTTTGTCTTCTGTTGGGCGCGTTTACACTCTCTCTGGGAGTCAGTCCGGCTCCAAAGACGGTAAATCCGGGTTTCGAGCCCCATCCGAGGCTTTTGGTGTAGGCGCTTTCTCTGTCGTGTATGTTAAGTACCTGATGGAAGCCTAAACCAGTCACGAAACTTATTCCCATCGGGTTTAACCCCAACTTATAGTCCATCAGTTCGGAGGCGGCGTCGAAATAGGTCTGGTCATTCGACAGTTTCCATTGCAGAAGCGGTATTGCTGCGTATTGTGGCTGACGTGTAGCGTGTCCCCAACCTCCTGCGCCGGGAGTGGTTCCCACAGGAAAGGCGCGTGTCTTCAGTTCGGCAATGTTGGCGTCGGCGGCAGCCTTAATAGCCGATTTGAAAAAATTAACGATGGCAGCGTCGGTAGGAACGTCCTTTTCCAATACATACGACATGATATAAGCCGGATTGTCGAACCGGGCATCGTTCAACGAATATCCCGGCGTGACGAAAAGGTGGTCTTTCATAGATTCGACTCCCGATGTGTTGTATAGCCTTCTTATTTCGGCATGGTCGGCTTCATCGCGGGTCAACAGATAGCGCTGTATATGATAATAGAGCCTTTCCGGTGCGGCTAATGTACCAATTTCGCCAATGGCTTTGAATGCTCTTTCGCTTCTTTCTACGAGTTCTGCAGATTTTTGCGGATTGTACGGCTTTATGACCCGGGCTAAATGCATAAAAAGTCCTGCCGCCGTAGCGGTCGGCATGTAGTTGCCTACCGTGGCGGTAACAGTACCGTACTTTTTCGTGTCCTGGTCATACGGCGCAGCGAAAGGGTGTGGATACCCGCGCGTTTCAGTGCCGAAATAAACTATGCCGTCTTCTTTCTGCAAATATTCCCAAACCAATACTCCCCATGCCGCCTCGTCAATGATGTCGGGAATATTGTTTTCGTAGTTGAGGATGTTGAAATTCTCATCGAAATCGCCGGGAATACGGAATTGTCCGTCTGTGAAATATTCAGGAAAAGTCTCGTATATCATCAAATTTATAGACGAATTTGCCATGTGATAAGCACGTCTGTCTGTATCGCCTGCGTCGTGATAACCGCCGTGAATTTTGAAAGTCGGCTCGTTGCCCACCACGTCAATATTGGCTTCGCCTCTTGGTCCGTTCACATCGTAGACTATTGTGTGGCACGGATTTTTCCTAATTTCAGGCTCAAGTATAGGGCATCCGCAACGTTGCAGGTATTGAGCCCTGAAAATTGTATGCGCCAGCCTGTTAGAGAACTCCCCGCCAACGCCAAACGGATATGAACTGCCATAACCGTCTACAACGACCTTATACGGTCCGCCTTCGGGAACGCTTGACAAGTCAATTCTGTACACGATACCGCCAGCCGATTCGTCATTTCCTATCTCTTTCATTTTTCCCGACGTCACAACTCTACCTCTGTCATTGATAACCCTGTAATCAGGAAGTGTACCTTCGATTTTCCGTCCTCCGCCGGTTCCTAACCAAATGGCGAAATTGGCATATCGGGTCGTGGCTCTGGCGCTGTATGCCGCTTGATTGGTCTTTATAGATTCGCAGAACACGTCCTGCTCTTTAAATTTGACGCTCCTGCTTCCGTAGGGCGTCTCTATCTTATACCTCTTATTTTTGACGAGCCTGTCGGTTTCAAGATAGACGTGAAAGTGGATACCGTCTGTCTGCATGGCATACAGATGAACGGCGTTTGCGGGCTTGCCGTTAATCTTCCACTCTGCAGGATTGCCGACGTCAATAGCGTCAATGTCATACTGCTCGGAGTTAAAGAATGCCACAAGGACACGGTCGGAAGCGGTGCGGATTTCGCTGAAAGTAATCCACGGCGTTTCGGCTGTCGAATTATTAAGTTCAACGCTTTTACAGGAAGCGAACTGGATTAACACATAACCCGTTACTAAAACAATTTTTAACAAAACTACATAACTTTTTTTGTTCATATATGATTTAAAAATTTAATTTTAAAATACTTCACTGTCCTTTCGGAAACCACATATCATCAATCGTTAATCCGCACTCCTCTACCATCTGCAACGGATATTCAAGACGGTCAAGTTGTTGAACATTCCCGTTGTTGGTGCCTAATGCAAACTTTACTCCCGCCGCCTTTGCCGCTCTGATTATTCTTGCGCTCGGAAGCCTGTAACGCGCATTGATTTCGAGGGCTACATCGTTATCTTTCAGCGCTTTGACAAATAGGGAAACACGCTCGTCTGTCCAATATTTATCGTAATCCTCCATCATCGCATTGCTTAACAGGGTTGGATTTACCAAAATGTCTATAGGCTCTTCGTTCAGTATTTTGATTGTGCGGTCAATTATCATATCCATGTATTCCTGTTCGGGAATGTCTATAATGACCGTGTTATTTGCCCAAAGTTGTGTGCGCCGCCCTTTATGGTCGTGGAAAGTGAGAGGGTCGGTAAAAACATAGTCAAACATTTCGCGCGATACTTTTGAGAATGTTTCAACCCATTCTCGTCCCTCGCCCTGCATGGCGTGGAATACCGGTATATGACGGTTTGCAGTGATATAATCGTTAACCTGTTCGTCGCTTTGTACCTGAAATCCAATGCCACAGTTAACCGCAAGACCGTACTCAAAACCATCTGTAAGCGCTTTTTCAAGCACATCTTCCAATGTCATGCCCCTTGGTGGGTGAACATGGTAATCTATCACCGGAAAATTGCGCTGTTGCTGCCTGATTAGTGCATCGTTTCGCTCGTCTATCGGCGTTTTCCCATCGGGATAATTCGGAAGATTATCTGCAAGCGGCGTTATTTCGGCGTTTGCAACGTTGAGTGTTCCGTTTTCTGCGCGGAAACCTATCAGTCCGCTTGAAAGCGTCTGCGCCGCGTTTGCCGCTGTACGATACGGAGCGGAAGGCTCAAGATAATCAACGACCCTTCTTCCGTCAATCATAACAACAATTCGCTTGCCTTCGACCCTGACTTCAAGGTCAAACGATGATGAACTTGGTCTGTAAATATTGCGTACAGACGCAAGCGAACCGCTACGGCGACGGTCGTCGGCGGGCTTTCCGATAAATATTGAATACCCTTTTGCAAAATTTGCATCAGAATGTATCCAAAAACTTGCCTTTGCGCCTTCGGAGTGGGTAACACGCGCTTTAAAACCGAAATTCTTAAAACTACCGCCATTGACGTTGCCGTCATACATTGCCGACTGACCGGCACGGAGTTCAAAAGTGGAAGAATTTACCGTACTGTTTCCGATTTTCCATCTGTTTAATGCCTGTTGTGCGTTTGCAGCGGCGCAAAACAATGTGGCGACAATAAAAAATACTAATGTTCTCATTATTTATTTGTTTGTTTTTGATGCGAAGCAATGCAAAAAAAAATTTCGCATTGTTCTGCGTAGGTTCGTGTGCTTCGTATTAAAAATTGATGATCGCCGGACGCACTACCGGTGTCGGCAAGCGTTCCAAGTCCCAAAGGTGGAGAACAAAGTCTCCGCCCATAGCAACCTTCTTTCCATCAGCAGAAAAGACAATCTCCATGATGATACCGCTAGGATTGCTATCCCATCTAAGTTCCATGACGGCGGATGTTTCCTCCGCTTGCTGGCTGCCGATGAGTAAAAGGAACGCCAACGCAGTGCAAAGAATATGTTTCATAGCAACAGCCCGGTTGGTGGAAACAGTCTGCGGGTATTCTACCCTGTTTTGGGTGCGTCGGCAAGGCGTGTTTTGCGGAAGGGAACCTCTAAAATAGATTCTTTGCGTCCTTTGCACCATCTTTGCGCCCCTTGCGGTTAAAATAGTTCGGATTTAACCGCAAAGTACGCCATGGGTTATGCAAGGGGCGCAAAGGACAGATGGGGTGCGTTTCGGCATCAGTCAAAATGTAAAAACTGATTTTTAGAGGTTCCCGTTAGGTATTTGCCCGTACAAAACCTGTCCCACTGCATCAATTTCCCGTTTCAGGCTTTCGTCTTGTATGTCATATTCGGCAATGATATCAACCATATACGGCACGTTTGAATCTCGAAGTTCGGCACGTACATCAAGGAGAACCTGATCCGTCAGGTTTTTTCCTGCGAGAACCATGTCAATATCGCTACCCGGCTTGAAGTTTCCCCTTGCCCGTGATCCATACACAACGGCAGACTCCACCTCCGGGTGTGCCGCAAGGATGGACGAAATAGCGTCTCTATCATCGGTATCAAGACCGAAAATATTCATGGTTCGCCCTCCCGATCAAAGGCGGGCTTTAATGTTTCCGCTAATTCACGGAAAAGAATAACATACTCGTTTCGAATGTTATCCGCAACACGTTTTGCCAATTCTTCGTGATAGGTATGCGCCGTTCGATTGCGGTCTTCAATGAGACGGAACCACGCTTTGCCGTCGCGGATCAGTCCCCGTTGGACTGCCAGCCGAATAGCATCTTTGCTTCCTTGTATTCCTAGCATGCCAGAGACAGCATCCATTCCCTGATCTTCGTAAAAATCCTTGATGGTGTTCCACGCCAGTTCACTGACGAACTCGAAGGTCTGGATGAATCCCGGTTCTTCCAATTCGGTGAGCATACTTTTCGCAATGTACACTTCCAATCGAGTGAGTGCTTGTGTGTAATTAGTATATCGTTGTTTCCAGCGTGAAGTCATTGTTAAAAGTCTCCCTTCCGCAATCTAAAAATTGCGGCTCTGCTCCCATTCAATACAGTACAGTACCTGCCCTATTCGTGCATACATTCGGTTGCCGCGAACAATCGGGTGAGCATAGGCTTGACCGCCTTCACCGCCGAGAAGTTCCAGCCGGGCAAATATGTCGAAATTCTGCTCCGACGGCTTGGCAACGACAACTTCACCGAACTCCGTCAGAATGAAAAACATATCCTCGGCAATATCGAACGAACCGCGCACGATATTTCGGTCAAGGAACACATCACTGCCGTCCTCCCAGCGGATACATGCAAAACCAGAGCCCCGTTTGTTCGTTGTGCCGTAAATCAAGCCTTCCCGAAGTACAACACCTTGACTTGAATTTGACAAAAAATGGTTCGTCCAAACTTCTTCAGCACTCACCGTGTCCCCTTCAACGGAAAGTTTCAGCAATTTTGAATCGCTTCCCGCTCCGTTGGTGATAAAGATTTTCCCGTCGTGATAAATCGGTGTTACGAGATTCTCATCGAGTCTTGCCGGATGCCGGACATGAAACAATAATTTTCCCGTCCGGCGATTCACCGCAAAAAGCCCTTTGGCATCCATCGCCGCAAATAGGGGAATACCTTCGTGCTCAAACAAAATCGGCTTTCCGTAACCGGCGGGATGACCGGTACTTTTACCGATCCACTCCGTCTCGCCGGTTTTCTTGTCGAGACAGAGCATCGAACCTCTATCGCCGCCAAGTTGTATGAGTAGATGGTCGCCTTCGATCAGAAATGAACCGCAACGACCATACAGCAGATTCGGCGTTGCATAATCGTCCAACAAATTGCGTCTCCAAATCCGTTTGCCGGTTGCCGATTCGAGACAAACCAATTCACCGAACGGTGATTCGTCGTACAGAAAGTCGCCGTCGATGATCGGCGTGCCTCGTGTTCCCGAGAACATATCTGTCCATGCACTGCCATTGCGGTATATCCAGATTGGCTTACCATCTGCTGCATTGAGGCAGAAAATTGTTGAACCTCCCTCGAAGTTCCCCGTGATATAAACACGGTCGCCCGCGACGGCTGCCGAGGAGTATCCCGCCTCGGCAACGTCGCCGATGCTTGCTGTCCACAAAATGGTGAGAATGATGGTTTGGTTCATGGTGTTCCTATTTTACATCATTTTCGCGGCTAAAACGAGGGCAAAGCCAATAGTATAGCCCGTTGCAAGAAAATGCAACATTGTTCTTGACGCGTATTACTTGCTGTGATAAGGGCACCTCTAACAATTCTATTTGCTTCTATTCCGCTTCCGGGTTGGTGGATTGTTATTTTCCAATTTTGGGATATAAAAACCCTCGCCTTCAGGCGATTTTTTTGTTATTCGTGGCGAGTACTGGCAACATGACGGACGAAATTGTTCGTGGATACATTGAAAAACAGGACGTGGTTAATCCAGACGACACTTCAAGGTGAGTGAGGTGGTAAACGATAAGTCGGCTTTCAGCCGACGTGTCGAACCCGCCGCCTTCAGGCGGCTGGTAGGTTTCAGTCCAAAAAGACGGCACCGCAAATTACCTATTTTACCCAAACGCTGAAAACAAATTGACTGTTTTATGCATTTTCGTGA
>Ga0099364_10007767_pt1 | contig 15244 bp, 13 predicted proteins | sample TergutTh196P3_FD_73070 | JGI IMG/M metagenome (GOLD analysis project Ga0099364, IMG submission 73070) | Microcerotermes parvus P3 segment gut microbial communities from Pointe-Noire, Republic of the Congo - Th196 P3 | ecosystem: Host-associated > Arthropoda: Insects > Digestive system > Gut ... | reverse complement strand
CATATCCTCGATTTCCTCCAGTATGAAGTCGACAAGGGACGCATCCCGGCGAATCTGCTGCCGTTGCAATCTGGCGTGGGCAACGTCGCCAACGCGGTGATGGCGGGTCTGAACGACGGTCCCTACGAGAACCTGACGGCTTACACCGAAGTCTTGCAGGACGGCATGCTCGACATGATTCGTTCCGGCAAGCTGGTCTGCGCCTCGGCCACTGCCGTGTCGCTTTCCAAGGAAGCCCTGGTCGATTTCAACGCCAATCTCGGCGCCTACCGCAAGTGCATCATCCTGCGTCCGCAAGAGGTCAGCAATCACCCCGAAATCGTCCGTCGACTCGGCATCATCACGATGAACGGCATGCTCGAAGCCGACATCTACGGCAACGTCAACTCCACTCACGTTCTCGGTTCGAGGATGATGAACGGCCTGGGCGGTTCCGGCGATTTTACGCGCAACGCCTACCTTTCGATCTTCATGACTCCGTCGCTCGCCAAAAACGGCGCGCTCTCCTGCATCGTGCCGATGGTCTCGCACGTCGACCACACCGAGCACGACGTACAGGTGCTCGTCACCGAGCACGGACTGGCCGACCTGCGTGGCCTTGCGCCGCGTCAGCGCGCCAAACTCGTGATCGAAAAATGCGCCGATCCCAAGTTCCGTCCCGCCCTCAAGGATTACCTCGCGCGGGCCGAAAAGGGTGCAAACGGCCAGCAAACCCCGCACTTGTTGGGCGAGGCGTTCGACTGGCACTTGCGTGCGCTCAGGGGCGAGTCGATGTAGCGCGTGTACCGCGTCCAAAGTAGGGGCGAAAAATCTTTCGCCCCTACCCGCAGTAGCGGGTTATCAAACCGGAGTCGGTTTTTCGATGAAAGAAACCATTCTGATTACCGGAGCCAATGGCCTGGTTGCGCGGAGGTTTGCGGAAAAGTATTCAGAAGCCTATGCGTTCAAATTTCTGACCAGAAAAAAGTCTGGCCAGAATGAGCATGAATGGAACGTTGAAACAGGGAATGTGGATCAGAAAGCACTGGAAGGAATCGATTACGTTTTGCACTTGGCGGGGGCCAGTGTGGGAGAAAAAAGATGGACGAAAAAGAGGAAACAGGAAATTATTTCAAGCAGGGTAAATGCTTCCCGACTCTTGCTTTCCAAGCTCAAGGAAAATAACCATTCTCTGAAAGCCTTTATTTCCGCCTCCGGAGTAGGATATTATGGAAATTTTACCTCGGAGAAAGTTTTTACTGAGGAAGACAATGCCGGAACTGATTTTCTGGCGCTGCTTTGCAGAAAATGGGAAGAAGCAGCTCACGAGTATTTACCTATATGTCATCGGGTTCTGGTCTTCCGTTTTGGAGTGGTTTTATCCGATAGAGGCGGCGCTCTGCCCAGGCTGCAAGCGCCTGTAAAGTATGGACTGGGAGCCAATTTAGGATCAGGGGATTCTTATCTTTCGTGGATTCATATCGATGATCTTTGTAAAATGATTCATTTCTCAATCCAGCAGCAGGATATAAAAGGTATTTATAATGCCGTTTCCCCTGAAATCATCACGATGAATAGGGTAAACAAAAGCATAGCCCGATCCATGAAAAAACCTTTGTTTTTGCCAAATATACCTTCCTGCCTGGTCAAATTGATCTTGGGGGAAATGTCTTCCCTTCTGTTGACAGGAAACAAAATCTCAGCAGAAAAAATCCTCAGCACGGGGTATACTTTTGACTATCCGACGATAGAACGGGCTTTGAATTCTTTGAGCATGAGTTGAACACGGGTCGAACGTAATCCCCGCCATTGATGGCGGGGCGACTCAAACAGTTCCACTTGAGGGGTGACGTGAAGCGCCGGGGCAATTCCCCTCCGTGGAGCTGTCTCTCTATCACATTTTCCCATCTGCTTCCACGGCACTACCGTCATTGCGGAGCGGAGCGGAGCGAAGTCGCTGCAATCCATACACCGCATGGATCCTGCGACTTCGCGCAGGATGACAAGCAGCGTGTAGGTTGGAGTGAGCAGAGCGAACCCCAACGCTGGATGTGCGCACAGCATGAGCGTGCTACAGCGCTACGTAAAGGGGCCGGATTCTGTGCAAGACAGAATCCGGCCCCCTGGAGATACGGGAAAACTTTCAGACCCGATCAATCGTCGCCGCTGAACGCGCGCAGCAGGTGCAGCAGACTCACGAAAAGGTTGTAGAGCGACACGTAGAGCGTGACGGTGGCCATGATGTAGTTGGTTTCACCGCCGTGAATGATTGCGCTGGTCTGGTAAAGGATGAGACCCGAGGCGAGCAGGACGAAAGCCGCCGATACCGCCAGCGACAGCGTGGGCATGTTGAAGAAAAACGCCGCCAATCCGGCAAGGAAAGCCACCAGTATGCCTACGAAAAGGAACCCGCCGATGAAGGAGAAGTCCTTGCGGCTGATGAACACGTAGGCGGAAAGCGCGAAAAAGATGAACGCGGTCGCTCCCAGCGCCTGCATGACCAGTTGGGAACCGCTCGGCGTAGCGAGGTAGTGCGACAGAATCGGCCCCAGAGTAAAGCCCATGAAGCCGGTGAGCGCGAATACGCACACTACGCCCATACCGCTGTTGCGGAACTTGGTGGTGAGGAACAGCAGTACGAAGTAGCCGCCCAACACGATCAAGGGGCCGAGGTGCGGGGCTTCGGTGGCCATCGCCACGCCCGCCATCGCGGCAGAGAAAGCCAACGTCAGCGCAAGCAGGGTGTAGGTGTTACGGATGAGCCGGTTCGTTGCCAGTTGAGCTTGTGAGTGGCCTAAGGTTTCGACGTGTTCCATGTGAGGACTCCTTGCTTTGAAAAATCATGGTGTTGTGGCTGTCGATTGTATCAATAATGTCGTGTTGCGGCGCGCCGAATTTGGCAACGGCAGCAAAAGGCCTGGAACGAGAGCGCCAGGGCAGGGCATCAAAGCCAACAAACGACTACGCGCTGCCGTAGCGTTCGCCGTGACTCTACTGAAAAAAACCAGACAGCCACGCCACGTAACGCGCGTTCCAGGCGTGTTTTTTTTGACCAACCTCAAATTGCTGGGATAATGCCCCGATGGAAAATTGCCAGGGGGCGCTTATTGCCTGCCGCGTACATTCAACCATACCATGCCGAACTGATGGCCGCTGGAGCCGATGGACTCCTCGAATTTCGACCCACCTCATTATGTGGCATTGCACCTGAATCAGAGTCAGTATGCCGTTCAGCCGTGATTTCATAGAGCTTTCCTGCCGAAAGGGCGTGTTACGCTTCGGGTCGTTCGTGACCAAGGCAGGGCGCGTTTCACCCTATTTTTTCAACGCGGGACTGTTTGACGATGGAGGGTCGTTCAGTGACCTGTGCGGGTTTTACGCTCAGGCGATTCTCGAGTCCGGTGTGGCGTTCGACATGCTTTTCGGCCCGGCCTACAAGGGTATTCCGCTGGTTGCCGGGACGGCGATGCGTCTGGCAGGAGAGGGGGTAAACGTGCCATTCGCCTTCAATCGCAAGGAAGCCAAGGATCACGGCGAGGGCGGGACGCTGATCGGCGCGCCGCTTGAAGGGCGAGTGCTAATTCTCGACGACGTGATTTCGGCGGGTACTTCGGTGCGGGAATCCGTAGCCGTCATCCGCGCCCACGGAGCCGAACCGGCGGGGGTGGTCATTGCGCTGGATCGCATGGAACGTGGTCAGGGACGATTTTCGGCGGTACGAGAGGTTGAAGAGACTTACGGTATTCCGGTTGTGCCGGTGGCGACGCTCGAAGATTTGATCGCCTATCTGGCCGATACGCCGGAATTGGAAGCTAATCTTGTAGCTGTCCGGGCTTATCGGGATGCTTATGGGACGCATGATGCGATACGGTAATTTCCTTCGAGGTGTTGCCATGGCTGTTCTATTGCTGGCCGCGCCGTTTTTCGCCGCAGCCCAACAGGGCAAGGTGGAGAGGGTGTTCAGTTGCGAAATCAACGGACGCCCGGTGTTTGGCGATACCTTGCCGAAGCAATGCTATGGCCGCGCATGGGTTGAAAAGAGAAATGGCGTCGTCGTCCACCGTGAAGAGGCGCAACCCACGTCCGATGAGAGCGCCCGCCGCAGGGAACAGGCGCGACAGCAGGAGGAAGCCAGGAAAGAAGCGATCAGACAGAAGCGTCAGGACGACGCGCTGCTGGAGAGATACGCTTCGCTGGAGGCGCTCGATCAGCGCCGCGACCGCGAAATCGCCGAGATCGACAAGGCCATCGGCGCATTGCGCGTCGATGAAGAAAGGCTCGTCGCACGACGCAAGAGCCTCGATGACGAGATGAAAAGCCAGGAGGGGAAACCTGCTTCAAATGACCTCAAGAGGACAATAAGCTACGCGGACGAGGAATTGGCACAGGCGCGCCTGGCGATTGAAAGAAAAGTCAATGAACGCGACAGCCTGCGGCAGCGTTTCGATGCTGATCGCCGCCAGTACCTTGAAATCACCTCGCCAGGTTCCGGGAAGAATTGAAGATGAAGCCGCAGGAGGGGCGGAAACAATGAATGAATCGTTCGATGAAGCTGCACTGGATGAAGTTGCGGGCCTGCTGGGGCGTGCACAACGTCCGCTGTTCATTACCGGCGCGGGCATTTCGGCGGATTCCGGTCTGCCGACATACCGGGGCATCGGCGGGCTGTATAACGATGATCGTCTGACCGAAGAAGGTTTTCCGATCGAGGAAGCGATGTCTGGACGCATGCTGGCGCGTCGCCCCGAGATTACCTGGCGCTATATCGGTCAGATCGAGAGCAATTGCCGGGAAGCCGGGCCGAATGCCGCGCACCGGCTGATTGCCGCCCTGGAAAAGGAAAAGCCTGGCCTCTGGGTGCTCACTCAGAACATCGACAGTCTGCACCGCAGGGCAGGATCGAAAAACCTGATCGAAATTCATGGAACGGTGCACAAATTGCTGTGTACCGCATGCGATTACAAGCGCGAGGTGGAGGACTACGCGGGTCTTGCGCTGCCTCCGGTATGCCCCGAGTGTGGGCGGCAGGTGCGTCCCGAAGTGGTGTTTTTCGGTGAAATGCTGCCCCGGCTGGCGCTGGCGCAATTGACCCAGGTCATGGATGACGCGCCGGATCTGGTGATTTCCATCGGCACGACCAGCGTTTTTCCCTACATTGCCCATCCGATGTGGTGGGCGCGGCAGAACGACGTACCCGCAGTGGAGATCAATCCCGGCGAAACCGAAGTGAGCATGATCGCTTCCCACCGCCTGAAAATGGGCGCAGCGCAAGCACTGACGGAACTTTGGGAGCGTTTGCGCCGAAAGTGATGTTCCGCATCATCGGGGGATGCGTTCCGTGGCTGTGCTTCGTTTGTTCGGGCCGCGCCGGTTGCGCGTGGAGACGGTTCGCGTTACGGCGGTAGCCGTCGGTTTTTCGTCTACAATTGGCCTGTTACTCCAACCGGCGCCCAGATCAGTTGGCTGAAACGCCGCCTTGGCGTAGCGAGGTTTGTTGAAAGACGTTATTCTGCCATTCAGGAGAATGTTATGCCAGTTGAAATATTAGCAGGCGCTTTGGTCGGGCTGGTGATAGGGCTTGTTATCGTGGTAGGCCATAAAGGAAGCAGGTTCAAAAAGCTCGTCAACTTTTCTGGCGATTTCGATAAGATGAGTGCTCAGATAGACGGTTTTCTGGCCGCGAGCAATTTCCATATTCAGAATTACGGTAGCGAGACCGTATACTGCAAAGGCAGCCGACTGCTGGTGGGAAGAAAGTTTATCAAGTATACAAGAGCGCCCGAAGGAATCCTGGTCGAAGCTTTCATAAACCTGTTCGGCTCCAATGAAAGCGGGATAGACGGTTTTGTCGGCGCGGTTGCAAAGAAGCAGTTGAAGGTAACGGTTGACAAGGTAATTGCCATGATCGAGGCTGGGGAGTAAGGGAACCTCTGGACAACCCTCCTGTCATTTTAGCGCATAGCGAAGCGAAGTCGCAGCAATCCACACATCACATGGATCCTGCGACTTCGCGCAGAATGACAAGCGGTGAATGTAGAGTTATGTGGGGGTTCCTTGACATATAATCTCTATCCGTCCCTGCAATCTCTCCGGAACTGAACGATGCTCCGTTTTTCATTTTTCCGCTTTTCCCCGCATTTTTTAATCGTTTTTCTGTTTGCCGCCTCATCCTGTGCCGTGGGCGCGCCTACGCGCACGCCCTCAAAACCCGCCCCTGCGCCGGTGCTGGCCGCCAAATCCTGGATACTGATCGACCACACGACGGGTCAGACATTGACCGCCAAAGATGCTGACAGCCGGGTCGAACCCGCTTCGCTTACCAAGCTGATGACGGCCTACCTCACCTTCAAGGAGCTCAAGGAGGGGAGGATTTCGGAGGGGCAACTGGTACAGGTCTCTGCCGCAGCCTGGAAGCAGACAGGCTCGCGCATGTTCATCGAACCCCGTGTGCCGGTCTCGGTCGGCGATCTGATACGGGGCGTCATCGTGCAATCGGGTAACGATGCCTGCGTGGCGCTCGCCGAACTGATCGCTGGCAGCGAAGAAAAATTTGCCGAAATGATGAACGAGGAAGCCAAGCGCCTGGGCATGACAAAATCCAATTTTATGAATTCCAACGGATTGTCCGATCCCAGGCACTACAGCACCGCGCGCGATATGGCGACTCTCGCCAGAGCGATCATTCACAAGTATCCGCAGTATTACAGTATCTATTCGCTCAAGTCCTTCACCTACAACCGCATCACGCAGCAAAACCGCAATCGTCTGCTGTACATCGACCCCACGGTCGACGGCATGAAAACCGGGCAAACCAAGGAGGCCGGCTACTGTATGGTCAGCAGTTCCAAGCGTGGGCCGCGCCGTTTGATTTCGGTCGTCCTCGGAGCATCGTCCGATAACGCGCGCGTGCAGGAATCGCTCAAACTGCTCAACGACGGTTTCAAGAATCACGACTTGATGCGAATTTATTCCGCCAATCAGTCCTTGTCTCAGTTCAAGGTCTGGAAAGGCGCGGAAAAACATGTGGATGTCGGATTTATGAATGATCTTGTCATGTCTCTACCAAAAGGTAATCCCAACAAGATCGAAGCCACCCTGGAGAGTCAGCAGCCGGTATTCGCCCCCCTGAGGAAAGGGGACAAGCTCGGAACGCTCAAGCTCGCTATCGATGGAAAAACCTACAGTTATCCGGTTGTGGCGCTCTCGGATGTCCCGCAGGCGGGTTACTTTGGGCGGATGCGGGACGCGGTCATGCTGTGGTTCACGAACCTGTGAGCGGCGCATCATGGCTGAACCGGACGGCTTACGCGCCACGCTCATCGAGTTTCCCTGCGACTTTCCCGTCAAGATCATGGGCGCGAGCGCCGATGGCTTTGCGCAGGAGATGCTCGAAATCGTGTTGCGACATGCTCCCGATTTCGACCCTGCCACAGTGCAGATGCGCACCTCGGGCAAAGGTAATTACCTGTCGCTCACCTGTACTTTGCGCGCCCGTTCGCAGGCGCAGATCGACGCGCTTTACCGTGAACTGACTGCACACCCCATGGTCAAGTTTGCGCTGTGAACGAGGACGGCAGCTTGCACATCAAGCGTCTTGGTCTCATCGACTACGCTCCCGCGCTCGAAGCCATGAAGCGTTTCACCGCCCTGCGCGACGCGGAAACACCTGACGAAATCTGGCTGCTCGAGCATCCGCCCGTTTTTACGCTCGGGTTGGCAGGCAATCCCGCGCACCTGCTGCAAAATCCTGCCGGGGTTCCTTTGGTGCGCATTGATCGCGGAGGCCAGATCACTTACCACGGCCCTGGGCAACTCGTGGCCTACCTGCTCGTCGACCTTACTCGCCGAGGGATCAAGGTGCGCGAATTCGTCCACCTGATGGAAGAAGCCGTCATCGCCACGCTGGCCGGATATGGGTTACAGGCCGAACGCAGACGTGGCGCGCCGGGGGTCTACATCGACGGCGCGAAAATCGGCGCGCTCGGTCTGCGGGTCAGGAAAGGGCGCAGTTACCACGGTCTCTCCCTTAACGTAGACGTCGATCTCACGCCTTTCTCGTGGATCAACCCCTGCGGCTACGCTGGCCTGAAAAGCGCGCGCCTTACCGATTTCGGCATCCATGACGATGTGGATGCCGTAGGCTCCCGTCTGCTCGGCCACCTTCAACGCCTGTTGCCGTCGCTTGCCGTGACGACGATGGAGGCTGCATGATGTCGATTGTTTGCCCCAACCGAAACGACGATGACCACGCCCCCCTCTAAAGAGCGCGGAGCCATCAAGACGGCCCGCATCCCGATCAAGATCGTTCCCGCTCCCCGCCTGCAGAAGCCGGAATGGATAAGGGTCAGGATCGCCTCTGGTGAGGAAGCCGGGCGCTTCAACGAGATCAAGTCCGCCTTGCGCGGGCATCGGCTTCACACCGTTTGCGAGGAAGCCTCCTGCCCCAATATCCACGAATGTTTCGGCAAGGGCACGGCCTCCTTCATGATTTTGGGCGACATCTGCACCCGGCGCTGCCCGTTCTGCGACGTGGGCCACGGGCGTCCTGCCGCGCCCGACCCCGAGGAGCCTGCCATGCTGGCGGCCACCATCGCGGACATGAAACTTGCTTACGCGGTCATTACCTCGGTCGACCGCGATGATCTGCGCGATGGGGGTGCGTCGCATTTTGCCGCCTGTATTCGCGCCATTCGCACTGCTTCGCCCAGGACCGCCATCGAAATCCTGACGCCCGATTTCCGAGGCCGGGAAGAAGCCGCGCTCGATGCCTTCGCTGATGATGCGCCCGACGTTCTCAACCACAACCTGGAAACCGTGCCCCGCCTCTACCGTCAGGCCCGCCCCGGCGCGGACTACGCGGGCTCTCTCGCCTTGCTCGAACGCTTTAAGGCGCGCTATCCCGACGTTCCAACCAAGTCGGGCCTGATGGTCGGTTTGGGCGAAAACGATGACGAAATTCTTGCCACGATGCGCGACTTGCGCGCGCACGGCGTCGAATTGCTCACCATCGGTCAATACCTGCAACCGTCCAACGGGCATCTGCCGGTACTGCGTTACGTCCATCCCGATACCTTCAGGTTCTTCGAGTCCGAAGCGCAGAAAATGGGTTTCAAAAACGCTGCCTGCGGGCCGATGGTGCGCTCGAGCTACTGGGCGGATAAATTGGCGCACGAGGCGGGAGTGGTTGTGAATTCCAACGATAAACGCTAAATTACAACGATATTTGCAAATTTCCATCGATAAATGCAAATAACCGACTATGGATGCGCTCCCAAGCATTCTCAGTCTGACCCCGGATGAACGGATCTGGCGGCTCGATGGTTTCGGTGAGTGCGGCTATCCCGGCAGCGTCCGGCAGTAAGCTTTCGGATATAAATTAAACTTCAAGCCAAAGATGCCAAAGCTCAATCTGACCTGGTACCGCTGACGTTTTGTGGATGTAGGCGAATTTGCGCTCGTGTGTGGATGTGCCTAGCGCATTTGGCCTGATTGGCGGATTGCCATTGGGACGCATGGCTTGGGCAGTGCAGTTCATCTTCGGGAATCCCTGTAAGCCGTTCAACAGATCCTTATCGAGCTTGGCACCGCGTCGTACATAAGCCACCATGATGCCCTCCCTATTTGCCCAAGCATAGTCTCCGTCGACAAAGCGTGCGATGCCTTCGTCGCGATACAGAGCCAGAGTCTTCCGGTTTTGGATGTCAATGATTTTGCACTCGCCCGTCAACCGAAAGCGTGTGTCCTGCATCGTCAGTGTGAACAGCAAATCGGGGCGCCCCTCAAGTTTGACGCCATTGAAGCTAACTGTCTCGCTACCCCGGTCGATGCTGGACACGAACAGTCGCAGGTTAACATCTTTTCCCAAGGAAGCATTGAGTCGGCTGACGAGCAGCGCTGATATTTCGGCCTCCTTGCCTTGATTCAGCTTGTTCGCATAGCGTAGGGTTAAATGTTCCCAGGCATTAGCAATGGCTTCGATGATGATAGCCAACACATCGTCGCCGATGGGGGCCAACGGCAAGGCCACCCCCCTGGTGAGTTCCGTGATCTGGTCGAATTGAAAGATACGGGGAACCGTCATTTGCACACCTTGAAAAGATGCTGCCGATACTCCCAGGCTATATGACGTGAAAACAGCCGAGCCTGCGTTGGAGTCCAGTACCGCGCCTGACTTAGCCGCGCAATCAGCAACTCTCCCCCATCCAGCGGCACGACAACTTCGGTCGTACCAAGTCCGTCAGCCATACGTAGAATCGATTCGATATCCGCTTCAACATCCAGTGGCGGCGTATTCTTCTTGCCTGCGTTAAGCTTGATCATCAGCCATGGTAGTTCGTAGGGCAGCTTCACCTCTTTGGCGTCGATTGTCATGTCGTAGCGGGCGGCAAACGGGATGAGTGCCTGTTTCAGCGTTTCCAGAAAACGGTCGACCTCGGATTGTGCAGGTCTACGCTGAGCAGCTTCCCAGTTAGAGGCGAACGGCACGCCATGCGCAAGGGTATCAGCAATTACCTCGACATCGCTTGGTTGCAGCCCGTAGAGTTCGGCCACCCATGCGTCCACCTTCTTCCACGCATTGTCGAGAGCAGAACCCGTCGCGTTCGCGACCTCGTTAAACATCCCTTCGGCACGTTCCAACTCATCTGCGGAAAGAGAGTCGAAGTCTGGTACGCACATTGTGTCGATCATGCTCTTTTCGACCACTCTCCGCTCGACGCCAAACCTGCCACTGGTTAGCAGCAAGTACCAGAGCGCTGGCTTGCTGCCAATCACAAGTGCCATGAAGCGCACAAGTTTCTTGCCGCGGGGATGTTTCTTCGCGCTGTAGCCGTTGAAGCTTTGGGAGTAGACTAGGTCTTCGTCACACACTGCAACGTTCACGCGGTTAGAGTGCGCCGATGGGGATTCGTGAACGACTAGCATCGGTCCCTGATAGATATTGCGAGACCTGCCGCGATGTACCCGCTCCTGTACAAATTTAGGCAACACAGACGCATCCAGCAACAGGCGAAAGTCTTCGGTCGTGGTCAGACAGGGTTTCCCGAGCAAATCGAGTGCGGGTTCACCCCGTTTCCCATCCTTCCTATTGATCCTGCTACTGGATCGGAGATGCTGGTACCCGTTGCCGGACCAGGTCGCTTTGCCCCTGAGTTCTCCGAGCTTGCGCCAGTAGTCGTCTACTGGCTCCCCTACGCTCTTCACACGGCGTAGCAGTTCGAGATCGAGTTGTCCACCGCGGTACAATACTTTAAGAACGTTGGGCTGTTCGATGACCTGTGCTGGCGTAAGTTGCGGTGCATTCGAGGCATCGACGCGGAAAGCGCCAGCGGCATTGAGTCGATCCTCACGCTTTGGACTCACGTACCGGAAGCTCGATGCTGGCGTCGGACGTGCATTGCGCGCGAACAACAGGCAAAACGGTGCCGAAACTCCTGGCCATACGCGAGAGTCGCATAAATCGGCTCCGTTGAGAATGCCCGTCACGTCTAACGCGCTCAGGATGGCATTGCGGGCTTCCGGCATACCATCGCCTTGCAGAAACAACAACCTCGCATGCAGCGCAAATGCAATTTGACCGTCTTCGCGGCACCAACGCATCGCATGCCATACAAATGGCAAATCCAACACTTCGTTGGGTAGCAGCGGTCTGAATGGGACATCTCGAAGCCGAGGTTCCGCAACTTCGCGCACGCCCTTTTCAATATCTGGCCACTCCACAAGTTTTGTACTGCTGGACCAAGGCGGATTGCCTATAACAATATCATATTTTCCGTTGTGTTGAGCGCCTACGTTCTTCCCCAGGCTGCCTGCGCTACCATGCTCGCCCACCTTGAACAACACCCGATCTCTAAGGTTCTCATCGAAGCGCAGTTTTTGCACGGGCTGGGGATTGGGATCGAGTTCAATAGATATTAGGTAGAGACCTAGTGCGGCGAAGCGTAGAGCCTCTTCATTAACGTCAAAGCCAGCGATCTGCTCGTACAGAATTCTGCGTAGAGCCTGTGTATCCGGTCGAACTTGGGTGATGAGCCAGTGTTCAGCTACTAGTTGTCGAAAGGCGCTGATTAGGAAAACGCCCGCACCCGCCGCCGGATCCAACACCTTGGCGATATGGGATCGTCCCTCGGCACGTAGCGCGTGCATCGCGCCACGCAACATCACCTGGGCAATCAGAGCGGGTGTGTAGAATCCACCCTCCTTTTTCTGTGTGTCGGCGTTATGGCTGCACAGAAAATGTTCATAAGCTTGGCTAAGGACGCCGACCGGGATGTACGCAAAATCCAAGTGTGCCCAATTCTCCTCCCATTCCAACTGGCATTGCCCACCAGGGGCGCGTCGCAGAATGTTACCAAGGACAGCGAATGCGTTCGGAGTGAGCCGTGCGAATGCGTCGTCAGGCAGCGGCAGGAGATCACCATTGAAAGTCTCATCCAACCAGTCGTTGATGCAACGAGCCGATGTCGCACTGTCGAAAAGCTGAATAATGGAAGTTCCGGAGATACGTTTAGCGTCTCCATCCGACAACAGACCCCGATCAACCAGGAAGCGAGTGAAAAGCGCACGCCCCACCAACGAGATCGCCTCTGCGCTTGGAACCTGACAGGTTCTAATCAGACGGGTGATTGCCTCATCCAGCAGCGACAGCACGACCTGTTCAATCCATCGGTGCCGTCCTGCTGTGCCGGGCCTTACGTTGGAGAGGTGCGGTATTACCTGCGAGGGCTGCATGTTCTGCGGCAACTTGACCTCGGCCGTTTTCTCCGTGGCGTTGTCCAGACCTACGCCGTACACCGTCAGACGCCCATTCTGCAACAACGCAAGGTATGGTGCCCCGCCACGCATGGCCAGTAAGCGACGGATGCGTCGCAGATGGTTCGTGCCCTTGATTAACTGCCCGTCGACAAGGAAAGCCAGCGGTTGCTGCTGCCACTCATAGATGCCGCATAGTGCCTGAAGATCGTCCTCTCCATTTCGCCGTGCTGATGCAAGCGTAGCGTAAAATAACAGACTCGCATCATCCCATTCGAATAGACGAACACACTCTTTCGCTGCACCATAAGCGTACAGAGTTTTTTCGATCAGGTCATTGGTCATGCCGGGCATGGTAATCGGAGCCTTGCGAAATGCGCTCATCGCGCTGAGTGCTTGCTGGCGAGGAAACGTGCCTCATGGTTGAAAGGTGACGCTTAGGGACTTTACCAAATGGAAAGCGTACTTCAAAATATGCACTATCTGAATACTATACGATAACTGTGACACTGACAAGCAAGGGAATAAGCCCGGGGGCGCTAGTCAAAGCAGCCCGAAGATCAAAAGCTCAAACACAGAAGGAATTTGCTCTTTCTGTGGATAGCTGTCAGTCTTTAATTTCCAAATACGAGCATGGCCTAGTGGATCCACCTGGCATGCTGTTAATTCACTGCATGAATATTCTTAGTCCCAACAACACATCACCAGTGACAGAGGATTCGCTGGTTCAACTGATCCGCGAGCGGCTGTCCGGTGCGGAGCATGCCATCGCTCGTACGGCTATCGCTGCACTCATCGCAGGAATTCGTTAGCCTGTTGCAGCACAGCACGATTCTGTTGTGTATGTCGGTTGTTCGTATCTCATCTGTTCCGATTCGTTGTGCCTGTTCGCACCGACACCGTGTTCAACCACTTATGCGCCAGTTAGCAGGTTGCTCAAAAACCCTGCCAGTACACCTTTTAAAGAGTGACATATGCATAATTTTAAGGGGCAACTCTACACCCACCGTCTGTCATCCTGCGCGAAGTCGCAGGATCCATGCGGTGTGTGGATTGCAGCGACTTCGCTTCGCTTTGCTCGCAATGACAAAGGCGCTTCGCCGATCTGTGCGCACTCACAGTGTTTTTGAGCAACCTGGTAAGTGATCCGTTCTATATCAGGGCGGGCCAGATACTCGACAGCCTTCTGAAGCAAATGGGACGAACCATCATTCATCCCGGCCTACAAGTTCCTGCATATCATCTATCTCCTCGAACGGCAGGATCGTTCGTCGCGGAGAAGTTTTGACTTGATCTGACAGTTTCCATTGTCATTCCACGCAGATAGCGTTGCCTTGCGTCTGCGCCGGGGGGGTTCCCACTGTGGAGGGGAACGATCAGTCATCGGCAGCATCCCTGAAATCCGCATCCTGTTCGTTTGGGACGGCGGGCAGGATGAGGCGGACCTGCAATCCTCCCAGACTCGGCGAGGATGAAAATTCAAGCCTGCCGCGATAGAGCGTTGCCAATTCGGTGACGATCGAGAGGCCGAGCCCGCTGCCCGGAGTCGATTCGTCCAGCCGGACGCCGCGCAGCAACGCCGAATTCACGACTTCCGGCAAAATTCCAGGGCCGTCGTCCCCGATGTCGATGGTCAACTCCGTGGCGTGACAGGCCGTTTCGATGAGGACTCGACCCCTGGCCCACTTGCAGGCGTTGTCCAGCAGGTTGCCCAACATTTCCTGCAAGTCCTGCATTTCTCCGGCAAAAACCACTGCCGGGGCAGGCGCTTTCCAATCCATTTCGAGTTTGCGCTCGGCGTAGACTATTTTCATCGTCCGTATCAGGGAAGCCAGCACGGGAGCAAGAGGAGTCGCATGGCCGGGCACGCCTGCGGCTGCGGCGCGAGAATGCGCCAGATGCCAGTTGACCTGCCGTCCGGCAATGTCGACCTGCTCCAGCAGCAATTGGGCGAGTTCCTGTGTCTCGGGAGTCTGGAGGGCAAGTTCTCCGGCCTGTTGCAGAACGGCCAGCGGAGTCTTGATGGCATGCGCCAGATTGCCTGCCTGTGTGCGGGAGCGGGAAACGATCTCGGCATTGCGGTTCAAAACCTGGTTGAAATCATCCACCAGGGGTTGTACTTCCTGTGGATAACGCCCAGACAGTTGATGTGCCTTGCCGCGCCGGATCTGCCGCAGGGCGACTCGCAGACGGCGCAGGGGCGCAAGCCCCACATGGATTTGCAGGATGGCCGCCAGCATGAGCAGCGCAAACAGGATGCCCAGTGACAGGGCCAGCAGCCCGGAAAACCCGGCGACGGCCTGTTCGACTCTTGCCGTGTCGGCGGCGACGATCAGACGCCACTGGTTTTCGTCGGAGGTGCGCACGGCGCGTTCCAGCGCCATCAGGGCTTGATGATTCGGCCCCGAAATTTCATGCTGGTGCGTGCGGCCATCGGCCAGCGCGTCCGGCGGCAGGATCAGCGTGGCGTCCCACAAGGAACGAGAGCGCAGCGTGCCCACTTTAGCGTGCTCTG
>Ga0099364_10007766_pt1 | contig 15244 bp, 11 predicted proteins | sample TergutTh196P3_FD_73070 | JGI IMG/M metagenome (GOLD analysis project Ga0099364, IMG submission 73070) | Microcerotermes parvus P3 segment gut microbial communities from Pointe-Noire, Republic of the Congo - Th196 P3 | ecosystem: Host-associated > Arthropoda: Insects > Digestive system > Gut ... | reverse complement strand
TCACACGATATGACAAATTGGACGAAACGTACAATGCCTTCATCGCCATTGCAAACATCGCCATCACACTGAGAAATTAGTGTAAACACGCCCTAGTCTTCGGCGGACTCGTCGCACCGGGTTTCCTGCAATACTGGGGCGGATTACTCCACGTTACTGTTTGGAGTCGTCATTCCGGTGTTACCGATATTTACGGCTTTCACCTGTTCTGGGCTCTTGCTGTACCCGTAATTGATGCGTTAATTTTGTTCGGACTTTTCTACTTGAAAAACTGCAAAGAAAACTTCCGTGTTAATCGGCAACACACGGCTGTCTTCTTATGGATTGCGTCCATTTTCGCTCTTTGGATTGGTTCGTATGGGTTTGCTTTGATCTTATACACGGATGTTCCGCTCTACGGTTACAGAGGCTCTGGACTGCTTGGCAATCCTTTAGCACTTGCCGGTATGTTTGCGGCTAACGTTCTCATCGTTTGGCTGGCAGTCGGACTGATTTGGGACGGTCTCAAACGTTCACACGGTGATTGGTTTTGGTACGGCGTAGTCTTTTTCATGCTCTGGGCGGTGATCCGTTATGCCGATTTGTTTTCTGAGGTCGGCGGAATGCTCGGAGCGGCAGCGATATTCCTCTTCTGCGGACTCTTCATGTTCGGGATCGCCTATGTCTGGACAACGCGGCAGACGCGTGGATATGTCAAGCCGGAGACTGTGCTTCCGGGGTCAGAATTTACAGTACCCGCTTGGATGATAGCGATCGGCGATAAAATTTCCCCTCTTTGGCAATCAGAACGCAACATCTTCGCGGCAATTATTGCGGCGGCTTTAATCCAGTTCGGTATTCTCGGAGTGATGATTGCCAACGAAATGCGTCCGCACATTACCGGCACGACGATTCGGGTAGCGACGGTGCCTATTGATCCTCGTGATTTATTCCGGGGGGATTACGTAACTTTGAGTTACGAGTTTAGTAATGTGAGTTCGATACCGGGATATGATAATTTCACCTCGGGGCAGACGGTTTTTGTAACGATGAAGCAAGACGGCGGCCTTTGGAAGGCGACGGGGATTAGTAGAACGCGACCGAAGGAGGGGGTGTTCTTGCGTGGAGTGTACAGACGTAATCGTATTGAGTACGGCATTGAGTCTTATTTCGTGCAGGAGGGTACGGGCAAGCCTATTGAGGATGCGATGCGGCGGAACAACCGCGATAGAACGCCGGTCGTTGTTGAACTTGCCGTTGCTTCCGATGGAAAGGCGGCGGTTAAGACGGTGAAAGTGTTGGAAGACGGCGAAAGTGTTGGAGAATAAACTGACACCGTCTGACCGGGAACATCATCGGGAACAAAGGTTCCGTGATTTCCCCTACTGTTCCCCTGAAAGGGTTTATATTCCCCCGTATGTTCCCCTGGAAGGGGTCATGTTCCCCTGAATATTCCCCTGGAAGGGGTCATATTCCCCTGAAAGGTTACCCTGGTGCCCGGCGGTTATACTTTGGTGCCCAATTACACTTTACGCAGCATAATTCGGCTATCCGCAACCGATGCGCCTTTACCTTCGGCATGGACAATCAACGGGTTTATATCGAACTCGGCAACTTCAGGATGGTTGACAACCATTGCCGACATTCGCAGGATGACATCAATTACTGTGTTAATATCCCGTTTGGGCGTTCCGCGAAAACCGTCCAGTTTTTGGAATGCTTTGATTGAGCGTACCATTTCTTCGGCAGTTACTTTCCACATAGGAGCGAGTCGGAATTGGACGTCTTTAATCAATTCGACGAATGTTCCGCCCAAGCCGAACATCATCAAGGGGCCCAGTCCTCCTCGGCTGCAACCGACGATGACTTCTTCGCCTTCCAATGCCATCTGCTCGATGAGGATGGAGTCGATTTTTGCGCCCGGCACATTTTTTCCGATGTTGGCATAAATCGTTTCATATCCTTTTTTCGCAGCGTCTGCTCCTTCAATGTTGAGTAAAACGCCGCCGTCGTCGAATTTGTGTTTTACGTCGGCGGACATCACTTTCATCACGACTTTGCCGCCGATGTCCGATACGATTTTGCCTGCTTCGTCGGCGGATTTCGCAACGCCGCTTTTTAGCAAGGGCAGTTTATAGCACTCGAACAATGCCCGGCATTCCGCCTGGGTAAGATAGCGTTCCGAATCATTCCCCAGATAATCTGCAATGATCTTTTTCGCGCCCGACACATCAACGTCTTTGTATTCGACGTATTCCCGTTGGGTCACTGCCCGCATTTCGACGGATTTCACGGCGGCTGCCAACGATTTCACGGCATTCTCCGGGAAGGCATAATTCGGCACTCCTTTTTGAGCGAGGTTTTCTACGCCTTTTTCGACTTCTTTGATTCCCATAAAGGCCGCAACGACGGGTTTGCCGTGTTTGGCAATAATTGGCGGCAACGTTTCGCCGATGGTATCGGTATCCGTCATCGATTGCGGAGTCAAAACGACAACGCCCATATCGACGTTCGAATCTGCCATCACGGCATCGACGGCGGCTTGATAACGGTCGCTCCGTGCATCGCCGATCACATCGACGGGGTTATTCAACGCAGCGGCTTCGGGTAAAACAGGCGGTTGAAGTTTGGCTTTCGTGGCATCTTGCAGCGGAGCGATGGACAAACCGGCGGCTATAGCAGCGTCCGTTGCAATAATACCGGGTCCGCCGGCGTTTGTTATGATAGCCAGCCGGCTGCCTTTGGGCATCGGCTGCGTGGTATAGAGGGCGGCAAGGTCGAACAGTTCCGTAATGGTATCGACTCGTTGCACGCCGGATTGTTTGAATATCGCTTCGTATTCTGCATCAGAACCCGCCAATGAGCCGGTATGTGAACTAACCGCCTTTGCCCCTTCCGCACTGCGACCGGATTTGATACAGATAATCGGTTTGCCTTTTTCCCAAAACGTCTTGGAGGCAACTTTGATAAACCCTTGCGGATCGCCAATATCTTCGAGATACATCGCAATCGCTTTAGTGTCGGGATCGTCGGCAAGGTATTCCAGCAAGTCGTTTTCCTTGATGTCGGCTTTGTTTCCGAAACTGACGAATTTGCTAAACCCAATTTTTCGCTCTTCGGCATAGTCGAGAACGGACGTGCAGAACGCACCGCTTTGCGACATAAATCCGAGATTGCCTTTCAGGGCGATTTTGGCGGCGAATGTTGCATTGAGATTGACGGCTGGACTGATCACGCCGAGACAGTTCGGGCCGATAAGCGGGATACCCGCCGCCCGGACAAGCCGGGTTAACTCTTGTTCCCGTTCGACTCCTTCATGTCCGGATTCCTTGAAACCGGCGGAGATGATAATCATCCCCTTTACGCCTTTGGCTTTGGCTTCGTCAATGAGTCCCGGTACCGCTCGGGCAGGAACAATCAAAACCGCCAGTTCGACATCGCCGGGGATTTCGGCAAGCGTCGGATAAACTTTCAGGCCGTGTAATTCTTCGGCTTTAGGATTGACCGGGTAAATCTGTCCGATGTATTTATCACGGATAAGGTTGACTAGCAGGTCGTTGCCGACGGTACCTGGCCGGGTTGAAGCACCGATAACGGCGACAGATTTAGGTTTGAAAATAGAATCGAGATTGCTAACGGGCACAGCACTATCCTTTCATTGAGAGGTTGGAATGATAACAACATCGGCACACAAATTATACCGACGGACGATACTCTACATCATACGGGAAAAGGGTTGGGAAAAAAAGAGGGGGCACAAAAATGCCGGCGAGTCGGCTGGGCGGCCAGGTACAGCGGGCGTCGTCTTACCCCAGCGTTCGTTCGAGTTCTTGCACGATTTCGGCAAGCGATTTGTCTTCGCCGATTTGCCGGTCAATTTTCCGCTGGGCAGCGATGACCGAACTGTGCGAGAGGTTCCCGAAATAAAGACCTATTTCGGAGAGTGCCGATCGGGTATATTTTCTGGCTAGCCACATCGCCAACATTCGCGGTGTGGCAATTTGTTTGAGTCGGCTTTTCGACCGTAATGTGTCTTCGGCCAGGCCGAACGATTTGCAAACTGCTTTGCCAATATCCGGCAATCGAATATCCCGCCGGTTTAGACGCAGTAAGTCGCCGAGGACTTCTTCGGCAACCGTTAGGGTGATCGGTTGATTGTCCACTAAATAGTGCATATGCAATCGGTTAAGTGCTCCCAGGATTTGTCGGGCATGCACTCCAAACCGCGAGGCAATCAGTCTGCACACGTCGTGTTCGATTGGAAGTTCACGTTGTTGCACGAGATTTTGGCAAATCCGCAGGGACAATTCCCGTTCCGGCAAATTGATTTCGCAAATCATCCCGGCTTCCAGCCGGCCAATTAGTTCACTCCGCAAGGGCAATTCTTTGAGTGGTCTGTCGCCGGAGAAAACGAGTTGAATGCCGAGATTCCGCAACATATCAAAGACGTGCAAAAACTCCGTCTGCGTCGAATCCGCCCGGGCAAATAGTTGAATATCATCGATCAATAAATGCGAAATACCCTTAAACTTGCTGCGAAAATTTTGATTCCGGTCTCGGGAAGCCCCGTTGCGGATGGTTTCGACAAACGACGACAAGAATTGTTCCGCCGTCAGATACATCGGTAATTGCCGGGAGGAAAGCCGTGATGTTTTTTTTCGGACTGCCGACCATATTCCTTCGAGGATATGTGTTTTTCCGGTGCTTGTTGGCCCGAAAATGTAGATCGGGTTGATTTCTCCGGGATGGTTGATCGCCAAATCCGCAGCCCGACAGGCCAAACGGTTCGATAATCCTTCGAGAAATGTCGTCATAGACGCAAAACGCCGGCCTGATTGTTCTTTGGTTTTTGTTTCCGTAGAATCGGTATCTTGAGGGTTGCCGCCATTTTTAGGGTTATCCGGCAAGCGAGCGTCCGATGGCAGACCGGTAAACGGTAAGATTTGCTGCGGCGTATTGATCGTAAATTCGATGGGCAATGCCTTGCCGAACAGTTCCAAGACCGTCTGGTCGATTTCCTGTTTACAGTGCCGACGGATGCCATTAGCCTTAAACTGATTGCGTACGGTGAACACGACCTTCTCAACGCCGTCGTTTTGCTTGCTCTCGGTTGTTTGGCCTTCTGTTTGGGGCTGCGTTGTTTGGGACTGTTCTGTTTGATAAGAGCACAGGGTATCCTGTCCGAACCAAAGGTCAAAGCGTTTGTCGCCCAATTTTTCGGCAAGCAGAGCAAGAACAGAATGTCCAGTATGTTTTTGTGCAATATCCGTATGGCTGGAGGCGTAATCCGTTACTGTGTGCATTGATTGGGGACAAAATAGAAGGAAACGGGAAATGATCCAAGAGAAAAGTACGGACGGAAAGACATCGCGGCAGGTCGACTGGTCTTGCCCGGCTTGGCAGCAGAACACAACACAGCCCGCATTTGACTTTCAGCCTCCTGCCTCTCGGGTGTATGCGAGTGATTGTACCCGCTTTGCCGAAAATGTCAAACTTTCACACGCCGCAAAGCGATTCATTTCGGCACTTAGGTCAATCGGTTTTATCGCAAGTCTTATAAAATAGAGAGGATTTTGCGGATAATCATTTTTGTAACTGGTTTGCCGTTTTTTTGCTGGCGTCAGATTTTTTTGGGGAAAACTTGTCGCCCGATTGTTCTAAAACAAGGGGTTATGGGACTCTAACGATTGGTTTGCCGATTGTCGGCGGAGAACTGACCGTCGAACGGATTTATCCCCGGCGAATCCTGTATCATCCTTCATTGTTCTCGCCGGCCTGGACATTGACGGCGGGCAGCAATACGCTACAATGTCCGTTACAACGACATTGAACGTTGGCGTTATTGGAACGTTGGCAACGCGGCCGCATGATCATTATTCTAAAACCAAATCCGGCACCCAAACAACTCGAATCCCTAAAAGACTGGATCAAAAAGATGGGGCTGGAAATTCACGTTAGCGAAGGGGCGCACTCGACCATACTCGGACTTGTCGGCGATACGTCCGTCGTCGATATCGACCTGATCGGCGCCATGGAGATTGTAGAAAAAGTCCAGCGAATCCAAGAACCTTACAAGGCGGCCAACCGAAAATTTCATCCTGAAGACACCGTCGTTGAATTCGGCAACGCAAAAGTCGGCGGCGGAAATTTCTTACTGATCGCCGGGCCTTGTTCCGTAGAGTCCCGAACTCAAATCATGGAAGTCGCCGAAAAAGTCAAACAGTCCGGGGCGGGATCCTTGCGGGGCGGAGCATTCAAGCCGAGAACGTCTCCGTATGCCTTCCAGGGAATGGAAGCAGAAGGGATTCGATTGTTGCTCGAAGCCAAAAAACATACAGGTTTGCCCATCGTTACCGAAATTATGGATTTGTCGCAGTTGGACTATTTCGAAGAGGTGGACGTGATTCAAGTCGGTGCGAGAAATATGCAAAACTTCCTGATGCTCAAAGCGTTAGGAAAAACAAATAAGCCGATTTTGCTCAAACGGGGGTTTGCCAATACGATACAAGAGTTTTTGATGAGTGCGGAATACATTCTTTCGGGCGGGAACTCCCAAGTCATTTTGTGTGAACGGGGAATCAGAACTATTGAAACATCAACCCGGAATACTCTTGATCTTTCGGCCATCCCAGTCATTAAGGAACATTCGCATTTGCCGATCATCGTTGACCCTTCGCACGGAACAGGACATGCGAAATATGTCCGATCAATGTCTCTCGCTGCCGTCGTTGCCGGGGCAGACGGACTAATGATCGAAGTCCATAACAATCCCCAGACGGCACTATGCGACGGCCAGCAGTCGATCACGCCGGACGCTTTCGACCGGCTGGCACGAGGGATTGCCTTGATGCGGGAAACCGTACTAAAAGAGCAAAATCTGTAAAGATAATCTGTTTGATACAATCTGTATTTTGCGCAAGCGATTTTGGAAATTATAGGGTAATGCAGTAAAAATACTTTTGCGGGCCCTTTTTTTTGAGCGATAGAACGTCTTGACGTAAAGTCCGTTTTTAGGTTCGATAGCCATTCGGGCACATCCCGTCGAAAAATAATCATGCGTTTTTGGATTGTTCTGGCTTTTCTTTTGGGTTCGTTCATCGGTTCGCTCGTTTCGGCAAACGAAGTTGTTTGGAGAGACTCTTCCCGGCAACGTTCCATACCCATCAAAATTCATTTTCCCCGTACTTCGGCAACCAACGCTCCGGTGATTTTATTTTCCCACGGGATCGGCTCGAACATCGAAAACTGCGCCTATCTCGCCAATGCCTGGGCAGCACAAGGGTTTGTGTGTGTGCTCGTCCAGCATCCCGGCTGTGATGATAAAATATGGAAAGGGCGGGTGCGGGTGCTTAATGAATTCAGAGGAGCATTTGAAAAAAACTGGAGCGGCAGAACCAGGGCACTAGACTTATTGTTCGTCCTGAATAATCTGGAACATCTTGCACAATCCAATCCCCAGTTTGCCGAACGAATCGATTTAGAGAACGTCGGCGTCGGCGGTATCGACCTCGGTGCTCAAGCCGCTCTGCTCTTGGCCGGCCAAGTACCGCCTGATTACGGCAAGCCGTTACACGATACGCGAATCAAAGCCCTTTTGGCATTAAGCCCGCCGGTGATGCCGATGAATATCAGTTTCCGGGAAGTATATCAACCCGTAACGGTGCCGACGCTGTTTATGACAGGAACGAAAGATGATAGTATCGTCGGGTTGACGAAAGCAAGCGACCGCCGTATCCCTTTTGACGCGATGACGCAAAACCAACGTTATCTCATTATCCTGGAGGGCGGAAATCATCGTATGTATGGCGGGAGAGTTGTATCCCTGTTCGGAAGCCGGCAGGATGAAATGTATCAGGCTGCCGTCGTTAGAGGATCGAGTGTTTTTTGGCGAGCGGCTTTGCGTGAAGACCCCAGTGCTATTCGGGCATTGGATCATTACGGTTGGGAATCTCTCGTTGGAGTTCGGGCATCGATTGAACGCCGAGGGCAGGCAAAATAGCCGGCAACACCGGAGTAGTTGTTTTTAATGTTGTTTCTAAATGTTGTCCACGAGGTTGACCAAATCATCGAGTTCGTCCGTGGGCATTTCGCCGTAACCGGCGATGAGCCGATCTTCGTAGAGCGGGAACATAATCGCTCCGCTGGGGCAGACTCGGGCACAGGCCGGACAGCCGTCCCGGCATGAATCCGGCTGGTCAACAACGGGGTTCGGGGCTTTTCCGACTGAATATACTCCGAAGAGGCAGTAATTGACACATTCCAGACAAGAGCGGCATTTTTCCATGTCAATGATCGGATACCATCGGGTTGCCGTTTCCGCAAGGTCTTCGATACATTCAACTTGCCCGTCGGTTGCCGTTCCGTCAGGGAAAGAGCCTTTGGGAATTTGAACCTCATCTTCCGTCTCAAAAATCTCGGCGAATGGTATTTTGAGATAGATCAAAAGGTTTTTTGATGCCCGATAGGACAGAGGAATCAAAAACGAAGCCGGTTCGGACATATTTCGCAAACGTTCGAGCACGGGACTCTCCGCCGGCAAATCATAAAGAAGAGGAGTTGTCAGTACCTTGACGTTAAATTTCGTTGCGAGGCGTTGTGCAACAGGAAGATGCCCGGCATCCTGCTGTTGCGGCCGTTTTCGGGAAATGACCAACATATTGAATTCATACGAGGAGTTAGCCGGTTTCGGCTGCTAACTCTCGCGACATACAAGCATTACGAAACCGAAACATACTCACGATACGGGCTAAATTGTAATGGATGTCCTCATCTTTTTCAAGAGGCACGAATTCAAGAGACTCAAACGCAGGGGGCGGTACTGTTTTTGCTTTTTTGCTGCGTCCGGTATTGTACCCGTTGACGACGGTTAAAATTCTTGTTAGAATGCCGGTCTTGTTAGAATGCTGGTCCGACTCGATGTAGGACTTCTCGATGTTAGGACTTCCCGAAAAGATCACAGCCCGGCCATGACACTGTTTGCATTTTCTATTCCGATGACAATGTTCCATATCTACGGATATGCTGTTCCGCTTGTCATTTTGGCTTTTTTATACGGGTTTCGCTGGAAGGCCGGTTTGTGGGGGAATTGTCTGGCACTGGGTGCTGTCCTGTTTTCTATGCTCATTGCCTTCGGTTGGTGGGAAGAACTTGCATATATTATTGCCCGTCAATTTCCCCCGATGCTTTTCCTGGCGGATTGCGTCGCGTTTTGGGTACTGTTTATTGTCTCGCTAGGGATTTTTGATACCGTCACGCGGTTTATTTCGACTGTTAAAGTTAAATTTCACGATAAAGTTGAAAGTATCGGCAACGGGCTTGTCCTGTTTTTGCTCTTTTTTGCTGTATATGGTGTCTATTTATTTGCGGAAGATATCGGCCCGGTCGGCGAACACCAACGCGATACACCACCCAGAGCCGAATTCATCCCGCTTGCAACTTTTCGAATTCTTTCGACGGGGAATCTGGCCGGATTTACGCAAACGAACCCATTTGACGCAAATCAAGACTTGCAAAAAAAACACCTCGAACGCCGACATGCCATTATGCTTAATATGCAAGGCGAAGGCGGAACGATTCGTGCGGAGGAAGCGTTGTTCAATAAATTACGGGATTCAAGACAACAACGTTAACCGGGGAACGCCTGCGTTAACCGGGGACGTCAACCGGAACAATGTCAAACGGAGCGGGGTAAGCGGAGCGGATCGACAGGCTATAACAATCAATGAAACATACCCGGACAATGGAACATACTCGGGGAAGCCGATGTATTTGGATACCGTGTTGAGAATTCGATTGAGCGATTGAGCGGCAGGCATCGAATAGGCATTGACCGAACGGGGGAATTTGTTACAATAACGCCTGTCAGAGACGTTTGTTACAATGGCATGGGCAGGCGAGGCAAGTGCAGGCGATATACGCTGGAATGGGAGTTGCCTTCTTGCTTTATTGCTTTAATACTTCGGGAAAAATAGAACCCGGAAAAATAGAATAATGGCGCATAAAAAAGGACAAGGATCAAGCCGAAATGGGCGGGATTCAAACGGACAACGAAGGGGAGTCAAAAAATACGGCGGCGAATCCGTTCGAGCGGGGAACATCATCGTGCGGCAAGTCGGCACGAAATTTCATCCCGGTCAAGGTGTCGGACTCGGTAAAGATTACACGATTTTTGCCTTAGTCGACGGAAAAGTGCGATTTGACCAAGGCGGAAAACGTATCAATGTCTTTGCAGATGGTGTATAGAGGACGTAGTGTTTCGGGGACGTAAGGCTTTTGCCGATGGGCAGCGTTTGATGATCAACGTGCCGATTGTCAAAAGGTTTGAACTATCGCCTTACCTTTCCCAAACGAAACCGAGGTTGCATGAATGCATCACTTGGCGGTCGTTGGCGTATGCATCGTAGCCGACGAAGGCACGCAGATAAGCGTGGATGTCGTGATTTATTCCAAAACCGGCTTGTATCCAGTCTCTGCCCGGATCGTTCCCATATACGGTAAACCGATTGGGCGATGAGGGGAATCCGGCATTGGAGAATCGGGCATTAAATACAGAATGTCGTTCTCCCGTTTCGAATTCATACATCCAGGCGACGTTTCCGTAGAAAGAGGACAACCCTCTTCGGAAACGGAAGACATCGGAGTCAAACCGGAGTCCGAACATTGCCCGAAGACTATGGAAGTCTTCCATCTTGGTTGTTAAGTTTACGCTGTCGGCACCGCGTTCCGTAAATCCTTCCCTTACCATGCCGGTATATTGGGTTCCGGCGAACGGGGCGAAGTTGAAAATTCCGCCGCGATACCGCAGGCCGGTTTCGGCGTGTGCGGTTACCAAGAAGGCGTTGTGTTTATTTCGTGCTGTTCGGTTTACTGCGACGATGTCGTTATCCGGCGTGCTCAGATCCGGCCCGCCGAATGCGATATTTCGCCGTGTATTGTACCGGTGATTACCGAGGCCTGCTTGCAACAGGAAGTAGGAGACGTCTGTATCTCTTCGGAAATAATGTCCGGCCATAAATTCTTGTGTGAGAGTTCGGTCTTGGATTTCTCCCGACAGACTTCCTTCCCCCAGAGAGATGAACGTTCCGAGGCGAAGTTTTCGTTTATCAATTCGGTCGTATCCTGCCATAACGCCGGAGAATCCGTGTCGATATTTTCCGGCGTTTCCGTCGCTGAACATCGTGCCGGCATGTCCGTAAACCATCCCCCAGAGGTTGCTGGTTGAGGTATATTTCCCGCGATCCATTTTGAGATCCCGTGCGGATGATTGACCCCGGTATCCTGCGTAGTTGTACACGGCGGCGATGCTGTTGTAATCCCTTCGCAACACATTGGACAATGTGTTATGAAACATAACGGTATTTTGGAAACTCGCCGTTGTCATGGTGCCGTAAATTGATCCGCTCATTTGGTCAAGAGCAGGCAAGAACGGATCGCTGTGCGGAGCGAGACTTCTGGGGATGGACGTTCGGGTTTGATTGGCCTGGAGTTGTTCGTCGGTTGCCATATAGGCTTTATCGAGTGCTTCTAATACGTACCGATAATCGCTGTCGGGATATATTCCGACGGCGTCAATATATCGTCCCATCGCCCGCTGGTTGGTTGTTTTTCCGGTGCCGGCGTAAAGGAACTTTCTTTCAAAGAAGAACCAGTATTCCGAATCATCGTGTCTCAAAACAGCCCGAAGGAGCGGATCATTGACGTTTCCGGCAATCGGTGCGTTATGCACAGTCAAGGCGGGGATAATCGTATCGCCGTCGAGTCCGTTTTGTGCCCGGAAGAAAACATAACGGTTATTGGGATCCAGCGAATTAGTTGCGGAGTAGAAGGTATTCGGGTCGATTTCGATGTGGATGACTCCTCCGTCTATTTCGATGGGGCCGTTGAAATCAATCAGGCTATTTCGTAGAGCGGAGGCGGGGTTGTTGCTGATTCCAAGGATAAATTCGGTGCCTTCAAACCGGAAATATCCCGGCTCCTGCCAGTGCAGGACGTTAAGCATCCCGGTTGTCTCATCGCGGTAAGTCAGATTAAGCGGCACAGGGCCGATTGTTATCCAGTCGGGCGATTGGGCGTTGACCGGAGAACACCAGGTTCCGTAGAAGAGGGTGATTGTCAAAACGGTCAAGACGCAACGATGTATCTGCTTATTTATCGTTCCTATAAACAAGGCTGTAAGTCCGAACATCCGTGATTTTGGCGTTTTCGACATTGGTCGTTCCGTCCTTAATCTTCCCATTTGGCCTGATACTGGTCATTCAGGGTATCGTAAAACAAGCATTGTATTCTTGGGCGTTTTTGAGCAATCCCAAAAGAGTTTTCGATTGACTCATAGAATAACCGGCGTATTTTACCTAACCGATTCTTTGGAGGAGTACCCCTATCTCTTTTCAGGGGATTTTCTTGTTTCGCTAAGACGCCGTGATGGTGTATAATGGGGCAACTTGATAACGATTTACAATAAGGAAAAAACAGACTCGTCGCCGAGGCCGAATGAATATTCCCGAAAACTTCAAACCGAGTTATTACGAAGATAAAAGCGTAAAGGCGTTGCTGATTCGTTTTTTGATTAGGCATGGTGAAAAATTCGCCGTCGTTCTTGTTGTTTCGTTATGCATTTCGTTCATTCTCGGTATAAGAGATTACCAGCCTTTGCCTTGGCAGCCTCACGAACTGAAGGAGTCGGCAAGGGATGCCGAGACGGTTATTCTAAACAACGAAGATGTGGAGTCGGAGGGCAAAATGCGAATGGTTGATTTCGCATCTCTTGCGGTTCAAATCAAAGACCAGATTGCTCTTGACTCTTACCGTTCATTTTCTGCTTGGATGCCTGTGTTGCATGCTCCGCCGCAACTTCGCCGCGGAGTTGATGTCTTGGCCGCCCATTCTTTATCCGGCCAAGCCGTTCGGCAAACGGGGATCATCCGTTCCATGCCGGGTACGGTGCCAAACGATCCGCCATCCCTCTGGATCAATCTTTATGGAACGATTCCGTTTTGGGAACAATGGGATATTCATCATCAAATTTTCGATGACGCTTTTGAGACCGGCAAGCCGGATTTTGCCTATTACGAAATAGAAAAAGCGGTGATTTTGTCCAACGAAGAACCAATCTGGATGCCGGTTGTTCTATTCCCCGACTCTCCAAATCGAATCGGGAGAAATTTCGACCTGCCGCTGGACCGCTTGGTCCCGTTGGAACAACAATCGGCCAACCGGCAAGAAACCATACTCTGGCAACAGCCGGACTTCTTGCTGTTTTCCGATTTTGATATTCAACCGGATACAACGTACGCCTACCGAATCCGGCTGTATCTGGCCAATCCCAACTACAACGTGCAAGAAACGTTCGTCGAAGAATCCGTTGATACGGCCAGCGAATTTATCCGGTCGGATTGGAGTCCTTTTGCGAGAGTCTACGTGCCCGAACGAACGACGGTCTCGTTGAAAACATTGATTCCCTCTGATCAAGCGAACTTCCCGCGGCAAGCCGTTCCGCTTCGGCCTGCCCAGGGGACATTCGGCCTGGATTATTTTGACATCGAACTGGGAAAATTTTTGCCGACGGTTGAAAAATCTGCCGTCCAACGCGGAATGTTGCTCAATATGTCGAAAGAAGATGCGAATCGGTTTATCAATCGGGGAAAAACACCAGACGAATTTGTACACATCCATTTCCCTGATACCGGCTTGCGATCAGGAATTGCCGTTATGGATTACCGGGGCGGTCGATTGTTCCAAAAAAGAGCAACCCGGGAAGCACTGCAATCGCCTGACCTATCCGTTCAGAGCGAAGTCTTGCTCTTAATGCCCGACGGAACTATGCAAATCCAAATTCGGGACAGCCAAACTATGCAAACCCAAACTCGGGACAGCCAATAATGCGACAACTACGACGGCGTTGTTCGTCGGCGAATTCTACGCGAATTTTTCGCAAATTTCCACGCAAACCCAAATAGAGTCGATTGCTGTCGCCGTTTATCCGATAGCGTTTTTAATCAGTATCTATTTTGAACGGACGATTGCATTATGCGTTATAGTAAAACAACCCCCCACCGGGCTTTCACGCTCGTCGAGATTTTGGTTGTTATCACAATAATCGGAATTTTGATTGCGATTCTCCTTCCGGCTGTTCAAGCCGCCCGGTCTGCCGCCAGAAAAGTTTCTTGTCAAAATAATATGCGGCAAGTCGGCTTGGCTGTACATCAATATACTGAAGTCAACGGAGTCTTGCCGCCCGCAAAATATACATACGTATACCGGAACCTCTACGGCACGGTGAACGCATCGACGATTGCCCACGGGATGATCCCCTTCCTGTTGCCGTTCCTTGAGCAAACGACTGCCTCTTCACTGTATCGGTACGATAAAAATTGGCAAAACGAAGTCAATCGGGAAGCACGCAATGTCCGTATCAATGTGTTGATTTGCCCCGACTCCGAGCAAACACGGTCGAGTCGAAACGACTCTCGGGCAACGTCCAGCATAGTCGAATACTTTTTCACGGACTATACGAGTTGCAGTGATATTTGGGGGGAAGAACCCCGACTGCGCTATAACATTCGCTCGTTGGGGGTTAATCCCTCCGATTGGCGGAACATGTTGAGGCCGACTTCGCAGGGAACGGCGACAAAACCCATCCTGCGATGGGGAGAACCGAGCAGCGCAGACGTTCTTTCGGCTATTCGGGTAAATGCCGTCAGTCTGCAATCTGTTTCCGATGGGCTTTCCCAGTCGATGATGCTCTTTGAATGTACAAGCCGGCCTTACGGGAAAGCACGTTATCAAAACACGCCGCCGCCGGAACCTGTTCGGGGAGCGAGATGGGCTGATGATGATTCCCAACTACGAATTGGCGAAATGTGCAACGGGACGCAGATATTCAACTGCACAAACCGGCAGGAAATATTCAGTTTACATCCCAGCGGCTGCAATTTTCTCTATGGTGATGGAACGGTACGGTTTCATTCGGAATCGATGTCCCCTGGCGCGTTTGTTTCCCGATTTACGGCATTCGCCGGCGATCTTGTTGAACCTCTATAAAATTCCGGGGCAACCCAGTGAGATACCAACTCCGGCATGCCGTTCTCAGAGGCGGGTCGCAATTTAGGGGGCATAGGCAAATTTTTCTTGCACGATTTTCGTCAAATAGGTAGTCTTCGCCTATTTGTACTGTCGGAGTTACTTTCTTCTATTCATGCGTCTTGTTGGAATGCGTTTCATTGAGTAGTAATGATAGAAGTACGCCAGTTCCCGGCGTAGTGTACGT
>Ga0099364_10007765_pt1 | contig 15246 bp, 8 predicted proteins | sample TergutTh196P3_FD_73070 | JGI IMG/M metagenome (GOLD analysis project Ga0099364, IMG submission 73070) | Microcerotermes parvus P3 segment gut microbial communities from Pointe-Noire, Republic of the Congo - Th196 P3 | ecosystem: Host-associated > Arthropoda: Insects > Digestive system > Gut ... | reverse complement strand
GGTTTCATCGACGATGAAGTCTTTACGGGCCCCGGATTCCAGCCTGACAGGCATATCACGAGGGTCGAGCTCTTTTCGCTCATCACCCGCTCTATGGGCGCGAGTACATTGAGGGATGATTTCCTGTCAGCGGGGGCTTCACCCTTCACGGATGTCAACCCTCTCCCTGAAAACCTCTATAATATCGTTGGGCTCGCCTGCCAAATGGGTATCGCAAACGGTTATGGCGACGGCACAATGCGCCCAAACAGCAACCTACTGCGTCAGGATGCCTTTACCCTCGCGGCGCGGGCTTTAGGCATGAGCTCTATCGCCGATTGGAACCTCTCGCGCTTTAACGACGGCGCGTTTGTAGCCGCGTACGCAAAACCCTATGTAACGGCTTTTCTTGAAAAAGGTATGCTTTCCGGTTTCCCCGATGGTACGATTCGCCCTAACGGCCTGCTCACACGCGCCGAAGCAGTCCGCGTATTAAGCAATATTTTCAGCAATGTTCATCTGCCCGAAGCGGGTGGGTTCCACGATGTGCATATTCAAGGGGGATTACTTATTCAGTCTGCAGGCGCGGAGCTTCGTAATGTAATAATCGACGGCGATGTTACGATTGCCGATGGTGTTGGCGACGGCAATGTCATTATCGCGGACAGCACAATAAACGGCCGTCTTATCGTTCGCGGCGGCGGTGTTGACACAAACGGTCTAACTATCTCAAATACAGAAGTTACGCGTGGTATGTATGTCGCAAGCCATACCTATGACACACGTATCGCCGTAACAGATAATTCAACCGTACCTGTTCTTGATTCCATCTCCGGCCTCACGCTTTCCGGCGGTGGTGTCCGTGCGCTCAACATCCTCGAAAACGCACGTCAAAATGTCACTGTCGGACTAAACGGCGTCAGCCTTGACGATTTGAACATCAACGGCAACAACGCGCAAGTCAATCTCATTTCCGGTCATGTGATCAACGTACGATTTGACGAGGCGGCCCAGTATGCGGGTATGCACCTCTCGCCGGGTACTACGATAAGCCAGCTTGTTATTGCCGCGCCAAATGTCTCTGTTACGGGCGAGGGTGTCATTAAAAACGCTTTGGTAAACAATGCCGACGCAGTCATCGAGCCTATGCCTGAACTCCTTACAGTCGGCCTGAACCTCATTGCGCTTGTTGCGGGTGAGCATATCCACGGCGTAAAGTCACAATGGCCAAACGACATGGTAGACAGGATCAGCGCGGCAAGCACATTAAAGGTTGAGCTGTTGGCAAACAGGGACGGCAAAGCATATTTTGACCAAAGCCATTTACGCCTGAGCATGGGCGCAGGTTCAGCGGCCGGCGAGGCGCGGGTGTCTCAGGCTGCGGCGCTCCATATCCCACTTACACAGCATGGCCCCCGTTGGGGGTATTGGATTGGTTTCTTTGTTCCCGCACCCACAGATTCCGGCGTTGTCGCCGGTGTCACATATACCCATACCGACGGTGAGCCTATCACATTACCCCCGAGGCCGCTCGACCAATATAACGGTCGGCATGGCCTGCTGATCTATCTGCCGGTGATTCGGGAGCAAAACAAAGAAACCGGCGCTGTCAATGAACTTCTGCACATAAACTGGGGCGGGCATCTGACAGAGAATCTCCATTTTATGAGCACAACACTCCATCTTACTCCGCCAAATGCCAGCCAGCAGGCGACGATGCAGGATGAATTTAACAAGAGGACATTTCATTCAATACATCTCGGAGCGCTGACATATACAGGCGCGGAGGCTACCCGCCGTTATCTAAACTCCGACAATCCGCTCGGTCTGCCGTTTTCCTCAAACCTCGGGCTGGACGCGCTAAACCGCGCCTTGACGTCTTCGCAAGTAGTAAGCATTTTATTAGACAGAAACTCCTCGCTTGACCTCACTATCGACACTTCGGGCAACAGCCCGTTTCTGAGGCTTTCCGATATTGGTCAGGCATGGGTCGCCGATCAAATACTCGCCGCACGGAGATCCCCCTTTATGACAGCGGCGGCAGTCAAGGCTATTTTTGACCGTTCCGTAAACGCCCGCCTCGCATTAGAGACGACACTTTTGGCATCAATAAATAATTCCGCCGATTTTGCCGCGCTCCGCACGGTTATTGAGCTTGCGGGTAATGCGGCTACATTGGGTTTCTACACCGGCTCCGACCCATACAGAAATTTCAATAACAGGCAAAGGGATGATATGGCGAGGCATCTCTGGGGTTTGCGTGAATACCAGACTTTGCAGAAATTCATTGACGAGTTGAATAAATACCTGATGGAACATGGTGTTCCGGGTACTCCCGGCGACGGCGAGTTTGATATCCGCGATCTGGAAATAGCCGGTATCACCGTTAGCCCGCCGAGTGTCACATTTGCTTCCGGCGCGACGGCACATCTATCGCTCACAATCAATCTCAGAAACAGAACTCTCACGCCCGAGCAAAACAGGGCTCTTGTTGAACAGCTTTTCCAAAGCGAAGCCCTCACATATGCTTGGCGTACCGGCGCCACAGCAAGCGTGACGAGCCGGAATATGAACGTTATCAATGTCCTGTGTACCCATGATGGGGTCAGCACGCAGAACAGGACAGACACTTTGACGTTTTCGCTTGTCGATGGCACGGGCAGGACGCATACCCGCGCGGTAAATTTCACTGCTGAGATCGTCAGGCCGCTCACAAACATAACACTTCCCGCCCGCCTTGATGTTATCGTTGGCGAGAGTGAAATGCTCGTACCTACACGCACCCCCGCAAATTCAAACGAGCCGCTCAGATGGACCGCCCTGCCTCTTGATGGTTCTATAGCAACTGTTGAAGGCAGCACAAACAACGCTGTTGTAAGCGGTGTGACTCCCGGCAGGGCTGAGGTCAGGGTCGAAGGTATTTTCTCCGGTCGTTCCGCAAGCTCGGCTATCTGGGTTTTCCAATCACAGGATCATGTGCTTTTGCATCCCTCACCCGTATTTGTCAGGGTCGGCTCTGAAGTGCCCGTAGACGCGATGTACTACAACAATATCGTGCGTTCTACTACATGGAGCAGCCAAGACACATCTATCGCCACAGTTTCACAGGAAGGTACGAGAGGTTTTGTAAGGGGCGTGACACCCGGAACAACAATCGTAACCGTACGAATTGACGGCAGCGCACAGGCCTCAACACTCACGGTACACGTACTGAGTGATTCTGATTTCGGCATTACCTCGCGGCTCTCCAATTCAATAGTTAATTCGGGCGGCTCCGTCACGATGAGAATGAGCGCCGAAAACCCCGATGCGGCGGCACAGCTCAAACTCTACCCTGTTGTTGATCCGGTTACAGTAGCCACAATACCGCCGGGGCCGTACACTATAGAGGATGTCATCACAATAACCGCTTTAGCAAACGGCGCGGGGCCGGCAAGGATTCTGCTCTATGACAGCGACCCCAGAGCAGGGGCTTTGGGCGAACCTATATCCATTCAGCAAATCAGGGTTTCGCCCGAGAGCGTTGGCGGCCTGACATTCAATTACACAGGTCCCTCTCAAAGCGGCACGATATCACTTGACGGCGCACATACCGATGTCGTACCTATGATCATAGACGAGACGGTAACAGTGACTGCCATGAGAAACGGCGCACCATATACGGGTGTGATGACTTGGCACGCATTTTCCGCGAACTACTACCGCGAGATTCTACACGATGTCAGAACCGATGACAGCGGATTTATCATCAGTAAATTCGGCGGGCTGTTGGATATCGGGAGCGGCCCTATCAGCTTTGCGGATGTCTTTAACCAGACCTCAGGCGCCATGCCCGATGATGCCGGCACCGCCTCTCTGGGTTATCATAATTTCGTATCTACCGGCAATGTCGCGGAATACGCGCAGAGGGTAGAACTGCTCAGAAGGGCTGACTCCACAATGGTCCGGTCGAATGAATTGTCAGCGGTAAACGGGCGCATAACAAACATCGCGGACAGGACAGGTCTCTACTCTGTGTTTGTCACGCCGGAGCGTAACCTTCCGATGCCGCAGGTGCCGGAATGGGGTACCCTATTCTTCCGTGAAAACATTTACCTCTTTGAGGGTGACGGCTCCTTCAACCCAATCATATCCCCTTCATCCGGTTTTGAAGTACAGCGCAGAACACGAACATATGACGCTGTAGAGAATACGTTCAGCCCTTGGAGCGACTGGTCATACGTCCTCAACGATCCCACCAGAACGCAGAACTTGGCGACGCTGAACCGTAACGGCAACTTCATCGAATTTGCGGCAGACGCGCCGGGGCTGACAGGCCCGAACGGTACGCTTGAATACCAGATCGTTGATGTAAACGGCGAGCCGATATCCAATACCGCGCCAATCAGGGCTATCGTTGATGAAGACCAGTATGCGGAACATAACTACTTCTATGTGCATCTCCGCCCGAGACCCGTCGCTTTCAGGAACACCCAGCAAACCATCACAGAGCCGCTTATCCATTGGAATGAAAACAGCCACCTTGATGCCGTGTACAGATACGAAGTGGTACAGGGCAGCCACAGGGGTGAGAATTACTATGGCTTTGAGGGTAAGGAAGACCCGCCGGGCAGCGGCAACTATATGCCGGCGCCTGCGTTCACAGCGGAAATGACACTGTTCCCGCAACGTTTCCAAGGCGGTGTCGGCGGTGTGGAACGCGAGGTTACGCTTGACTGGTTTATGGGCGGTTATCAACTTAACCTTGACGCGGGCCCGATTCTCAGAAATCCGCCTCCGCCGCCCGGGCCCGAGGGCTACCATCCGTATGTATTTGTAATCGGCGTCCAGCAAAACGGCAACAACGGTTTTGCCGCAAGGGGTTCTGATACATCAAGGATACGCTATGAGGATACATATACCCATCAACTCACGGTCGTAATACCCGTAGTATATACTGCCGCCACTATTCCCGTCGCGACTATTTGGGAATACAATACCGGCATCGGGGCGGTCCCTGTACGCCCGTCCGCCGCTCTGAACACTATAGACGAAGCGCGCGCGGCAATTATAGCAGCAGGTATAAACCTCGCAGAAGCGACATTCACATCCGACAACCCCTCTGTCATATCCATCACATCACCGGGCGGCGTGTTTACTGTTCATACTCACGGAAACGCCAGAATTACGATCAGGGAAGGGACAAGGGTGGCAAGTGTTGACTTCGTGATAAGCCAAGTCTTTGAAGTCGCCGCAGATGCGGAATCACTACCGCTTATTAACAGGCCCCATGTTATAGATGCCGCCAGAAACGCCGGAGTGCCGCTTAACGCGCAGACCCTGTTTTCGACGGCGAGCGGAACAGAGAATATCTTCCGAATTGATCTCGGCACAGCGGACAACGCGACCACGGCGTTCATTCAAGGTGTCGCACCGGGCGTAGACGATCTTATTATCAGTCATCCGTCAGTATCGCAGACCGCATCAATACGAGTACGCGTATTACCCGCCGCCTCTATACCAATCAATCCTATGGGCGGGATCATAGGCATAGACGGATTCTCCTTCGCGCCTTCGCAGGCGGATGATAAGGATGGCGCTGAATCTGCTGAAGGGGTCGAAAACGCCGAGGGCGAAGCGGCACAGGAGCCGCCCAAACCCCCGCCGACTGCGGTCTCTCTGAGAGCCACAGCCTCGGCAGCCGTGGGTAAAACACTCAGGCTTGAACCATTCGTTACCCCATTCAACGCCGACAGGGAGATGCTCAGATGGACGTCGTCAGACCCTGCCATTGCTACAGTTTCGCCCACAGGCATTGTGACCGGCATCAAAGCGGGTACCGTAACTATAACCGTCGCCAACAGTTTCGGGACTTTCAGGGCACAATGCAAGGTGACTGTGAGGAACGAGACATTACCCGTGGCCTCGATCGCCGTAGCCAAACCGGAAGTGACCTTAAACGTAGGCGCGTCAACCGCCGTCAACGTCAGGTACACGCCCTCCAACGCCTCGATACGCAGTGTGACATGGGTGTCTAATAACAGCTCTGTCGCCCGTGTGGAGCCAAACGGGAAGATCGTAGGCGTCTCGGCGGGAACGGCATGGATTACCGCCATATCAGACAGCGGCGGCCATAGCGCAACGATTGTAGTCAACGTCAAGCTGCCTGTCGTTTCTGTCGCGTTTCCCGAAAAAGCAATCACCCTAAAAGTAGGCGAGACATATCAGATAACGCCGATTATAACCCCTATAGACGCCACGAATACCGCCGCCATCTATGCCGCCCGAACAGCAAGCGTCGCCTCTGTGTCCGCAGAGGGGCTTGTAACGGCAAATAAACCGGGCAAGACAGTAATCACTGTACGCATAGACGGAAAATCCGCCGCGCTTAATGTGACGGTTACTAGGGGGTAGGAGACGGGGGAGCGAAATTAGGAATTAGGAATGAGGAGTTAGGAGTTAGGGTGCAGGGATATGTGTTCCTTTTCGGCGAGTTTGGCATCCTGCGAAACAACGCCGCGCTCCGCATCCATGCTCCGCTTTTCGGAATCACATTATCCCTGCCATGATGCGTTGGTTAATTAGGATTTGGGGTAATCAAATGACCATATGTTGACATAATATATGTGGATAAGTATGTGGATAAAGTGCATAAGCACTGAAATTAAAGCGTTCTAATCTTAAAATAAGCACTTATTGTAAACCATTCAGCAATAAATAAGGTGAGGGCAGTCGTTTTTAGACACCCTCACTTTTGTTTTAACTCCTAAATCCTGCGGGGGAACCACCCCGTCGCTTCGCGCCACCCCTCCCCAGAGGGGAATTATCCCTAAATCCTAAATCCTAAACCCTAATAATCCTCCGGTACAAACACCGCTACTATTCTGTTGTCGCTAGTTCCTGTCTTTGGGTTGAATGGGTCTTTGCAGGTAATGATCGTCACCCGTGACTCCCCTGTCAAGTCCATAATAGTCTCAGCGGGGGCTGTCGCCAACGCGTAGACGGTAACGCTTTCAAGCCTGTATCTCCCGCTTGTTTCATCTTCATGGATGATAATCAGCAAGTCATCGGGTTCCAATGTGTCAAGTTTCAGAAGATGCCCTGTCTTCCCTGCCCATTTGTTGTGACCGCCGAAAATCGCGTTGCCTTCGTTGCCCGGTATTGAGCTTTCAAGCCACCATGAAATAATAGACGCGTCCGGCACTATTGCCATGGAGTTTGCTTTATGATCGGTCTCTGTGGGTTGAATCAGCGCGGAAACATCAAGCGCCGGGATATACATCCAAAACGGGAATGAGGTTATCGTTGTCTTTTCAGGCGGAGTTTCCGAAGTATCTTCGTAACTCGGCTCCGGCGCGATGTCTTGGGTTTCATCAGGCGATTGCGGTAAAGACTCCGTGCTTTCTCCCCGCTGTTCAGCGTCTTCCCCGCCGATTGTCTCACCTTCAAGCGTTTCCGGCTCCGCAAGCTCGGACACATCGGAATACAATGTAAAATCCGGCAGTGAAACCCTCAAAGACCCCTCATCAAAGTTGCCATGATAACAGGCGGAAGAAAAAACAGCAACCGCCGCAAAAATCACCACAGCAAAAACTATAAAGTTTTTTCTCTTATTTCGCATAAAAATAGTATACAACGTCATAATAAAATCTGTCAACGTTGCTATTGTAAAATTCAACCGTTTGTTGTATAGTAACGTGCGGAGTAAACAACTTGTGGGGGAATAGGGATTAGGGAATAGGGAATAGTCGCATATTTGAAACTTTATGGGATTAAAAATGAAGAAGTTGTTTCTAAAAAAGTCTTTTTCTCTTACGACTAACCCCTAAATCCTAAATCCTAAATCCTAGAAACCATAAGTACTAAACTTGATTTAATAGTGGGAGATTTTGGAATTGCAGGGACAACAGAAGCAAAACTACTTAAAAGGCGCGGCGGTGCTTGCGGCGGCCACTATTTTCGTAAAGCTCGTTGGCGCGGTTTATAAGATACCTATATTTAATATCCTCGGCAATGCGGGTGTCGGGGCTTTTCAGACTACCTACGACATTTACGCGCTGATAATGACGATTGCTATTGCCGGTGTCCCTGTCGCGTTGTCAAGAATGGTCTCGGCGGCTTCGGCAAAAGGGGATTCCGGCCTTGTTAAGCGATATTTCTCGGTCGCGCTGCCCGCTTTTATTCTTATCGGCCTCACCGCGATGTCGCTGATGTTTTTCTTCGCAGATTCACTTGCGGGGCTTATGAACAACTCCCTCGCCGCGCCGGGGATACGCGTACTCGCACCTGCTGTTTTTTTCGTTTGTATCATTGCTGTTTATCGGGGTTATACGCAGGGATTTCAAAATATGATACCAACTGCGATGTCACAGGTCGTTGAAGTGATAAGCAAAATGGCGTTTGGCCTGATCGTTGCGTTATGGCTTGCCCGCAGGGAATACGGCACAGATATAGTCTCGGCAGGGGCTATCATGGGTGTGACTATCGGTTTGGGGTTATGTATTCCGCTTTTGATTTGGTATAAACAAAGGTTGGATCGTAGATTGGGTGTACAACCCCCGCCGTCTGCGGACGGCACCCCCTTCGTGCGCGAAGGAGGCTTGCAGCCCTCACAGGATGGGGATTTAGATGAAGTTCCTCAAGAAAAACTGCCGGGGCGGTGGCAGGTGTTTGCGAGTTTGATGAAGGTCAGTATACCTATTGCTCTTGGCGCGGCGTTTATGCATATTATGGTGGTTATAGACTCCAGCGTCGTTCGCGGCAGGCTTCAATCCGCGCTGGGCCTTACGGAATATGAGGCAAGTTCACAGTTTGGGATATACACTTTGGGGATGTCGATTTTTAATCTTCCATCCGCGCTTGTCATCCCAATCGCCATCAGTATTATTCCCGCCATTTCGTCCGCGATTGCCAGAAGCCGGGGCGATGAAGCAAACTCTATCATGCAAAGCTCCGTAAAACTTGTCAATTTGCTCGCTCTGCCCGCCGCCGCAGGGCTTATGGTTCTCGCAAGCCCGATAATGTTTTCCCTCTATAACGACACCGCTCAGGTCACTTCGACTGTGCTGACCATTCTTGGTTCCGCCTCATTTTTTGTCTGTTTCCAGCTTATTTCAACGGCGATTCTCCAAGCAAACGGCTTTGAGCGTCTCGCTATGCTGTCTTTTTTGGCAGGTGGTGTCCTCCGAATCGTTGTAAATTATTTTCTCGTTGCGATACCGCAGGTCGGAATCATCGGTCAGGCGATTGGCACATTCCTGTGTTTCTTGGTTATTTCCATTATGAATATCACTTTTATCATCGTCAAAGTAAAAGACCGCCCGAATTTCCGCGCTGTTTTCGCAAAACCGTTACTATGCGCCGCGTTAATGGCAGTGGCGGTATACGGCAGTTACACGCTTATTAGTTTTATTGGCTCAGGATTTATCGGTACCGGCCGAACAGCCGTCACGCTGTATTTAGCTCTCTCGATATTCTTTTCCGCGCTCGTTTACATTGTGTTGATAATAGTCACGCGAACCGTTACACGAGAGGATTTGAAGCTCGTTCCTAAGGGTGAAAAACTGGCAAAATTACTCAAAATTAAATAATTTACGGGCTTTTTTTGATAATTACGGAAAAAAGAGCAAAAACTTTGAAAAAAAGTGAAAATGTGACTTGCTTAAAGGTAAAAAGTATGGTAGATTTTGAAAACAAGATTCGGTATGATGTTTATGACTTGAAAAAAATCATAAATATCCTTCGCGAGCCGGGCGGCTGCCCTTGGGATAGTGAGCAGACTCATCAGAGCATCAGGCGTAATCTTCTCGAAGAAGCATACGAAGCGGCAGAGGCTATTGATACATCCGACACAGAACTCCTGCGTGAAGAATTAGGCGATGTTCTGATGCAAATAGTCTTCCACTCGGATATCGAAGAAAAGGCCGGTCACTTTGAGCTTGATGACGTAGCTGACGCGGCGTGCAGGAAACTCATACGGCGTCACCCTCATGTGTTTGGCAATGCCGATGTCAAGGACGCGCAGGAGGTCATTGTCAACTGGGACAATATCAAAAGCAACGAGCGAAACCATAAGAAGGTCACAGACGAGATGTTATCCGTCGCCAAATCGTTGCCGGCGCTGTGGAGAGCAGAGAAGATTCAGCAAAAAGCCGCCAAAGTCGGATTTGACTGGCCGGATCATACCGGTGCTCTCGATGCATTACGGAGTGAACTGCGCGAGTTAGAAGACGCGATAGAATCAGGCAGCGGCATCAGTGAAGAATTGGGCGATCTTGTTTTTTCCGCAGTAAATCTCTCGCGATTCTTTGAGGTTGACTTGGAGGACGCACTCGGTTATACTTCTGACAAGTTCATCAAACGTTTCGGGCAGGTTGAAAAATCCGCGCTCTCACTGCAAAAAAATCTTCAGGACATGACTCTTGATGAAATGGAAGATTTATACATTAAGGCGAAATTAGAGGAGTAAGAGCTTCTTTAATATAGGACACCGCGGAGCTTTGCTCCATGATGTTCCGGTAAATAATATAGTAGAAAATACTAAGGAGGAAGAATACTAATGAACAAATCAGAACTTATTTCAGCAATCGCGGCAGATTCCGGGCTGTCGAAGAAGGACAGCGAAAAAGCCCTTGTGGCGGTAGTAGATGTTATCACCAAAGCCCTTGCGGCAGGTGACAAAGTCCAACTCGTTGGTTTCGGTATTTTTGATGTAAAGACCCGCGCCGCCCGTATCGGACGCAACCCCAAGACCAAAGAAGTCATCGATATTCCGGAAACCAAATCTCCCGTCTTCAAAGCCGGAAAATCCCTGAAGGATGCCGTTGCGAAATAGTTTTTCGTGATGCCCGATTTAAGTATAACGGCGCGGATTTTCCGTGCCGTTATTGGCTTGGGTTACAAACTCAAGTTTCGCTTCTGCGAAACTTGAGGGGGAATAGGGAGTAGGGAATAGGGAATAGTCGCCTATTTGAAATGAATAGAGTAGATTTTGTTTCCCAAAAGAGTTTTCTCTCTCTCGACTAACACCTAATCCCTAATCCCCAATCCCTGAAAACCATAAGTACGAAACTTGAGTTAATAATATGCGTTTGGATAAATACTTAAAAACATCACGGCTCATAAAGCGTAGAACAGAAGCAAATGAAGCCTGCGACAATAAGCGCGTCAGCGTAAACGGACGTGTAGTGAAAGCATCTTATGACGTAAAGCCGCAAGATGTAATTGAGATTCGTTTTGCGGGACGTATGCTCACGGTCGAAGTATTGAGTATTGCGGAACACGTCAGCAAAAGCGAAGCGTCAGCGATGTATCGGGAAGTTTTTTAGGATTTAGGATTTAGGGGTTAGGATTTAGGATAATTCCCCTCTGGGGAGGGGTGGCACCGAAGGTGACGGGGTGGTTCTGCGAGGCGAAGCCGAGCAGAGAGTCCCCCGTAGGATTGAGGAGTTATGAATAAACGGTTTCGGTGGGATACTACATATCTTTATTGGGGGATAACAGCTTTTGCTGTTATTGCTTGCGGCGCGGCTGTCTATTTGATTATGGATAGGTGGGCGGCAGTGAGCGCGGTTTTGATGGGTGTTGTCAGGGTGTTTTCCCCCATTATCTATGGCACGATGTTTGCGTATATACTCAACAGGATGATGATGTTTTTTGAAAACAGACGCATTTATAAGGCGTTTCATCGTTTATTTCGCGCAAAAAAACCAATGAAATCAGACCGTTTGCCGAGGTCACTCAGCGTTGTTTTGACGATTTTTTGCGCTTTGCTGCTCATCGTTGGCCTTTTTATGCTTGTAATACCTCAGCTAATTTACAGCATGGAGATATTAGTCACATCTATCCCCTCTTATCTTAACCAAATCGTAGGTTGGGTGCAAAACATCAGGGATATCAACCCGATTATTGAAGACGCGGCGGTCAATTATGCCGCGACATTAGTTGCCACTGTCACAGACTGGATTCAGAATACTGTTCTTTCACAGGCAGAAACTGTTGTAACGAGCGTGCTTTCTGGAGCGTACAGCGTCATAATGACGATTGCTAATATACTCATAGGCCTTGTGCTATCGATTTTTCTTTTGTTTCACAAAGAGGCATTTTTGGCACGGACGAAAAAAATCATTTATGCGGTATTGGGCGTAAAGTTTGGAAACAAATTTCTGTCGAGCACCTCATTTTTAGACAGATCCTGCGGCTCCTTCATCACCGCAAGGCTCATTGACGCGCTTATCGTAGGCGTGTTGTGTTATATATTCATGGCAATTACAGGTATGCCCTATGCGATGCTTATTTCAGTCATAATCGGCATTACGAACATTATTCCGTTTTTCGGGCCGTTTATCGGTGCGATTCCGAGCGCGTTCCTTATTTTGCTTGTAAATCCGATGCAATGCCTTGTTTTTGTGATTTTTATTATCGTCCTTCAGCAGATTGACGGCAATGTGATTTATCCCAGAATCCAAGGCACGTCTTTAGGGCTGTCCGGTTTTTGGATAATAGTCTCACTGCTTGTTTTCAGCGGATTTTTCGGTTTTTGGGGTATGCTGCTCGGAGTGCCGTTTTTCACTGTAGTCTATTCGTTCATAAACAGTTTCGCGTCACGCCGCCTCGCCAAACGCGGTTTGCCCGTCGAAACAGAAGAATATAAAGAAATTCACAGCTTTGACTGTGAAACAAAAGAACCCATATTAAAAAGCGACATACCGCCTGTGGCGGAAGTGAAGAAGAAGCCTAAGGGTAGGGGTTAGGGATTAGGGATTAGGGACTAGGGATTAGTCGGCAATTTGAAACTTTATTGGATTAAATTCCCTAAATCCTAGATAAGTTTTTTGATCGCGTTGATTGCACAGGTGATGGCGCGGTCATTACTTGTGTATTTTTCTTGGGGAACACCGGCTTTATATAGTTCTTGATTCCATATCGCGGTCAAAACCGTCCCTACACGGACACGGCGAACAAGCCCTACACAATACAGCGCCGCCGCTTCCATCTCCGACGCGAGGCAACCTCCGCGAATATACGCGTCCCATAGTTCCTGCAAACGCGCTGACGTTGGCATCGTCTCTGGCGCCGTCTGCCCGTAAAACGAATCTTTACAATGCACTACGCCGATGTGATGGCGCAGCCCCGCTTCGCGGGCTGCGCACACGAGCGCGGACGTGACTTCAAAATCCGCGACAGCAGGGTACGCGGGCGGCAAATACTCCGCGCTCGTGCCCTCGGCTCGAATGGCAGCGTTAGCAATCACAACGTCGCCGGGTTTCACATCTGATTGGATGCCACCGCAAGTGCCCACGCGTATAAACGTATGCACGCCGCATTTTATGAGTTCCTCCATAGCGATTGCCGCTGAAGGGCCGCCGATACCCGTCGAAGTGACGCAAACGCGCTTACCGTCCAGCATACCGCCATAAGTCTTATACTCCCTGTTTTCAGCGATGAAGACAGGGTTTTCAAGTTGAGCGGCTATTTCCTCAACACGCCCCGGATCCCCGGGCAAAATCGCATATCCACCAACCTCACCCTTTGAGATCGCAATATGATATTGTCTAGGCTGATTTATAAGCATTGTGGCTCCTACTCCCTATTCCCTATTCCTTTGCACGTTTGGACGAAGATGCGGATGCCTTGTTTTCGGGTTTCGGCAAAACCTTCGGTGTTGTGTGATTTGCTCCAGATGCCGTCTTTTTTTATCGCTATTTCCCCGGCGATAAGCGGCATGATAAGCGGCGTATGATTTGCCAGAAACGTATATACGCCATCTGTAGTAGTCACCGTCACCGCTTCCGCGTCACCATCGAAAACCTCTTTCTCCGGAGTCATTATAGTAAGATTAAATATTTTTGACATAGGTTAATTCCTAATTCTTGATTCAAAGATCCTTCCCTGCGGGGGATTCCTCTGCTCGGCTTCGCCTCGCAGAACCACCCCGTCGCTTCGCGACACCCCTCCCCAGAGGGGAATTAACTCCTAATTCCTAATTCCTAACTCCTAATTGAACATCCTAACTCCTAGCCTTTTGCTTTCTTCCATACCTCATCAATGTCGCCTACCATGAAGAAGGCGGATTCGGGGAGTTTGTCGGTTTCGCCGCCCAGAATTGCTGACAGTGAGCGTATCGTGTCCTTCAATGGGACGAATCGCCCCTGCATACCGGTAAACGCTTCTGCCACCGAAAAGGGCTGTGACATGAACTGTTGGATTCTTCGGGCGCGGCAAACGGTTTTGCGGTCTTCTTCCGAAAGCTCGTCCATACCCAGAATCGCGATAATATCCCGCAGCTCGACATATCTGTTAAGGCAGGATTTTACTCCTTGTGCCGTATCATAATGCTCTTTGCCGATAATGTCCGGCTCGAGAATACGCGAATGAGACTCCAAAGGTGACACGGCGGGATAAACGCCGATTTCCGTAACACTGCGCGAAAGAACGGTAGTCGCGTCAAGATATGAGAATATCGTCGCCGGGGCGGGGTCGGTCAAATCATCCGCCGGGACATAAATCGCCTGTACAGATGTGACAGAGCCGCTTTTTGTAGAGACTATCCGCTCCTGAAAACTCCCGATTTCACCCGCAAGCGTGGGCTGATACCCCACTGCGGACGGCATCCTGCCAAGCAACGCCGAAACCTCGCTGCCCGCCTGAACATAACGGTAAATATTGTCGATAAATAGAAGGACATCCTTATTCATTTCGTCGCGAAAATATTCGGCAATAGTCAGTCCCGTCAATCCGGCGCGAAGACGGGAGCCGGGCGGTTCGTTCATTTGCCCAAACACAAGGGCTGTCTTGTCAATAGCCCCTGATACTCTCATATCGTTGATCAGTTCCGAACCCTCGCGACTGCGTTCCCCTATACCGGTAAACACCGAAAAACCGCCGTGTACGGTTGCGATATTGTAGATAAGCTCCATAATGAGCGTGGTTTTGCCCACTCCCGCACCGCCAAAAAGACCTATCTTCCCGCCTTTTGAATATGGGGTCAAAAGATCGATGACCTTAATGCCCGTCTCAAAAAACTCCGTCACGGGGATAAGCTCGGAGAATTTTGGCGCGGAGCGGTGTATATCCCAAAGCGGCGCGTTTTTGATAGGCGGGCCTTCGTCGATAGGGCGACCCAACACATCCATAACACGTCCTATCACATTTTCGCCGACGGGTACTCGGATGCCATGTCCGCGCGGATACACCTTCATGCCGCAGCTAAGGCCGTCAACAGCGTCCAACGCGATACAACGCACTGTATCAGGCGCGGTATTTGCGGAAACCTCCATATATCTGTCG
>Ga0099364_10007764_pt1 | contig 15248 bp, 11 predicted proteins | sample TergutTh196P3_FD_73070 | JGI IMG/M metagenome (GOLD analysis project Ga0099364, IMG submission 73070) | Microcerotermes parvus P3 segment gut microbial communities from Pointe-Noire, Republic of the Congo - Th196 P3 | ecosystem: Host-associated > Arthropoda: Insects > Digestive system > Gut ... | reverse complement strand
TTTTGGCAGATGCTGGTGTATACTCTGTGCGGTTTCTTCTGCGGATGCGCGGGGATATTCTACTCCGCGGTGTATACGACGATCATCCCCAGCACCGGCAACGGGCTTGAACTGCTCGCGATCGCCGGCGTCGTCATAGGCGGCACGTCCATGGCGGGCGGCACGGGTTCCCTCACCGGCACATTGATCGGCGTGTTCACAATGTCGACGTTAAGACTTGGCCTGATGCTCATGGGTCTCCAGGGCCATTGGCAGACCTTTATGACCGGCCTGATCGTCGTCGGCGCAGTGCTGCTAGACCAGTATCGCGTGCGGCGCGCCGCCGCGGTCAGGAAAATTTGATTCTTAGCGGCGATTGCCGCTGGAATAATAAAAAAATATAAGGGAGGAACAAAAAACATGAAGAGAATTTTAGTATTGGTTCTGGCAGTAACTGTTTTATTCGCGATGACAGCTCCGGCTTTCGCCGCGAAACCGTACATCGGGGTCGTTTCCAAAGGTTTCCAGCACCAGTTCTGGCAGACCGTGGCGATGGGTTCGCAGGACGCGGCTGAAAGGTACGGCGTGGACCACATCTTCGTCGGCCCGGCTTCCGAGTCTGAGGTCCAAGTGCAGATCGATATGATTAACGCGGAATTGGCAAAGAACCTGGCAGCGCTTGCCCTTGCTGCGCTCGACACCGAATCGGTGACTGAGCAGCTGCTCTCCGCGAAAGAAAGAGGTATACCGGTCATCGGCTTTGACAGCGGCGTGCCGAATGCCCCCGAGGGCACAATCACATCCACCGCGTCAACCGACAATGAAGCCGCCGGCGCGCTGGCCGCGGAGCGTGTGTTCTCGCTTCCCAATGTCAGGGCTGCCATCATGGCCGCCACGCCGGGGACCCCGATTGTTATCGGAGTAATGAGCCAGGACGCGACCTCGGCGTCGGTCGTCGGGCGCACCGTCGGTTTCCTCAACAGAATGTATGAGCTCGCCTCCACAATCAAGCCGGGCGAAGTCGCCATTACGGGACATGACAGATACGTCAAGGCCGCGGAGTCGGGAAGTTTCGCGGTGGAGCTGAACATTATGGTTCCGGCGACGACGAACGCCATCGACTGCGAGATCACAGCTCAGGGTATGCTCCAGAAGAACCCCGTCGCCATCTTCTGCTCCAATGAAGGGACAGTCACGGGCATTCTCGCCGCAACGTCGGACGGACAGGAACTCGACAAGGTAAACGGCAGATATAAAGACCTCGTAGTCGTCGGCTTCGACGCGGGCGTCAACCAGAAGAACGCTGTCCGCAACGGCTGGTTCTATGGCGCGGTAACGCAGGATCCGTACATGATCGGATACCTGGCGATCGAATTGGCCGTGAGAGCAATGAACGGCGAAACTCTTGATGAGATCGTCGACACCGGCTGCCAGTTCTACACCGTCGCGAACATGGACGACCCAAAGATCGCGCAGCTGCTTTACGATTAAAGACGGCTGAATGGCAGGGTATCGGGCCGATGCCCTAACTGAGAACTCAAAAAGGGGCTGTTGCAAATACGCGCAACAGCCCCTTTAAAATAATCCCGTTAAGGAGCGATAATATGAAATTCACAGAAGGCTATTGGCTTCGCAGCGAACGCGCTAATGCCGCTTACGCTACGCACGCATATCAAATCTACGCGCTGCCCGATGGGTTGCGCGTCGTATCCACGGCAAGGCGGATAGAAAATCGGGCGGACGCGCTGGACGTCGCGACTATCACGACGGATTTCTATTCGGTAAACGAAAATACTATCGGCGTTAGAAGCTGGCATCATGAGGCATATCGCTCCGGCGAGCCGTCTGTGCCCAAGAATACGGCCCCATGCCCGGTAATCGTCACGGAAAACGATGACGAAGCCGTTATGACCGCCGGAAATATGACCGTGCGCGTGGATAAGCATGACTGGGGTTTTCGCTTTGAGGCGGGAGGAAAAATACTCACAAGCTGCGGATTCCGCAACCTTGGTTATATGAGATATGATCGCCCGGCGTCCACAATGTTTCCTAAGGATAATTACCTGCGCGAAGACGGAAAACCTTATATGGTCACTGAATTGAGCCTGCGCCCGGACGAATGCGTTTACGGCCTTGGCGAAAGATTTACCGCGTTCGTGAAAAACGGCCAGCGGGTCGATATGTGGAATGAGGACGGCGGAACGTCATCGCAGTTTGCGTACAAAAATATCCCGTTTTATATCACAAATCACAGTTACGGCGTTTTCGTCGATCACAACCACCCCGTATCATTCGAGGTAGCGAGCGAAAAAGTCGAATATGTGGGTTTTTCAGTTCCAGGCGAGGAAATTCGCTACAATATTATTTACGGAGAGAATCCGTCTGAAGTGTTGAAAAACTATACCGCAATTACCGGCAGGCCGGCGTTGCCTCCGGCTTGGAGCTTCGGTCTGTGGCTTTCGACTTCATTCACCACCGATTACGATGAGGCAACTGTGACCTCTTTTATAGACGGCATGGCAAAACATGAGATTCCGTTGAGCGTGTTTCACTATGACGCTTTCTGGATGAGGCCGCTGCATTGGTGTGATTTCGAGTGGAACGAACAGACCTTCCCGGACATTGAAAACATGCTGGCGCGCCTGCGCGAACGGGGGCTGCGCGTTTGCGTATGGATGAACCCCTATGTGGCGCAGGGGAGCCGGTTTTTCGCGGAGGGCGCGGAAAACGGTTATTTCCTAATGCGCGCCGACGGCAGGGGAGTGCGCCAGTTGGACAACTGGCAGCCCGGAATGGCTGTCGTCGATTTCACAAACCCGGACGCCTGCGAGTGGTATGCCGGCAAGATTCGCGAGCTAATGCGCATGGGTGTCGATTCTTTTAAGACGGATTTTGCGGAGCGCATACCGGTGGACGTCGTTTACCATAACGGGGCGGACCCTTTGGCTATGCATAATTACTATACCTATCTCTATAACCGCTGCGTATTCGAAACGGTGGAGAAGGAACGCGGCAAGGGGAATGCCGTGCTGTTCGCGCGAAGCGCAACGGCGGGATGCCAGCAGTTTCCGGTTCATTGGGGCGGCGACAACACCGCGAGCTATCCCAGTATGGCTGAAACCCTGCGAGGCGGTTTGAGCCTCGCGGTTAGCGGATTCGCTTTTTGGAGCCACGATATCGGCGGCTTTGAACAGACCGCAACCCCCGATTTATTCAAAAGATGGCTGGCATTCGGCTTCCTCAGCACGCACAGCCGGCTTCACGGCAGCAAGAGTTACCGGGTTCCGTGGGAGTTCGGCGAGGAAGCTAACGAAGTCGCCAAAGTTTTCGCCAGGCTTAAAAACCGCCTGATGCCGTATCTTTACGCCATGTCAGTCAAAGCGCACAAAACAGGTATCCCGGTTATGCGCCCTCTTGTCCTGGATTTTTGCGGAGACCCCGCCGTGGATTATCTCGATCGTCAATATATGTTCGGCGACAGTCTGCTGGTTGCCCCTATTTTGAACGAAGACGGAGAATGCGCCTATTACCTGCCCGACGGCACATGGACCTGTCTGTTATGCGGAGATACTCGTCAGGGCGGCAGATGGCACATGGACGTCTATGACTACTTCTCCTTGCCCTTGTATGTCAGGCCCAACACGCTGCTGGCCCTTGGCGCCGATGAAAGCAAACCGGATTATGACTATCGCTGCGGCATCGAACTGCATCTTTTCGCGCTGGACGACGGAAAACGCGCCGTTTGCGACATTCCGAACATCGACGGCGAGATTGAAATGACGGTCGGCGCGGTCCGCGAAGGCAATCGCATAACGTTTGATTTCACAAAACCGGCGGAAAACAGCGTAATTGTATTGCACGGCTTTGATGCGGAAAGCGCCCAAGGCGGCGCGATCAGCGAGGACAACGGCATTGTGAGAATAATACCCGAAAAGAATACGCGCCGCGTGACCGTTATCACACGCGGCTGATGAATGTGCGCGGGCGGCAGGACGCCGCCCGCTTGATATTTGCGATAGCTATGAAGTAACCTCGCGGAATTTTTTATACGCCTGCTCCCAAACGTCCGCGCGCTGGGGTTTGTAAATAGCGATTTCACTTGAATTGCCGATTATTTCCCTCGCGCGGGATAAGCTTTCGATTTCCCCAAGGGCGATCAACTGCACCGCTATGCTGCCCAATATTGTCGCCTCCACCGGCCCGGCCGATACCGATATTCCGCAGGCATCGGCGGTCATCTGGCACAGCGTTACTGCCTTCGTCCCGCCGCCCAGCATATGGAGGGTTTCATACCGCTTGCCGGTACATTCGCTTATCTTATCCGCCGTCGCGCGGTGTTTCATCGCCAGGCTCTCATTGACGCATCTTGTGATTTCTCCCACGCTTTGCGGTTCCCTCTGTCCCGTTTTCAGGCAATACTCCCTTATTCGTTCGGGCATGTTGCCGGGAGGCGTGAAAACCGGGTCGTCCGTGTCGATGAAACATGACAGCGGGCTCGCATCTTCCGCCATTCGTTCCAAATCGGCGAAACCGTACTCGTTCCCTTCTTTCGCCCACTGTCTTCTGCTCTCTTGCAGCAGCCACAATCCGACGATATTCTTGAGGAACGATATCTTGTCCCCAAAACCTATTTCGTTTGTAAGATTCAGCTCCAGCGTCCTGTCGCTTATTAACGGGGCGTCCAGCTCCGTTCCCAGAAGCGACCAGGTCCCGCAGCTCAGGAACAGGAAGTCGTCCTCCTTCGCGGGGGCGGCAGCCATCGCGCTCTGAGTGTCGTGTCCCGCGACCGCGATCACCTTCATGGGAGGAACGCCCAATTCGCCGCAAATTTCCTCTCGCAGGCTTCCGATCACCGTTCCGCTCTTCACCAGTTCGGGGAGTATTTTTTTGGGCAGTCCTAGACGGTCCAGCAGCACATCCGACCACGTTTTGCTCCGCACGTCCAGAAGTTGCGCAGTGGAGGCGGACGATATCTCCCCGACCTTCACTCCGCACAGAAAATAATTGAACAAATCCGGCATAAACAATAAGCGATCTATGCCGCCCGGGAAATCGGGGTAACGGTCTTTCAGCGCTAAAAGCTGAAAGACCGTGTTTAATTCCATAAACTGAACGCCGGTTATTTTGTAAAATTCCTCGCGCCCGATTTTTTCGAACGATTTTTCCATCATTCCGGCCGTCCGGGCGTCCCTGTAATGCACGGGATTGCTCATCAGGTCTCCGTTTTTGTCCAGCAGCCCGAAATCGACTCCCCAGGTATCAACCGCCACGCTGTCAATGTCTGCGGTTGCGGCGGCAAGGCGTATGCTCTGCTTGATATCGTAAACGAGCCGGAGAACATCCCAGTACAACGTCCCGTTTATTACGACCGGATCGTTTGAAAATCTGTGAATTTCACGAAAACCTATCGTTTCTCCGTCGAATGTCCCTATTATCGCGCGGCCGCTTGAGGCCCCGACGTCGATCGCAAGAACGTTTCTCTGTTTATTTTTCGTATCCATGGCTATTTGAACAGAGGGCCGTAAGTTGCGCACGCTCTGTAGTCCTGTCCTTCCTTATCGTCGCCGAAGGCGTTCCACACAGCGGGACGGAATACGTCGCTCTCCGCCACGTTGTGCATACAGATTGGGATCCTAAGCATCGAACACATTGTGATTACGTCCGCGCCGATGTGTCCGTAGCTGATGGCGCCGTGGTTTGCCCCCCAGCGGTTCATCACGTCATATGCCGAGGTAAACGCGCCGTGTCCTGTGAGCCTCGGCGCGAACCACGTGCAGGGCCAGGTATAGTCGGTACGTTTCCACAGCGCGTCGGATACTTCTTCGGGAAGCTTTACCGTCCAGCCCTCCGCTATTTGGACGACCGGCCCTAGACCCTTTACGAGATTCAATCTGATCATGGTGCAGGGCATCTCCGCCTCGGTCAGAAATCTTGAGGAGTAACCGCCGCCCCGGAAATATCCGAAGTCCGCCGCGTTCCAGGTTGTGGCGTTTAAAATGGCCTCTTGATCCTTCTCGGTTATCTCATACCAGGGTTTTATCAGGTGATTCCCCTCAGCGTCTGTTGCCTCCCCGCAGGCGTCAAGGCAGGCCGCGCCGGAATTTATCAGGTGAATAACGCCGCTCGCGGCATATCCCCCCAGGGTATGGCCTGTGACCCTCTTGACGGATTCGGCGCTCCAATACGTGCGGACGTCCGCGAAAATCTGCGCGCGATTGGTCAGGAGTTTCATGAACAACATGCTTACGCCGTTTAATACGTCATTTTCTGTGGCGAGTATATACGGCTCCCGCGCGCCGTTCCAGTCGAAAGACGTGTTCAGCAGAGCCTCCGGGAAGTCGCAGTTGGGGTAAAAATCGGTCCACTGCCTCTGCCCCTGAAAACCGGCGGCGATGGCGTTGTGCCCGACCCGTTCCTCCTCACAGCCGTCGGGGAGATTGGCGTTCCCGTTCATCAGATCCTTGATGACGCACATCATCTTGACGACAAACTCCCATTCCTTTTCCTTCTCCTCGGCTGTTTTACGCACGCTTTCGGGATTTTTGTCAAAACCCTCCCTGCACTTTGCCTTCGTCCACGCGAGAGCTTTTTCAAACTCGGCGCGGTCGTAGATGTCCTCCGTCATTCTCCTGATTATCTCGACCTCGTCGACGGACTCGACCCTCATGCCGAGATACTCCTCGATAAACGCGGGCTCGATGCTCGAACCGGCGATACCCATGCAGATGGAGCCGATCTGCAGATATGACTTGCCCCTCATGGTCGCCGCGGCGACCGCGGCGCGCCCGAACCTGAGCAGCTTTTCCTTCACGTCTTCCGGTATCGAGGCGTCGCTGGAATCCTGCACTTCATGGCCGTAAATACCGAAAGCGGGCAATCCCTTCTGCGCGTGCGCCGCAAGCACGGAGGCCAGATATACCGCGCCGGGGCGCTCCGTCCCGTTGAATCCCCACACGCCCTTTATCGTGAGGGGGTCCATGTCCATCGTTTCCGATCCGTAGCACCAGCAGGGGGTCACGGTCAGGGTAATGTCCACTCCGGCCTTCCTGAACTGCTCGGCGCATGCGGCGGCCTCGCCGACGCGGCCGATCGTGGTGTCGGAGATGACGACTTGCACCGGCTCGCCGTTCGAATACCGAATATTTTCCTCCAGCAGACGCGCGGCCGAGCGCGCCATGTTCATCGTCTGGTCTTCGAGGGATTCCCTCACCTTGAGATAACCTCTGCGTCCGTCAATTGTCGGACGTATGCCTATTACGGGGTAACTGCCTATCAATCTGGATAGCGCCATTTTTCTTCCCTCCAAGAAAATTAAAAGTCATTTGAACAACACAAAATTTTAGTGAATAGCAACGCGGCAACAATAGTAGTAATTGCCTATGCATATTTTTGCTCACGTTTTGTACCGAATTATATTACAACAAATTAGGGTGAATTATCAATGAGTCCGCCGTTCAATTTTTGTTTCGATACTTATCCTCGTTGCCTTGAGCTTCGCGCAGATAGCGGGCGTTTCTTTCCAGCGCCACTGTCAGTTCTTCCTCAGTCGGGAGAACCAATTTATACTTGGACGCGAAAATTTGACGGCTTTCCGAAAGTACGGAATACCTTACAATCGTTTCATCTTTATCGGCGCACAAAATGATACCTATGGTAGGGTTGTCATCCTCACCGCGCTTCAAATCGTCGAACATGCGGACGTACATATCCATTTGGCCAATGTCTTGATGTGTTAATTTCTGCGTTTTCAAGTCGATTATGACAAAGCATTTGAGCAGATAGTTGTAAAATACTAAATCGATATAAAAATGTGATGTTTCAGTGCTGACGCGAAACTGCCTCCCTACAAAGGAAAACCCCCTACCCATCTCCAGCAAAAACTCTTGTAAATGTCGAATGATGGCGTTTTCAAGTTTTGTTTCTTTGCCAACGCCGTTTTCCGGTAGGCCAAGAAATTCAAGGATATACGGGTCTTTTATCAAATCAGAGACGGAAACATTGACGGATGTCGCCGCTGGAAGTTTAGCGTTTTGTGACGACAGCAAACGTTCAAAATATCCCGACCGGATATTCCGTTCTAAAACACGAACGCTCCAGTTTTGTAATCTGGATTCATTCATGTAGTAGTCGCGGGCTTTTTCATTGTCAAGACGCATAATCAAGCGTACGTGCGACCAGCTCAATTCTCTACACGCTGTGTAGAGAATTTCTCCGCTGGGCCAAGTAAGGTAAAACTGTCTGAAATTCCATAGATTGGCAACAGAAAAGCCTCTGCCAAACGTACTACTCAGATGTCGGGATAAATTAACAAGCAAATGATCGCCGTAATTTGCGCGTTCTTTTCCGTGTTGTTCCTGTTCTACGATTCGCCTGCCTATGTTCCAATATGTTTCCACCATTGCGAAATTGACGGCGGCATGGGCTTTATTCTGCCCCTCCCGTAAAATAACCACTACCTCTGCGAAGAATTTTTGCTCGTTTTCGGATGGCGCTATTGTAATGACAGCCTGTTGGTTATTGATTAATTTCTTCACTTAAATCCCATTCTTTCTAAAGTGAGATTCAACTTTTACCTGGCACACACACCACGTTTGCAATCCCGCCCGAACGCGAACACAAGTCAAATCTACCGATGTAAGCACCTTTGAAAATAATGCCCCATATATTCTTATTATACGTTCATTCTCGTATTCATGCGCAGGATTTTGTCACTAAGCGTTTCTCGGCTGAGTATTGCTGAAATGTACGGAAATCTCGTAGATCGTTGAACAGATGCATTTGAGTGGGCCTGTGTCTTTTCGTTCTGTGTCGTTTATCGCTTAGAAATCCTTTCATGTCTCTTGCTTTTTCAAAGATCAATAAAAAACTTTACAAACAGTGAGCCACCCCATCTCATCTATTTGTAAAGTTATCATTTTTCTCGATAATCCGGTCAGAGTCGCTCATCTGCGATGGTCTGCCCTCTCAGTTCAAATCCGTATGAACTGAGAGGGCAGATCGGCTAAAATTCTTTCACATACGATAAATTGCCGCTATATTGCCTCTTAATGTGATAGTTTAGTGGCCCGTTGTTTTTTACGAAGCTATAGTATTTTCCGGCCTCCGCCTCGCTAACTAAACGCTTCCAGCCCGGACGGTCGAAATTAGTCCCGAAATATCCGTCTCCGAGATATGAACGATGTTAAAAAATCGTTGTGGTTAGCGTAATCTTCCAACAATTTATTCTGGATTGTGAGGGAAATACGAGTGTTCAAACCGATTTCAGATGTATAAAAATAATCTGGTGGATAAAATGGAAAAACTTAACAAATAGTGAAATATGCGATTTTCACAGTTTGTAAATTTTATTTTTTTCCATTTTTTTGCCAGAACTGCTCAGTCATAGAGGATTATTAATATCACTTGCCGGAATATTGCCGTTATTCTCGAATATCGTGTACATATGGTTTGTTGCGATTAAAAAGCTCCGGCTTGTGTAAGTTCCGAGATTATTCGCAATTTCCCGGACAGTAATGCAAATGAAAAAACTTTTTCGATTTTTGGTACTCTCAGTCCACACCCCTATGGACTGAGAGTACCATTCTTGCATGGATATAAATGCTGTTTGAGAATCGCCTTACTGCTCGTCGTCGCGGCTGAATTCTCTCGGAAAGGGACAGTCAGTTTGGCAAAAACGGTCTGCCTGTCCATCATGTACCCCTCTCAGACGGGCAACTCTCTTACGGTAAAACGTTATATGACACAACGAGGACGATATATCAGAACCTGAAATTTTTATTTTCACTTCCATTCCGCTTCGTTGCGGGCCATGCGCAGAATTTTATCAGCCAGCGTCTCCCTACTGATTCGACTGAAGTATACGGATACCTCGTACGTCGTGGAACTGATTCGTTTTCGCATTATGATTGGATCATTCTCTTTCGTTTGCTCCGCGTCACGGTTTTTTTCTAAATTCTGCTCAAACATATTTGCTCACCTCACGCTAACACTTTACATTCCCTTTATTGCCGAAGAGATATTTTTGAGGACATTGGAATTTTTACCGTGGCACCGGAAAACATCGCTGAATACCGACGGTGGTTCGTTCGATGAATCCAGAAAAACAACTTCGATACCAATCTGCTCTCAGAGAGCATATCTGTATGCTCTCTGAGAGCAGAAGAAACCGGATGAAAAAAAGAATCTATCGAAATGGAATACTTTACAAATAGTTAAGTGCGGTGCTTAACAGTTTGTAAAGTTTTTTCGCTCAATAGTGTAAAGTATAAAAAATATCGTTTTTGGAGCAAAGTAAAACAGAAAATAGTCTTTGTGTTAAGGCTTGTTTACATAAACCGGGAGGCTTCGGATGAAGTACGCCTCCCGGTTGAAAATTACCCTCAGTCACCTTCAAAGGGTTAAAGCATACTTAATAGTAAGAGTAGCATAACTACTACGAGCAACCCCAGAAGGCATTTGTACAGCGTAGACTCTTTTACACGATTCCAGTTATCGAAGCACCAGAAATAAGTGTACGCCGCGAAACTAAAAAACATCCACCAACCTGCGGGCAAAATAAGCACGCCCCTGAACAACGTGTCAGCTTCAAACATTCCGTACACACCAGACAAACCGAACCAGTAAGCGAGCGTTGCGAGAATACCTGTGACGGATGCCGCCACAATGTATCCCCTTACGCCATGATACTCTTTCACAGAGGACATCACTTCCCTTGCCCTCAGGGCAATGGCCTTTCCCATGTCCGCGCCGATCCGTTCCGCACCCTCGCCCAAAATCCTCTCAACCGAACTTTCAAGCGTATCCAGTATCCTGGTCTCCAGAGCGGCCAGTTTATTAAATTTTTCATTCATGATGTTCTCATGAAGCTTAAAAACCAGCAGCATATGCAGGAAATCGTGTACGTTTTTCATCCCCAACACGTCGGCTATCCGATAAATCTCGAACCGTTCCTCGTCATTCAGGGGACGTTTTAGAATTTGCTCCGCCGCGAGCGAGATTTTTTCATCAAAGTTCGCCATCATTCATCACCGCTTGCGGGTTATTACCAGAAACTGATTCAAACTCCCCTGTACTCTCGAACATCGCGTACACCTGATTGAGCCATGATAAAAAACTCTGACTTGCAAATGCTCCGAGGTTATCAGCCGTTTCCGGTATAGTCATTGCGCCCGTATAAAATTCGTCGGCGATTATATCCGCCAGCGCCGGGAAATCCAGCGTATCCGCAATACGGGGCATGTTTACGCCGGATTCGTCAAAGAACCTCGCGTACAGAGCAAATTCCTCGGCTTCTCCAAAATACGTATTGCGAATGGGATAGACGGCCCCAAAAGTCACGTATTCCATATAATCCTCCATAAGCGCCACGGAATCCCGCTGGCGGTTCATGGGCCAGAATGTGACCAGGTTATACGGCAATTTGCCGCTTTCAAGCACTGCCGAAAAATCGCGCCCATTTTTCCTTATGCCCGCGAGGCTTCTCGCAGCGCTGTTAATAACGAAAAAAGTATCGGCGCTTCCTTCAATGACTCCGGCCATTTTAATCCAGCCTCTCTCATTTTCGTCCAACAACACGTTCGATACCGGAATACGTCCCTTATATACCCGGCCTACATCGTAGGGTAGGAAACAAGCGCCTTTCCGTATTAACTCCGGCAGGTTTCCTGTTCCCTCCCTCAGAACCGGACTTACCTCTCTCGAAGTATCCGGCTCCCAATAATAATTAACGTATTGACTAATGCCCATCTATCTCCTTATGGCACTTGCTACAGACTACAAGTGTTTTACGCCGTTTATTTTTCATAACGGTTTCCCAATAGGAGTCGCCTAACTCATTAAGGTTACGGATAACGTGAACCTCGCATAATTCGGCGTTATTTGTACCGCACAACTCACATGTTTTAGCGTTAAGCCTTTGTCTGATTGTGGTTTTCCAGTTAAATCGTGCTCTCTGGAAAATGATATCATTCGCTTCGCTTCGTTTACAATCGGCGATTTTAACAGGTCTGACATAAATTGTACCCTTTTTAGTTTTGTAAGGCACAGCCCACGTCTTACCGTGCTTATATTTGCGAATGATTTTACGGATAGTGCTTTTGTGTTTGTTTGCAATGGTTTTCAGGCAACTATATTCCATAAGGTAGCATAGATAATTCAACGTGTGGTAATCACATGCCATATGGTAATAGTTGCACAGCCCCCTTGTTTCCGCATTGTAGTGATCCACAATCTCAAAATCCGCCAGATTAAGCAACCCCGACCTGTGTATAGGTTGAAACACGCCGTCTGGTTTTTGACGAATTACGCCTTCTGCAAACATAAATTTCTCAATCTTTTCCCTATGAGGGATTGTGAGTGCAACTGACTTATTTAAGGTACGAGATTTACACCATTTGCCGCTTTTCATTTTGTGACCTTTAACCTTTTGATTCCTGCGGACACAAATGTCATATCCCAAGAAACGGACTTTTTCAGAGCTGTGTGTTATTAACGTTTTTTCCTCACTCAAAGTCAGTTTTAATTCAGAGTCCAGAAAATCTGAAATTTTCGCTTTTAGCAATTCGCATTCCCGCATAGTGCCGCATATTCCAGCCAACCAGTCGTCCGCATAGCGGACGAAAGTAAATTTCTTATTATCTGCGGGTTTGCATGGGATAAAACGCAGAGATTTTTGAAGTTCCTTGTAGTGTTTTATTAATTCCTGTCGTTCGTTTGTATCGGTAGTACGGTCTATCCGCCATGACAGCCTTTTCATTTCGTTATAAGTATCCCGATATTCAGGCGTAATAGACGCCGACCTCAGTTTATCATAACGACTTTTGATTTCATGAAATTTCCTGTCCAGTTCATTAAGATAGATATTGGCGAGTATTGGCGGACACACGCCGCCTTGCGGCGAGCCGCTGTATGTGGTGTTATATTTCCAATTCTCGATATATCCGGCTTTGAGAAACTGGCGGATAATGTTCAGAAATCGGCTGTCTTTGATTTTTCTGCTCAAAATGCCAATCAATGTTTCATGATTGATGTTGTCAAAACAACCTTTTATGTCACCCTCTATAAACCAGGTCACGCCTATAAAATTGCTTTTTATCAGTTTTAGCGCGGTATGACAACTTCTATTCGGCCTGAACCCGTGAGAATAGTTGTCAAATGTCGGTTCATAAATAGGTTCAAGAATCATTCTGACAACTTCTTGCAGAAGTTTATCGCGGAAGGACGGTATACCCAGCGGGCGCAGTTTACCGTTTTTCTTTGGTATATACTCGCGGCGCACAGGTTTTACCTTGTACGTTCCGTCTTTGAGTGACTGAATTAATTCCACTACATAGGAGTCACTAAATCCGTCGGCAGTATCGTCATCGATACCCTTTGTCGTTGCCCCTCTGTTTGCGTATAACTTTTGGTAGGCGGCGAAATAAATATCTTCACGAAGCAAATATCTGTAGAGCTTTGTGAATACGCCGTCCTTGTGTGCGACGGAACACTTTTCAATACGCTCTAAAATTTCAGATGTCGGTTTCATTGAGGTTTCTCCTCCCTTCCATTCCTACGTTTTAGATGTTATTACCTACCCTCCTTCGCCATGTGGACGGCTTTCCCGCCCTCGGACTACTACGAGGGTTCCGTTGCCATGCCGGATGAAAGTGTCCGGTTTAGGCAATCCCCAGTTAGCGTTGTGCATAGGTATGTGAAGATTGTCGGATATGCTTTCGGTTCTTTCTGACGTAATCCTACGCCTGTTTCATAGCGTGATTGGCAGTTATTCCGTCAATCCTGAAAACGGAACAGCGCTATGACATGGGTTTCATGGCTTATTCCCATACCTGGACAGAACAGGAACTCGAACCTCGCATTCGATAAACTCAATCTTATCCTCATATCTTCTTATCATAGAGATACAGTCGCACCTAAAGCCATTCGGTGACTAATCCCTTCTCTGCCATGCGATGTTCCCTTAGGGGTTTCCCCTTGTGGTGAGGCAGATTGATTCGCTCATTGCCGTGAGCGGCAGCACCTACGCTGCTTTGCACAACACCCTATCTGGGCGCACAGGGTTGCTCTCATCCGTTTCGATAAGGCAAACAGTCTTGTAATCACTGTATTTATCGATAAGGAACTGAACAAGTGTCATGGATACCATACTTTTCCCGACGCCGCCCTTGCCGCCGCCAACATAAAAAATCGTGTCTTTCATTACTGCATCCTCCTCATTATTAATATTCAAAACCTCCGTCAGGCAGTTTAGTTATCGTTGTTCCACCGATATTTACCCTTCTGCCCGTATTCCTCATCGCCCTTTCCGTCACAGAGTCGGGTATTTTTTCACTTTGCCCGCTCGTATCGACAGCGGTTTTTTTGATTTCGCCAATACCCTCCTGTTTACCAACTCCTCTCGCATCTTGTCCTGGTGAAGCTGTCCTGTTATCCGTTATGCGCTTTTCGAGTTCGAGATCTCTCGCTCTGCGTTTTGCTTCATTACGGAACGCTTTCCTGAAACTTGATGGATCGGCGTCAGGGGGTAATACCCCGATTTTCGCGTAAGCCATGCAAATATCGCTGAATTTGAATTTCTCCATTCGGAGTTCTCTTACGCTTTCAAACGAAGCCCTCATCATTTTGGAATAGACGCCGTAATCCATCACTCTGCCATGCCGATCACCCTCCATTAGAAGTTCCCTTACTTGAGAATCCGCGCTTTCATGATCCATGAGTCATTCACCTCACCTCCTGAATACACCCTAACATGGACTTTTCATGGAAGTGATAAATTTGTGGGATGCTCGAAAAAATCCCTCATATACAGGGTTTACAGCCCACACATAACATCCCGGTGTTTTTCCGACCGCCGGTCACGAAAACTAAGCAGGGAGTTAGCGCTGAGATTTCTTCATAAAGCAACCGCACATTTCCCGTAAAGCGTCCCGATTTCCCGCTTTACGTCTTAATTTCCTGTTTAATGGCCTGTTTTTCATACGGAATATGAAATATGTCGCGTTTTTTGTACCGTTTTCCCTTTTTTCATCCGATATCCCACTTTATGGCGTGTTTTAAGGAGCGAATTACGGGCGGTACGAGATTCGGTACAAATCCTGCATTGGGGGTGTCTTGATGTTCTGGACAAGCTGGCGGTTGTAATACAAAACTCTCTGAGTTTTATATTACAACCGCGCAGCTTGCCCCTCCGGGGAGGAGAACGCAATCGGCGGCCTGCGGCCTTCTCTCGCTTTGAATCTGGTGATTCGTTTGCAAGAGGCGTTATTAGACAT
>Ga0099364_10007763_pt1 | contig 15248 bp, 9 predicted proteins | sample TergutTh196P3_FD_73070 | JGI IMG/M metagenome (GOLD analysis project Ga0099364, IMG submission 73070) | Microcerotermes parvus P3 segment gut microbial communities from Pointe-Noire, Republic of the Congo - Th196 P3 | ecosystem: Host-associated > Arthropoda: Insects > Digestive system > Gut ... | reverse complement strand
CAATCGCTTTGACAGCCTCCTTACCACTGTTACATAAATCTATATGCATGTTGTAGGGGAGCATTAATCCCTGAGCCACCTTCAGATTTGTATTTATGTCGTCCACAATCAGGACCTTCGCGTCAGGCGCGATAAATCTCGCGGCGGGCTCACTATTACTGTGATAAGAAAAACGGCTCGCGCCATTCAAGATGTCCGCCACCTGCACACAATACGCCGGCATGGAAAGAACACTCAGTTTTCTATCGGGAATATCTTCACTATAATCGGAGAGTACAACAGTTTTGACTTTGTCCGCATATTTCTGTATAACATCTTTGTTTTTCGTGTACAGTGGTAATGAAATAAAAAGAAAATCAAACTCCAAACTTTCCAATCTTTCAAGTAGTTCGGACTCACTTGAAGCGAGCGTGCATTTTACGCCTAAGTTGTCGGCGCAGTACGCGATGGAATCGGCGTATATTACCCGCCGCTCGCAGAGCAGCATATTTTTGGCTCCGGGATTGTCAACCGCCGCCAATGGCTCCCGCGAATGAAATTTTTGCGGCAGCATGATGGTAAACGTGCTGCCTTCGCCATGTTTTGAATTAACGCTGATATTGCCGCCCATCGCCTCCGCAAGGCTGCGAGTGATGGCGAGACCAAGCCCGACGCCTTCGGCGCCTTTGTTTTTTTCCACATCGAATTGGGTAAAATCATCGAACAGATTCCCTATATCTTCTTGTCTTATACCCCTGCCGCTGTCGGTAACCTTAAAAAAAATGTTTATGGTATCTTCATTTATATATTCCCCGCTAACGGAAAAAGACACAAAACCCTTTTCCGTATATTTACAGGCGTTATTCAATACATTAAGCAGCGCTTGGCCGATCCTCGTTTCATCGCCGAACATGGTTTTCGGGATGCCGGCGTCCACATTCACGGAAAAGCGTACCTGCGAGTTGATAACCCTCGTCCGGATAATGTTGATCACACGGTTTATAAGAGAGGAAACATAATAATCTTTTTTTACAATTTCCAGATTGCCGGTTTCGATTCTCGAAAAGTCAAGTATATCGTCAATAATTGACAAAAGGCTTATGCCCGCCTGCTTAACGGCCGCGGTGTGTTCGAGAACAGCCTCCAGCGTATCCTCCCGGAAAGTGAGTTCGGTCAGGCCTATTATAGCGTTCATCGGGGTGCGGATCTCATGGCTCATTTTCGCCAGGAAGTTGCTTTTCGTGCGGTTTGCCTCGCGCGCTTCATCTATCGCCACCTTCAGCTTCGCCGTCATGCGGCGCTCCCTAAAGAGTATTACCAGTATAAGCGCTAGAACTACCAGAGACAGGGCGGTCGCGCTTATCAGCCACGGGCGTTGCGCTTCGGCTACTTTTAACCGGTAATCGAAAGTCTTTTGCATCCATTGAGAGGCGATCCCCTCGACATCCGCCAACCGGAGCGCCTTATCGACGATAGAATGCAACACGGGTTCATTTTTGTTAATAACAATTCTGGTTTCCAGAGGCTGGCCAAACACAAAATTCGCCTTAAAGCCGACAAGTTCCTGAAAATGCGTCAGCTCCATGACTCTCCTCTGGGTCGTCATGACCATGTCCACCTCGTCATTTTGCAGGGCAATTATCGCGTCATTTGTTTCAATAAATTCGACGATGGATGGATGATTTGGGAACCACAGCCTGAATAAATCGGAATAAGTCGAATTTCGGACGACGCCCACCGTTGTGTTCAGTATTTCGTTGAGCGAAATATTAGGGTATTCCGATTTGGATATCAGCGCGTAATAGTCGGTGAGTATCAGCGTGTCCGACCAATTGAACGTCTTCTCCCACTCTGCCGAGCGGCCCAGTCCCGACATGATCACCGCTTCCCCGTTCACAAGCATTTCCCGTTTCATCAGCCATTCCGCGTGTTCATCGTGGACAACATGAAATCTCAGCCCGGTAAGCCCGGCCACTTCATCGAGCAAATCAAAATAGATGCCCTGCCATTCCTGTTCCTGATAGTTATAAAAGCTTAAGGGATAATTACCGATAAACGCCGCGACAGGCACGACAGGATTGTCGGCGATATAGGCGCGTTCCTCGTCATTCAGCAGCACGGACATTTTATGTTTCGTGTATTCTCGCCGGCCCTGGTTGTGCAGTTGGTTGAGATATTGCCGTCCGCCGTTTCGCAGCGCCTTGCTTATAACGTTGATAATGGGCTCAAGCTCCGGTTTAGCCGTCGCTATGGAAATTGGGTTGAAGATCAAAGGGTAATAATTTTCTACGACCATATCGTCAAAACCGATGAAGAACGATTCGGCGGCGCTCGTCACTATAAAGCCGTCGGCATCGCCGTTGATAAGCGCCTGATATGCCTGCGGAAAATTGTTGACCCATATGGGTTCATACGTATCGGACGGCGTCACCGAGGCGACGGCGTCATGACCGGGAGTGTTTGGGATAAACGCGAACCTCACCGGACGTTCGCGAGCTATGTCGTCGAGATGGCTCTCTTCGAGCCGTATAACGATAAACTGCCGATCGACTATGGTGTCGGTCATCGAGTAAATCAGCTCGCGTTCGGGTGTGGACATAATATTGCCCGAAAAGTCGATTTCACCGGCATTCAGTCTTTCAATATGCGTATGACTTTCGATAATAAAAAACCGAAATGGGACGTCAAAAAGCTCGCTCAGCCATTCGCATACGAGGGCTTGATACCCGCCGAAGCTGCCGTCTTCCCTGATGAAAGCTTCCGATGTTTCGATCATCCCGTATGTAAAACCGCCATATCTTTCCTTCAATGCCTCGATATCCCTGATCTCATCTTCGGTTATTCCGGGGATATCGCGGTATGAATTGAAGGCGCGTATGCCTGACGAAGGGCCGCCTGACGCAGACAGACAACCTGAAACTCCAAACACAACCACGCATAAAAGCAGCGCAAGGATTCTTTTCCGGTTTATCATCATCTGACACCCGACCTTTCAAACCGCTTCTTAATTTACAGAATACATGATTAGACGTAATTTGACTAATTTTTGACGCGGAATAATTTTGGCATCAGAGGGAAATTCCTTCGCTGACTCGGGGAATTTGTCCACTTTCAAGCCTTCTATCAGCTAAATGTCCGCGCGATTTGCGATATAATGTAAACAGATACAAAAAGATGGAGGCGGGCGCGATGAACAGCAATTTTTCATTTCTTGCCGAAAAATTTCCGGCGCTTGAAAAACCGGGGCTTCTTGCCGAAGGTTATCTCTATTCAGATCCGAACGCCTGTCTTTTTAAAATGGGGATTTTAGCGGAAACGATCATAAATTATATGTTCGAGCTCGACGGATTGACGCCGCCGAATATCGACAACACACATGCAAATAGAATCAAAATTCTTAAACGAGAGGGTTTGCTTCCAAAGGAGATAGACAATATCCTCCACGCGCTGAGAAAGAAACGTAACGATGCCGCGCATGAAAATTACGATTCACTCGACGACTGCAAGACATTGCTGAAAATGACTCACACTTTGAGCGTCTGGTTCATGCAGGTCTACGGCGACTGGCAATTTGAACCTGAACCTTTTGCGCTGCCCGAAGATTTAAATAGCGATACTGAATTTGAAAAACTTTTAACGGTAAAAGAAAAACCGGCCGACGAGTTGGAAAACACAAAAGCGGCTTTGTTATCGGATTTTGTTCATACGACAATGAATACCACCGAACGTAAAAAACGCGTGGATCGAGCCGTAAACAATTTAAAATTATCCGAAAAAGAGACTCGTTTCATGATTGATGAAGAATTGCGTAAAGTAGGCTGGGAAGCGGATTCCGTAAATCTGCGATACTCGAAAGGTATACGTCCGCAAAAAGGCAGAAATCTCGCCATTGCGGAATGGCCGACCGACTCCGCGATATGTAAATGGGGGAGCGCCGATTATGCCCTTTTTACGGGTCTTAAGATCGTCGGCGTTGTTGAGGCGAAAGCGAAACACAAGGACGTCCCGTCGGTTATTGATAATCAATGCCGGGATTACAGCATGGGAATTAAACAGGAACATACCCCGCTCGTTATTGATACATGGGGCGGGTATAAAGCTCCTTTCCTATTCGGAACAAACGGCAGGCCATATCTCAAACAGCTCGAAACAAAATCGGGCGTCTGGTTCCGCGACGCGCGGCAGGATACAAACATCCCAAAAGCTTTGCAAGGATGGATCAGTCCTCAAGGTTTGCTTGATATGCTGGAAAAAGACATTGCTGCCGCCGATCAGAAACTCCTGGAAACGCCGTATGATTTACTGCGCGATCAAGATGGGCTCAATCTCCGTCCTTACCAAATTGAGGCTGTCGAGAAAGCGGAAGAGGCGGTTTTTGAGGGGAGACAAACGGTTTTACTGGCAATGGCCACCGGTACGGGAAAAACCCGCACCGTGCTTGGTATGATCTATCGTTTCCTGAAAGCGGGACGTTTCAGGAGGATATTATTTTTGGTCGATCGCACCGCGCTTGGCGAGCAGGCGCAGGATGTTTTCAAAGAGGTCAGGATAGAAGATTTAATGACCCTCGACGAGATATACGACGTCAAAAATCTTGACGATAAGGATATCGACAAAGAAACAAAAATTCATGTAGCAACGGTACAGAGTCTTGTTCAGCGTATTCTCTACAATGATACGGAATCCATGCCGGCGGTTTCCGATTATGACTTAATCGTTGTTGATGAAGCCCATCGCGGATATATCCTCGATAAAAAGATGGGCGATGATGAACAGCTCTACCGCAGCCAGACCGACTATGTCGGTAAATACCGCTCTGTGATCGAATACTTCGACGCTGTGAAAATTGCTCTTACCGCAACACCAGCGCTTCACACCACCGAGATTTTCGGCAAACCGGTATTCGAATACTCATATCGCAGAGCTGTTATTGAAGGTTATCTCGTCGATCATGACGCGCCACATGAAATCCATACAAAATTGCGAAGCGAAGGCATTGTTTACCGACCGGGCGAAACTATCGCGATTTATGATCCTGTTACAGGCGAGATCACGAATAGTGACGAGTTGGAGGACGAACTGAAATTCGATATCGAAAGTTTCAATCGCCGGGTTATAACCGAAAATTTCAATCGTACAGTTTTGGAAGAAATATCAAAAGGACTCAATCCTGAAGGCGGCGGCAAAACCCTTGTTTATGCAGTGGACGACAACCACGCCGATTTGATCACGAAAATCCTCAAGGAGATTTTCGAACCGTTGGGTGTTTCAAACGACGCAATAATGAAGATTACCGGCAGCATTGGGGGCGGCAATCCAAAAAAAGTGATGGAGGCCGTCAAGCGCTTTAAAAACGAGAAGTACCCCAACATTGCCGTAACGGTCGATCTGCTCACAACCGGTATTGATGTGCCGGAGATAACGACGTTGATTTTTTTGCGGCGCGTGAAATCACGCATACTGTTCGAGCAGATGATGGGCCGCGCCACTCGCCTTTGCCCTGAGATCGGCAAGACGCACTTTGAGATATATGATCCTGTAGGCGTGTACGATTCGTTGGAACCGGTCAGCACAATGAAGCCGGTGGTACAAAACGAATCCGCTTCTTTCGAGGATTTGATTGTCGGGTTGGAAACGCTTGATACCGAGCGACAGATCAAAAATCAAATTGACATGATTATTGCCAAAATTCACCGCAAAAAGCGAAATCTGAACGAAGATGCATTGCCGCACTTCATTTACCTGTCCGGCGGGTTAAATCCCGCGCAGTTAGCCGAAAAACTGGCCGGGATGAACGTGCCGGCGGCAAAAGAGCACATCCTGCGAAATACCCGTTTGTTTGAAATCTTAAATGAAGGCGGTTTGCCTGTTTACCGACCGATGATCGTTTCCGAACACGAGGACGTATTGATCGGCCATACGCGTGGATATGGAGAACGCAGGACGCCGCAGGATTATCTGGATGAATTCAGCGAGTTCATCAACAATAACGTAAATACCATAGCGGCGCTCAAAGTAGTTTGCACGCGCCCACAGGAGCTGACGCGGGAGAGTCTTAAAAGTCTTAAACTTGAACTTGACCGCCGCCACTTCACGGAAAAACAACTCAACACCGCATGGAGCGAGCTTAAAAACGAGGATATCGCCGCCGACATAATCGGCTATATCCGCAGATATGCGCTGGGCTCGGCTTTAATAAGTCACGAGGAGCGCATTAAAACAGCCGTGGGCAAACTGCGAAATAATAACAGCTTTAACAAAATGGAACTCGACTGGCTTGTCCTGATCGAAAAGACTCTGCTTTCGGAAACTGTCATTGACCGCGATACCTTTGACACGGGCGCGTTTAAAACGCGCGGCGGATTTATGAGAATCAACAAGGCTTTCGGCGGCAAACTTGATGATTATTTACAGGAGCTGAACGGTTATCTGTACGATGATGGAGGAAAAACCGCGTGAACAATCAGGAAATCGTCGCTAGGCTATGGAGCCTCTGTAATGTTTTACGAGACGACGGTATCACATATCACCAGTATGTCACCGAACTTACATATATTCTTTTTTTGAAGATGACCAAAGAGACAGAAACCGACGGGCAAGTTCCGGCCGAATACCGTTGGGATATACTCGTCAAAAAACAGGGCGTCGAACTAAAACGCTTTTACAACGACTTGCTGAAATACCTCGGCGAAAATTGCGAGGGACGAATCCGTGAGATATATGCCGGCGCTCGCTCCAACATTGATGAGCCAAAAAACCTTGAAAAAATCATTACCAATATAGACGGCCTCGATTGGTATTCCGCTAAAGAAGAAGGGCTTGGCAATTTGTACGAGGGCTTGCTCGAAAAGAACGCCAACGAGAAAAAATCCGGCGCGGGACAGTATTTTACTCCGCGTGTCCTCATCGACGTCATGGTGAAGTTAACCGCACCTCAGCCCGGTGAGAAATGTAACGATCCAGCCTGCGGAACTTTCGGTTTTATGATCGCCGCCGACCGTTATGTTAAGGATTTGACCCACGACTATTTCGACCTGACGATCGAGCGCCAGGAGTTTCAAAAAACAAAAGCTTTCACCGGATGCGAGCTGGTGCAGGACACTCATCGTCTTGCCCTGATGAACGCCATGTTACACGGCATTGAGGGTGAAATCCTTCCGGCCGATACTTTATCAAATCAAGGCAAACGAATGAGTGGTTTCGACTTAGTGCTCACCAATCCTCCTTTCGGTACGAAAAAAGGCGGCGAGCGCGCAACCCGCGACGACTTGACATTTCCGACCTCCAATAAGCAACTCAATTTTCTCCAACATATTTACCGCAGTTTGAAGCGCGACGGCAAGGCCCGCGCCGCCGTGGTGCTGCCGGACAATGTGCTGTTTGCCGACGGCGACGGCGCGAAGATACGCGCCGACCTGATGGATAAATGCAACTTGCATACGGTTTTGCGTCTGCCCACCGGTATTTTTTACGCGCAGGGCGTCAAGACGAATGTGCTGTTCTTTACGCGCGGTAAAACGGAAAAGAGTAACACCGGGAATGTCTGGTTTTACGATCTGCGTACCAACATGCCGGGTTTCGGCAAGACCACGCCGTTGAAGCGCGAGCATTTTGACGCTTTCGTGGAAGCATACTGCGCAAACGACAGAGCGGCAATAACCGATGAACGCTGGAACTCCTTCACCCGCGAGCAGATTGCGGCTAAAGGCGACAGTCTTGATTTGGGCCTTATACGCGACAACAGCGTGTTGGATTATGACGGTCTGCAAGATCCCGCCGAAAGCGGCGAAGAAATCGCGGCGCAACTTGAAGAAGCCTCCGACATCATCATGAGCGTGGTGAAGGAACTCAGAAGCCTTGGGAGCGGGCGCTGATGGCGAAGAAACAAAAATCACCCGAGATGCAGGAAATATGTTTCCAAGATGCTCTGATTCCCGAGACCGAACAACCGTACAAGGTTCCGGCGAATTGGGTGTGGACAAGGCTAGGCAAAATTAATCATTATCAAGGAAAATCTATAGACCCTTCCATTTCGCCTGATGATATATTTGAACTATACAGTGTGCCAAGCTGTGGAACAGGTTATCCCGAAATTATTACTGGATCAGAGATTGGATCAACGAAACAAATTGTCACCAATGATGATGTTTTGATATGTAAAATTAATCCGAGGATAAATAGAGTTTGGATTGTGTCAAAGCATACAGATAATTTATTAATTGCATCATCTGAATGGATTATAGTAAGAAACAGCAGAATTTATGCACGTTATCTCATGTGGTGCTTTCAATCTTATTATTTTAGAGAATATATGCTATCAAATGTTTCAGGTGTCGGTGGTTCACTCATGAGATCGCAACCCAAATATGTTTCAAGTTATCCCGTTCCTCTCCCACCACTACCCGAACAGCAGCGTATTGTAGAACGCATCGAAAACCTGTTTGAAAAGCTTGAACGCGCCAAAGAGTTAGCAAAAATTGCCCTCGATAGTTTAGAAACCCGCAAGGCAGCAATTTTGCAAAAAGCGTTCAAAGGTGAACTGACCGCGAAGTGGCGTGAAGAAAATGGGATGAGTTTGGAGGGGTGGGAGGACACTAAAATTGGTAATGTATTTGAAGTTTTCTCAGGAAAGGGCTTCAAAGAAAAAGAATACGCTAGACAAGGTGTAAAGTTATTAAGAATAACAAATGTTACTTACGAACAGTTAATTTGGAATGACGTTAAGTTTTTACCTGAAGAATATTTAGATGAAGAATCCGATTTAGTGTTGAAACCTAATGATATTGTAATGGCGCTAAACCGTCCGATTACAAATGGCAAAGTTAAAGTCAGTATTGTTGACCAACAAGGGCCTTACATTCTATATCAAAGAGTCGGTTGTTTGAGAGCAAAGAATGAAGATATTGTTATTTTTTATCTTTATTATATGCAGTCGCGTTTTTTTAAGCACCAACTTGAGGCCAACCTGCAAGGTTCAGACCAGCCATATCTAAATCTTCCACCATTGAAAGCAATTACTTGTCCACGCCCCTCCGTCCCCGAACAGCAAGAAATCGTCCGCATCCTCGACAGCCTATTCGAAAAAGAACAACGCGCCAAAGAATTTGCCGATGTCATCGGGAAAATCGACCTGATGAAGAAAACTATACTTGCTCGCGCGTTTCGCGGGGAGTTGGGGACGAATGATCCGAGGGAGGAGAGTTCGGAGAGGTTATTGGAAAAAATTCAGCATGAGCGGATTATTTAGATTTTTTAGGAGACAAGAAGCTCTGTGTGTGGAGAAAAACGTGGACGCTCCAATCTTTACTCCGTTATGTCCTATAAGCGATATTGAGGATCTTGGCATCTACAAAGATGCTCTTGATTTCGCGTTATCAAATGAAGAAGTAAGAAACATTGCTCTTTCCGGTGCTTATGGTTCCGGAAAGAGTAGTATTCTCGCGACATATGAGAAACAGACAAACAAAAAGTTCTTGCATATATCGTTGGCACATTTTGCTACGCAAAAAACTGACAAGGAGGTACGTAAGGAAAATGATGCTTCTCCAAATGATAACGAAAAAAATGTAAGCTTAATAAAACAAACCACTAGTAATTCAAGTATATCAACGCTTGAATGGAAAATACTCAATCAGCTAATCCATCAAATAAATCCATCCAAGATACCCCAAACAAATTTTCGAGTAAAGAAGAAAACCTCGAAATTTGGGTTGGTTTGGATTTCAGTATTGATATTGGTTTTTCTATCCTCATTCCTTTATACTTTGCTGTTCAATGAGTGGATTAGTTTCTATAATACTATTACCACTGGATGGATAATGCGTTTTCTACATTTTTCTACATTTTCCGATTTTCGATTGATTACTCTTCTTACGTGTGTTGTATTAGCCGGAGTGGGCTTATTTAGGCTGTTACTACTCCAACGAGACCGACGCGTTATTAAAAGACTCGATGTAAAGGGTGCAGAAATCGAAATGTTTGCCGACGAGGATGAGTCATATTTTGATAAATACCTGAATGAAGTGTTGTACTTGTTTGAAAGTGCAGAACAAACCGTTATTGTGTTTGAGGATTTGGACAGATTTGATAGTTATATGATATTTGAGCGCTTACGCGAAGTTAACTCTCTTGTGAATTATTCTCGAAAACCAAACGCGGTTCAGAGATTATTTTTAAATTTGAACAAGAGTAAAAATAAAATAGTTCACCTTTTCCTCAAAATGATGGGTAAAGAAGGCTACAAATTTCCACCCATTCGTTTCTTTTACTTACTTCGCGATGACGTTTTTTCTAACAAGGACAGAATAAAATTCTTCGACCTCGTCATCCCGGTAGTGCCAATAGTAGATGGTTCAAACTCATATGACAAATTTATTGAAGTGTTCGAAGAGCATGAGATTTTAGATCATTTCCAGCAGACTTTTTTACAGGGATTTTCTTTTTATATTGATGAGATGCGTCTATTGCTTAATATTTGCAATGAATACAAAGTTTACTACCGGCAAATTGGAAATTTGGGGACGGAGATCGACCGAAATAAATTGTTAGCAATGATTGCATTTAAAAACTTGTTTCCGCATGATTTTTCTGAACTACAACTTGGCAGAGGGTTCGTTTTTAAACTCCTTACCTCAAAAAACGAGTTAATTCACACAGAGCGAGAACACTTTAATAATGAAATTAACGTATGTAAAACAATGATTGAACACGCAAAAAAAGAACATTTGCAATTAGATAGGGAAGCAGATATTCTATATTCCAATGAGTTACGTCAGCTTAGTGGAATTTTTGAAACTCATTACCGTGAATTAAGACAGAATAAAAATCCACTTCAACAAACTTTGGCTGACCGTAAAATCAACATAGCTAATCGTTCCGAAGAAGTACAAATAGCCCTCTTAGATAGGATTAGCAAACTGGAACAACAAATCGAAATACTGTCAAGCAAACGTATAAAGGATTTACTACAAGGAGATAATAAAATCTTCGAGTCTCTAAAATATACCAATCCGATTGGAAAAGAATACTATTTTGAGAAAGTTAAGAAAAATGAATATTTTAAATTGTTAATTTTTTTTATTCGCAGGGGATACATAGACGAAACGTACAAAGACTATATGACTTATTTCTATCCAAACAGTTTGACCGCAAACGACGCTGCATTCTGCCGTAGCGTTACTGACCAAAACTCAAAACTACCTGAATATATTATTGAAAATCCTGCAATGGTGTTGAAGAGGCTGCCCGCTGAGTATTTTAATCAGAAAGAAGTGTTAAACTATTCTCTCTTGAATTATCTTTTGGCGGAAAAGAATCCGTCAAAACAATTGTCTTTGCTAATTAAGCAATTAGCAGAAATAGACTCGTATGACTTCATTTGTGGCTATTTCACGATTGGTAGCGAATTAGAAAAATTCGTCACCGTCATGAATATTGCACGGCCAACTCTGTTTTATGAATTACTTTCGCCGCAAAAACTTAATAATGATTATTTAAATATTTTTGCTCGTTATACCCTTTATGATTCGCCGGATGAAGTTATTCACGCAGCCAACGTAAACGGATGTCTAACAGAATTTATTTCGAAAAATTCATCATTCTTAAGCATTGATACTCTACGAATTGATCGAATTCTCCATGGATTGAAGTTACTTGAAGTATCATTTTTGTCCATCGAAGCATATACCGCAAATCCAAAATTATTGAACGGTGTTTATGAGAATAGTTTATATAAAATCACGTTTCCAAATATCTCAATAATGCTACATAAATTCTATAACCTTGAAGTTAATAATGAATTCACGCATCGTAATTATTCCCTGATATTATCGAATCCAGATTCACCGTTAGCGACATTTGTTAATGAGAATATTGTCGACTATATCACCGAAATTCTCGAAAATTGTGAAAATGAAATAACAGACGATGAGGCAGTAGCCCTTGAAGTACTTAACAACGAAAATATACCAACCAACTTGAAACAAAGATATATATCGTTACTAAAAACTAGATTAACTGCATTGTCTGAAGTTAACGATAGTATGCTTTGGGAAGAATTGCTCAAATCAAATGACGTAATTGCTTATTCCGAGAATAATGTCATAGACTATTGCTTCTTTGTCGGTGGAATTTTCGACGACATATTAGTTGAATGGATTAATCAGCAAACATCGAGTTTGGATTTTTCAGATGACGGATTTTTTAACGGCGAAAATGACAAACGAGATTTATTTCAGGATACAATCCTACAATGTGGTTCTTTAAACAACAGCAAATATAAAGAATTTTCAACTACTATTGGACGGATATATATTAAATTTAGCTTTGACAGTATTGAAGAAAGCAAAATGAATATTCTTGTAGAAAATGACATTATCGAAATGAATGCGGAGAATTTATTGTTTGTTCGCGATAATTATTCTTTCGCAGTATTGTGCAACTTTATCATTAAAAATATTTTAATTTATATACAAATAATTGAAGAACAAAATGATATATTACAAACTAACGAATTGGAGTATCTTGTCTCAACAAAGTCGGGTGTCTCAGAAGATAAACAAATTAGGTTATTAAGTCTTATAAGTGGAGAATTGTCTATCAGAGACAAATCTTACGCTGAACCAATCATACTCCATATTTTATCCCACAATTTTTCCGAAAATGATTATGAGTTGTTAGTTAAAGGATATGAAACCTTTTCCAAAGATATCAGAGAGAAGATTGTCGGTTTATTCGTTGACCGAACCGAACACACAATTGAGTTAAAGTATCCAATCTCAAAAACACTTTTCGATGATTTAGCTAATAGAGAGCAATTGGATGAGGGAAAATTGAGATTAATTCTAGCCTTAGCGCTACCAAATATCGGCGAGCTTGATTGTATTGAGTATTTGACTGCATATGGACTTGATCAATTCGCAGATATTTTTGATATGAACAAGAAACCACAGTTCGATGACACGGAGCCAAATAAATTTGTTCTTGATTGCTTTCTTCAATGGGGAAAAATAAAGGGATACAATGTTCGCGAAAACGGTAAGATACATATCAAGCGTAATAATGAGTTTGCGATTGGAAAAGGAACAGCCGCGAAAACACGTGGACGTAACGATTTTTCAGAACGTTAAAATGGCAGTACGTTACATAGCCCCCCAAGGATCGAATTATCAAATATCAAAAGGAGGCCGTTAATTTGAGCAGAGAGACAGATGAAAACTTAATGATAGTAACCGCTGTCGAAGGATACTCTTTCGAGCACGACATGAACGAGAAAGAGGCGTTCGATCTGTTCAGTCGGCATAATGTCTTTAATCTGCTCCGCTCTCAATACGATACGCTCCATACCCAGAGTTTGGATGAAAGCGTTTCTTTCGCCGAGGACATTCTGTCGAGAGTGGCTGAATGAATAATATCACGCTGTTTCACGGTTCCAATCAGGATTTTGAGCGTGTGAACCTGGAAAAATCGAGGGACAAACGTGATTTTGGCCGAGGATTTTACATGACGACACTGAAAGACCAAGCCGTCCGATGGGCGCAAAATATGTTCATCCGGCACGGAGGAGAGCGCTACGTTTATGAATTCGTGCTGGATATCTCGCCCGGTTTGCGGATTAAACAATTCGACGGACTCAACCACGGATGGTTGGATATGATAAAAAGAAACCGGCTGAACGGGGGAACGCAGCATGACTATGACGTTGTGTGGGGACCGGTAGCCAACGATGATACAATGAGAACCTTGGCTTTGTTTGTCGCAGGTATTTACACAGAGGATATAGCGTTGCGACAGTTGAGTTTTTTCAAGCCGAACGATCAGGTGTCGATTCATACGGAACGCGCATTATCGCGGCTTATTATGGCGAGGAAAAAAATTCATGAAGAATAAGTACGTTTATCGCGGGCAAGATATTACCATAGACGTCATAATGAAAATCGAACACGTGGCGCGTTTGATCGCCGAGAAAAAAACCTGCGATTTCGAGAAGGCGTATATTGAATTTATCGTATCGAAAACTTATGCGGCGCTGCAAAAAACGGAATCCGTCATGTGGGCGGAAAGCGCGGAATTTATCGCGGACGAATATTTCAGAGAACTTGACGAGGAGCAGAGCGGCAGTGGTGGAATCTAAATCTTTGGTACAGCGGCTGATAACGAACTGGGAGTTCGAACTTAAAAAATTTGTGACAAACAGGTCAGAAGTTGGTGATGATATGATCCAAGCGATGGACGACAAGTATTACTTGGGTTTAGTCCTTAATAACCTGAATAATGCCGATTATCAAACAGGCGTTTTCGGTTATAGCGATCCGCCAAACGCCCCATTTTCGCATCGACGCGTCGTGTGAACTGCGCAACGCGTAATATGCCTTCGTATAGCGTCCTTATCTCATGTTCACAAGGAATCGGTTTTGCAGAGTTACAAGGCTTTCGCCAATTCGATCGAAGCCTTTTCGATTACCGAAAGCATCGCCTCGCGTGTAAAGCGGGTTACTCCTATACGCTCGGAGGGAATCGCGCGCAAGTGACGGCACCACATTTCCATTTCCGCGAGGCATTGGACTGTACCGTTTCCAGTGCCTCCGGCCGCCGCCACGAGATTGATTTTCTTTCCCGCCAGTATGCTTTCGTCCCCTTTCATGGCTTCGCAGCGGCGTAAGCGGTCGCAAAAAAATTTCATGCGCTCGGACTGCTGCCACCAATAGACCGGCGTTACCAACACCAAACCCTCCGCCTCCCAAAGACGCGTTTGCAGTGTGCCAAAGCCGTCGTCAATTACGCAGCGATGCTCATTACGGCAAGAACCCCATCCATTGCCGCAAACTAAACAGGCTTGAATTTTTAACGCGCACAAGTCAACGATCTCTCCATTTTTACCGGCTTGTTCAATACCATGCAACGCCGCGCGACCGCACGACGCTGTTAGTCCATTCGCATTGGGGCTTGCTGTTATGATAAGGTACATTCGAATTTCCTCCTCAGTTACTCCGGATTTTTGATATTTAATGATTGTTATCTCAGGAGATATGATATATCGGAATTCCCGAGCCGGTCAACAAGAGTGAAAATCCGTGTTCATCAGCCGCCGGGAACAATGTGTCATAGTCGTGGGATATCTCCCCAAAGCCCAGGACAATCTTCGTGCGAATTGCCTCAAAATAAAATGTACTCGAAATGGTCTTCGTTGCCTCACAAATAAAAGTACCTGAAGGCTTAGCCTTCCCTCCTTTCATTTGTGAGGCTATTATATCGCATCATCAAGCTGTCCA
>Ga0099364_10007762_pt1 | contig 15249 bp, 14 predicted proteins | sample TergutTh196P3_FD_73070 | JGI IMG/M metagenome (GOLD analysis project Ga0099364, IMG submission 73070) | Microcerotermes parvus P3 segment gut microbial communities from Pointe-Noire, Republic of the Congo - Th196 P3 | ecosystem: Host-associated > Arthropoda: Insects > Digestive system > Gut ... | reverse complement strand
GGCTATCATAACGATACATCCGGAAAATCGTTATTATAAGGTCGAAAATGGCGAAATAAGGGAGATAAAAGAAGAACAAATTACAAACATCAGCGTATCGGTAACCCTGACACAGTGGCTGCGCTTGGAACATGCTTTAAAGAGGGAGGGCATTAAAAAGCCTGCGTTGGTTTCCCGATTAACCGTTACCGGTGCGTTTGCAGAGAGGGATTTCCGTTATATATCAGAAAATATGGCTAAAACGTTGCAGGAATTGGATTTAAGCAAGGCGACGATAAAAAAGAACCGCATCCCGTACTTTGCCTTTTCACGCTGTTTCGCTTTGATTTCTGTCGTTTTTTCGGATAAGGTTCAATCCATTGACCGTCGGTTTTTTTACCACTGCGCCCAATTAACATCCATCACCGTGCATCCCGGAAACCCTTACTACACAAGCGACAGCGGGGTTTTGTTCAACAAAGAGAAAACCGTGTTGGTGAAATATCCATTAGCGCGACAAGGCGATTATGTGTTACCGGCTTCTGTGACCAAAATCGACATAGAGGCTTTTCGTGACTGTTCCGGTTTAACTTCCGTCACTATTCCTCCGTCAGTTAATGAAATCGAATACAGCGCTTTTTATGGCTGTATCGGTTTATCTACCGTTACAATTCCATCGTCTGTTACTGAAATCGGGTACAGCGCTTTTTACGGATGTCCCGCTTATTTTACGGTGCATTCCGATAATCCTTGTTTCATAAGCCTGGAGGGTGTTTGGTCTGACAAAACGTTTTAGATTTCTTTTCAGCACAAAGACGCAGAGAACACAGAGTTTCACAGAGAGGATGCGACAATACGAAGTCGCCGGAAAAATGAAAAAATGAAAAAAAATTTGCGAATATAAAAAATGTTTGTATCTTTGCGGTGTTTTGTTAGGGCGAATTTGTTTGAGGCAATAATCGGGTTCAAATCCCGAATCGTTCACGGGGATAGAGGGGGGAGTCCAAATGAGGAGAAATAAGCCCTCGTTCTCCACCAGGCCTGACAGAGCGAATCTGTTAAATAATAAAAGGGAGCGGTTTTGTTCCCTTTTATTATTTACTCCATAGTAATTTTAGTTTGCTACCATCCATATAATAAATATTGGGCATTGTATGCAATTCATTTCTACGCTTGAAATAACCTTCACTTCGAGCTATTGCGCTAATCAACAGACCTGTTTTATCGCTTGTGTTCTTCCAATAGAAAATGGCATTATCCGCTTTACGAGCATCCTTAATATAAGTTCTTATTGTTTCTTCATTTGATTTGTTGATAAATTTTATGTCCCAAGTTTTGCCATCAAACTTTACATCCGGAGTTTTTGTTGCAGTTTCCGATAAGAACTCAACCTGTTTCCCATACTTTGCGAGCATTTTTCCAACTTCTTTTTCAGCTTCACCACCGCCGCCTTTTTTAGAAAAGTTATGTTTTTCGTGATAAACATTGAACCCGCCGCTTTTCTCATCGAAATACGCCTTTTCCCAATCGCTACCGTACGAGTCAAATTTCGCTCTTGCCGCTATGATATGTTCTTTTGAGTTGTTAATGTCCATTATTTATTTTGCAAATTTTCCGCAAAGTTAGCAATTTTCGCACCCTACACCAGAAATTTGCAAAAAATAAATCCTGTGCTGTGATAGAACAGGCGCTAAAAAAATCGTTAAAGAGCCTGCTTTCTTAATCCGATTAACCGTTGCCGGTAAGTTTGTTGAATTGAAAGGATTTTTCCAGTATATGGGCGAAAATATGGCTGAAATGTTGCAGGAGTTTGTTCGAGGCAATAATCGGGTTCAAATCCCGAATCGTTCACGGGGATAAGTTTAATGGGGGTATACCTCAACTTTTCTCCACCAGTCCAGCGGGTATAGTTTGACCTCAGAATCCGTTCCCCAATCGCTGGATAAAACGAATACAGCCCTTTAAACCATTCTTTTGACAGGCATATACTTTTCGATGTACATCCCGTTAATCTTTATTACACAAGCGAGTACGGTGTTTTTTCTATATGACTTAGAAGTTGCATTTGAAGAAATACGGTTGCGCGAAATAAAAAAATCATTTTTTCTTGTTTGTTTACTGATAATTGCTTTTTTGAGGTTTCTAAAAGTTCCCCAATTTCACACTTTGTCCGGCGTAAAAAATAATGTATACTCCTTTCAACGGCAGGTCAAGTACTACTTCTTCTGCGGTTGCTCTATTTTGACGAACAACCATACCGTAAGGATTGAACACCGTCCACAAGTCGCCGACAGTCAAGCCACTGACGTGTAGGTGTCCGTTTTGGGCAGATACTTTCAATGTGGATGACAGCTTCGGAATGATGTCCGTACCCGTGAGGGATTCTTTCACCCAAACATAACTCTTGCCATCGGTATATTCAAGATAACCCGCTTTGGAGGAAGTCGGTTGGTTATCACTTTGTGAAAACGAAAGTGGAGTTGACGAATTTATCATGATATACGACTTCGGTTCTTTTACTTTGATTTGACCGTCTATGGTTACTCTTACGCCTTTAGAATCTTGTAAACTCTGGTAGTTTATTTGCACACCTTTATCACCAATAATATCGCCACCTACCGTTATGGTTGAGTTATCCGAGACATGAACACTTACTAATCCGGTCCCGCTTCCGGTTACACTGCCGGAAACATTTACAATTGAGTTGCCGGAGCACAAAACACCATGTTGTCCACCGAATACATCACCTGTAACCGTCACTTTTGCATCACAAGAGGCTGAAATGCCAAATGAACTACCGAATACATCACCTGTAACCATTACATTTGAGCCCCTATAAGCCAGTATGCTGCCTATCGCATCACCTGTAACCGTTACGTTTGTGTTATTACCTTGGGCAAAAACACAACTTTCGCCTGTCAAACCATCTGAAACCGTTACAGTTGTGTTGTTGCCATGGGTAAAAACACATGTTTCGCCTATCACGCCACCTGTAACAGTTACACTTGTACCATCCCCTGCATCAATTCCAGATTTGCTGCCTATCACACCACCTGCAACCATCACTTTTGCTCCGAGGTCAGCCCGAACGCCTGTTGTGCCGGTTACTGTACCGGAAACAGCTACTGTTGCGTTCATGGCATCAACGCCGGAACTAACAATGCCAAAATCAACAACGCCTACCACATCACCTCCAATCGATACATTTGAACCACTTCTGGCAGTCACGCCTACATAGCCTCTGGTATTACCTGTAACTTTCACAACTGAACCGTTTTTGGCATAAACACCATACCATTTGGCGGTTACATCTCCGTGAACCGTTACTTCTGAGTTGTAATCGGCATCAACACCATTGTCAACGTTATTGCCGCCTGAGGTTACATTGTCGAAGATCGTAACGGTTGCATTATTGTGAGCTTCAATGCCTTTCTGATTGCCAATTACATAACCATTAACTGTTATGATTGAGTTACTGGCAGAAATGTAATTTTACAGTTTGAATTAAAAAAACAGTTCGAACTTGCTTATGAAATACAATTATGCAATTCAACCATATCAGGGCTTTGACCACCCAAAGAATACCGGAAAGTAACAATAGTTAAGCACAAAACTAAAGAACAATTTTTCATCTTTGTCAACGAAACAACGGTTTGTCTTTTTTGTCTAATTTATCCTTACCGTCAGTCAACCATTCGAGGGTAAAAGAAATGATGGAAATTTGGTTGTTCAGGAAATGGTTGTCGGTCAATGATCCGCCTTCATACAAGCAATGGATTAGTCCGTCAGGCGTTACCGCCAGATCGGAATAACCTGCAATGCCCGGATCGATAACTTTGGAAACCGGCCATGTAAACCCTTCATCATAACTCATACGGATAGTTAAGTTGGTACGGTGACGGTTAGGAGCTGAACGGGATGTTGAGGCCATCTGCGCAGCCCAAGGGTCTTGACGGCTATCCGGATTACAGAACAAAATCCGGTTTTTGGTTTGTTTGGGTTCGAGGCTGTAACGGCACATGCTTGCCATGCAAATCGGCTCAAAAAAAGCATCGGCAAAATACGGTTCAGTCCAATCAGTAGCGCCATTGGCACTGTAGGTGACCAATTTTCGGTAATTAGGCGATTCGTTGCGTGAAATGAACATCACACGCCCATCAGCCAATTGAACGCAACAGGTTTCATTGGGAATTACAGTTGTATCGTTATCAGGGATAACAACATCGCCTGCTTTCCATGTCTTCCCATGATCATCACTGTAAGCGCAAACTACAATTGAAGGACGATGGCTTTTACCTCCTGTTGACAGCCAAAAGGGTACAACCAATCGTCCATTAGTCATTTGAATACCATGTCCCGGACCGGGCGCCAATACGTTCCAGTCATAGACTTTTTTGAACTCTTCAATCACATGCGTTATGTCAACCGACTCTGTCCAGGATTTTCCGTCGTCGGTCGATTTGATATAATAACACCGTGCATAGTCGATTTGATACAGCATATGAACTTCCCCTGTCTGGAAATCGACAATAGGTTCAGGGTTGTCGCAAGGTGAATTTTCTTTGTGAACCACTACTTGCATGGGCGACCATGTTTTTCCATTGTCCAAACTTCGGCGCATCACAATATCAATCGGGTCCCAGTCACCGCCTTTTCCTTTTCGTGCAGCACAAAATGCCAGTAATGATCCCTGCTTAGTAGCAACGATGGACGGTATGCGAAAGATGTAATATCCATCTTTTTCGGATTCAAACAACACCTGGCGAGTGGTCTGACCGGATACGGAAAGGGTAGCGACAATTGCTAATACTAATAATAAAAATGTCTTCATAATGATAATAATTGTGATTGTAAATAAGACTGATATATCTTTTCCATTTTTCAAAAAAATTTTATAACGAGGCAAAGATAAAAACTTTTTTTGATATGAATGACATAAAAACCAATTTACTACCATATCCCGACTTTTATATTCAAAACCTAAATTCTTTGCCGAATAAGATATTTCCGGACGGGTTTGAAAAGTAAATCAGACATTTTTCAAAAAAAATACAATGCTATGCGGTATTTTCGCATAGATATTCGCTATCTTTGCGCAAAAATTGTAAATGTACGAATGAATTCAAGAAAAAGCAGCAAGGAGAAAACATCCCGTCTTTTCAACCGGTATATGTGGTTGGTTGATACGGTTAATCGTGCAGAACGGATTAGTTTTGAGGAGATTAACAAACTGTGGCGCAAATCTTCGCTAAACGAGGATGAGGAAGACCTGCCACTGCGTACCTTCCACGACCATAGGGCGGCTATAGAAGAAATGTTCGACGTCAATATTGACTGCGATAAAAGCGACGGTTATCAATATTACATCGATTTTTCGGACGACATGAAAAAGGACGACATCCGTAAATGGATGCTCAGTTCGTTTACCGTCAACAACCTGATGAATGAAAATCGAAGTTTAAGACCCCGTATTCTATTAGGGCAGGTTCCCTCCGGGCAACCCTACCTCACACAAATAATCGAAGCCATGCGCGACGAACGGACACTCGAAATAACCTATCAGCGTTTTCAGGACGATGAACCATACGGCTTTGAAATAGAGCCATATTGCGTCAAAATATTCAAACAACGATGGTACGTTGTTGCTCGAAATCCTTCTATTGACGCTGTCAGAATTTATTCGTTCGACCGGATTAAAAGTTTGCGAACTACGGAACATTCCTTCAAAATAAAGGAATGTTTTAAGCCCGACGCCTTTTTTGAACATGCTTTCGGCATTTTTGTAGATGAAAGCAGCCATCCCTGTACCGTACAACTCAGGGTGTTCGGCGACAGGCGCAAATATCTGCAAACGCTGCCGTTACATCACTCGCAGGTAGAAACTGAGTTGAACGAAAACGATTCCGTCTTCAGTTATTTTCTTTGCCCAACACCTGACTTCAAGGAGGAAATTTTATCGTATGGCGCAGAAATAGAAGTCCTCTCGCCGGATTGGTTTCGTAGAGAAGTATTTGAAACGGTAAAACGGATAAACAGTTTATACAGTGATTTACAAAATAATGTTGTATCTTCGCAGGTTATAGAACCGGAAAATGAAACGAAATGAAAAAAGACAGTAATATATTAAAGAAATAGAATTATGATAAATGAAAAATTATTCAAAGCGGTAGAAACAGGTAAGCCTTGTCGCAAAACATCTTTCCTGTCTTTGCGAGCTTGCGAAGCAATCCAGAAAAGTCAGACAGTAAGCGAATTGCAAAAAACATGATTATAAGTTAAAAAAATAATGAAAAAAAGAAAGTCAATTTTCAAACTGACTCAAATAGAATACGACACCGATAAACCTCCGCGATATCCTTCGTTTAAGGTGTGTAATGTGTCGGCAGGTTATTTTTCGAGTCTTGACAAAGCCGAAAAAATAATAAAGAAGATCGTTACAGGAGGGAACTATGTTGAACCTCAACAGTTGTTTGGTTTTCAGATAGAAGAGTATCCACTTGATAGCGATTGTTATTACGCCGCTAAAAGCCGACGGAGCTACTTGCCGGATGGTTCTCTTTGGTCTGAAAACCTGCTTTCTGAAATACCGGATGAAAATGGCTTGGAAGCGTTTTTGGGCCGTCCTGTAGAAAAAATTCGCTTTAAAATAGGCGATTTGGTTGAAGTATTACGATGGGACACCGTTACGCTCGAAATAGTAGGCAATCTGCCTATGACACCTGATGAAGTACGGCGAATGCACGAACAATCACTCAAACAATATCCTGATCGTCAATTTCTTCCGCTTGATTACTCAGACGATAGTTATTATACCCTCGACCAATCTGGCGAACATTCACACCCTCATGCGGTAACCATGTTCCCTGTACGGCTGAAGGTGAGCAAGAAATTGAAAGAGAAACTATTAAGCGATGCATATTACTCGTATCGCGCGTATTACAATAATTCAGAAAGGCAAAGAAATTGACGGTAAACCGGTTATTTTTTATTTAATTTGTTTTTTTACGGGAATAATACCTACCTTTGCATCAAAATTTTACTATCATATCAGAAAAGAACAAGGAACAATTATTATAAATTTTTAAAAGAAGACAACTATGGACAAAAAGAGATTAGCGGCAGCGAGAATGATAGAAGACGCCTGGAGCATCTTTCAAGAGGAGAACTTAAGTCTCTTTCCTCATATTCCGGCACAATCGAATCCCTTCGCAATTACAGGAGCGCAGTTAGTGAGTATAGCGAAGGAAGTGCAAGCAGAGGGTTTAACTCCAGCCAAAGAACAAGAGACTTTATTAAGGAGATTCGAGGAACAAGGAAATCAGAACTACGAGAACCACATAAAGATATTGCAAGAAAGTGGGTTTTAAGATTTATCATCTTCAGACGAGGTGAAGAAGAAAGAAGATGAAGGAGAATCTACTTAACGATGCGTATGACTCATATCGCGCGTATTATATGTCGAAGAAAAATCGGTAGCATAGAAGTATAATATGAAATAATAAAAAATTAAAAATTGATAGAACATGAATTTATTTGAATTAATGACCATAAATAATTATGGTAGAACAAAAGAAGTATTATTTACTTCTTCATTATCTTACTTGCTGAATCCTTCGCACGATCACGGCTTAGAAGATATTTTTCTGAAAAAATTTCTCGAGCAATTACAAATTGAATCAATTGAAGAACTAAAAATTTCTTCAGAGGAGTCTTTAGAAGCGGGAGTTGGAAAAATTGATATTTATCTTGATACAAAAACCGTTATTATTGGCATAGAAGCCAAGATTTGGGACGATTCTGCGGTTAATAATTCCAAGAACAATGAAGCGCAATTGAAACGGTACTGTAAAGCTTTATCAGAAAAAAAGAAAAAATGGATGCTGATCTTTTTGATACCATATAAAGATGCACCCATTTGTATTGAAGAATTTGAAAAAATAAAAGATGAGTTTTCGAAAAATATTAAGTTGATGACATGGTATAAAGATGCTGATGGAAAGATTGGTAAAAACGAAAATTTTTATTTACGATCATCTGTTTATGAAATAATTAAATCTATAATTATGGATTCAACAATAGATATTACAGATAGAACGCTATGGATTTTAAAATCAATGTATAATTATATACCAAAATTCATCAATCAAGAAAAGACAGCAAGTCGTTTTCCCTCAAGAAAAGACCTTGAAGAGAAATGCCCTGATCTGATGAAAAATTTAATTGCGCCATTTTGCAAAACATTTAAAGTGGGAATAAACCCTCTTCATACAACAATAGGGTTTCCGTATGGCACGCCTCCCGATAAATCAGAATTTGGGAATACATTATTCAGAATAAGAACTACAAAATGCTATTATAAAAATATTGATGAAAAAGAAAAAAATTATCCTGACACATTAGGAATAGAAATTTGGTTAAAAATTTATGATATAATAACAACATATCCTGAATGGACTAATTGGCTTGAACAAATAGGGAATCCAAATATTAGCCAGGGAAAACACATAAATGAAAAAAACGAGGGAGATATTATGTTGTTAGAAATAGAAAAAAACATTCAAATTACTCAGGATCAGATTTCAGAATTTAAAAAAATAATGAAAAGAGGATTTGAAGAATCAATAGACCAAAATTAATTTTATGACGCTAATCATCCACCGCGGAACAAACCAAATAGGCGGGTGCATCACCGAAATAGAGAGCAACGGCTACAGCGTTTTTATTGACTTCGGTGAGCCGTTGCCGGGGACAGAGAACAAAAATACAGAACTGCAGCCGATTGAAGGATTGACCTGTGGCGATGTTTCAAAGAGCGCTTTGTTTATTACGCACTATCACGGCGACCATATCGGGAAAATTTTAGATACTGTCACCGGTTTGCCAATATTTGTCGGTAAGACTGCGATCCAAATTTATAACTGTCTCGAAAACAGGTTGTCCTATATTCAAGACCCTGATGAGGCAGGAAAACACAAGAAAACGGTTGAACGGATCAAAACAATCAACACTTTTGTTCCTTTGGAACAAAAACAGATAGGCGGGATAATCGTAACGCCCTTGATGATAGACCATTCCGCTTTTGATGCGTATATGTTTGTCGTTGAGGCTGAAGGGAAACGAATATTGCACACGGGCGATTTTCGCAGACACGGTTTTAGAAGTAAAGGACTTATTCCAACGCTTCGAAAACATGCTGCAAACATTGACTACATCATTTCGGAAGGCTCAAATATTTTTCGACCCAATGCTGCAATGCAAACGGAACAAGCATTACAAAGAGACTTTGAAATGCTGTTCAAAAGCAATAAATACAACTTTGTGATAGTATCTTCCACCAATATTGACCGGATATTTGCACTGTATCACGCAGCGAAAAGGGCGAAACGTTGCTTTGTTTGTGACGCGTTTCAGGCGGAAATTATAAAAATCGTTTCCGAAAACCATAAGTCATATACCTCATTTTACGAGATAGATTTCAACCAAAAAACAAATCCGGCAGGTCGCTTTTTTGACTTAAAGCGTTATAAAGGAAATGCTTTAGCATTTTCAGGAAATTTGAAACCCTATTTAGATAATCACGGCTTTTGTATGCTTGTTCGCCCCAACAAAGCCTTCAAGTCCATTGTAGAAGAATATGCCAATTCTGCAAAAATTGTTTATTCGATGTGGAAAGGCTATTTGAATAAAGAGAAGACCGCTTTTGATCAATCGTTATTTGATTTTTTAGAACCGTATGAATATGAGGTAAAACACACCAGCGGACATGCCGACGTGAAAACCTTAAATGCTGTTTATGAGACGATTAAACCAAAATACGGCATCATACCGAAAACCCCGAAAAGTTTAGGGAGTTATTCCCCAAACAAAAAATCGTTTTGTTGCAGGATGGTGGTGTTTTTACTTGTTAATCAAAGGTAACAATGAAAATCCTTCATCTATCAGACACACATGGCAAGCATCATTTAATAAAAGACTTGCCGCCTGCCGACATCATCGTACATTCCGGCGATGCGTCGGAAGACGGAAAGGATAGCGAGGTGATAGATTTTTTAGTATGGTTTTGTGGTTTGGAGTACCGGTACAAAATTTTTGTTGCCGGTAATCACGACCTTTGTCTATACGGCGAACAAATCGAAGGATTGCCGGAAAATTGTCATTACCTCTATCATTCTGGCGTTGAAATTGAAGGCTTGAAATTTTGGGGTGTCCCGTATTTTCTATCCAATGAATTAAATAGCGATACCGCGCAGTTATTGGCGCGAATCCCTTCGGATACCGATATTTTGATTACCCACCGACCACCTTACGGAATATTGGATTTTGAGGGAAACTGTAATTTTGGATGTCTTGACTTACAGCAATCCGTACAGAAACTCCGTCCGCGCTACCACCTTTTTGGGCACGTTCACGCCTGTTATGGCATTGAAAAATCGCAATACACAACATTTGTAAACGCCTCGCTTGTGAGGAAAAACAAGGTTGTCAATCAACCGTTCTTATTTTAATACGCATAGATTCGCACTATTCAAAGTGCAGAAATAACCGAATAATGCACATTTACCATTTACCAGTGCAAAACGCAAAATCCGTATCCAACCGTTTCAGCATATTTTTCCCGGAATAAAAAATTAAAGATTTTTTTTGGTATTACCGAAACTTGCATTACCTTTGCAATTTGTAAATTGTAAATTTAGATAATTTTTTATATGAGAAAGCACAATGGAATGAGACCCCAAGATATTGTTATTTTATTAAAAATAATGTTGTTAAGTGGGAGAAAATGGACATTTGCAGAGCTTGCAAGCTCTTTGCAAATAAGTGAAGCAGAGGTTTTTTTTGCTATGGAACGCAGCAAATTAGCCGGATTGGTTAGTCCCGATAAAAGCAGGGTCAATAAACTTGCCTTACGTGAGTTTCTGATTTATGGGTTAAAATATGTTTTTCCTCCACAAGTGGGACATTCAGCACGGGGAATTGCTACCGCTCACTCTGCGCCGCCCGTAAAAGAGCATATCACAGAAGGGAACGACCATTATGTATGGGCTTATTACAAAGGTACGAAACGAGGGAACACAATTGTTCCACTTTATGCAAAAATTCCGGGAATAGTCGAAAGTCAACCGGAATTATATCATCTTTTGACTTTGATTGATACTTTGCGTATCGGGAAAAAACGTGAGATTGAAATAGCTATCAACGAATTGGATAAACGAATAAATCAGTATGGATCTTAACATATCAGTTCCACCGCTGACACCGAAGCGGGTGGTACAGCATACGAAAGGTTATCACTGACGCTTTTTTCCTTTGGATGAAGGCGATCATTTTCCGCGCTGATAATTTCGTACTCCGGGTCTTCTGCTATTTCATAGACATTTGCAGAAACGATTTTCATCCCTTCTATCCGAAACTCCACAGGAATCGTTTGAGAGCGGCTCGTATTTACGATGTGGAGGTAGAAGGTATTGCCTGTCCTGCTTCCTGTGACGTCGAGCATATCGGATGCAGACGAGGTCTGCAGAAATTCCTTACCTGAATACTTGCGGTAAAGCGACATAACCTTTGCAACGGGCATCAGGTAGGGACGTCTGCCGGGATCAATCATAATAGCGTTCACTTGCCAGCGTGTCCCGCAAAAATCAGCCAAAGTGGCTATTTTGAGCAGGTCGCCGTTTCGTTCATGGACATGTGCCATCCTGGCATAACAACAACCTGCCGCCCATGAGGACAGAACTTCGCAACGGTTACGACCCGGGACGGCAAGATGACATTCGGTCAGAGCGAGCGGCATCTTATACGGCGCCATCTCTTCACGCATCAGAGCGATTTTCTGCTCATGTATTTTACAGGCATTGATCAAGACATCCCATGTTTGCGCTGGGTCTTTGCGATAGTCGTTGTTGCGTATTGGCGGGCCGGGATCGAACATGTGGTGGAATGCAATGTAATCAATCTTGTCGCCTGCGTTGTTGATCATCGCTTTAGAACGGTCGTTTTCGCCCCAGGCAATCAATTTGATAGTCGGGTCGGCTTTGCGCATGGCATCGGCAAACTCAATGGTTTTACGAACTGCCGTATCGCGGTCGAAACGACGGTTTTTGCTGTAAGAGGTCTCGTTACCTATCTGCCAGATGCCGATACGGAGAGGTTCCGGGAAACCATGCTCCTTGCGTAGCCTGTTCGCAGGGTTGTTGCAATAATCAACCCATTCGGCGGCTTCTTGCGCATTGCCGCAACGGTCGTCTCCCATGGGCGTTTTGAGGAACGACGGGTCTCCTTCAGATTCGAAATTGACGCACATAAGCGGATCAGCGCCAACAAGTTTGCAGAAATCAACAAATTCCGCCGTTCCGATCTGATTTGTTTCTATACCTTCCCAGCAGATGTTATACATCGGTATTCGCCGGTCTCGGGGACCAACAGCCTCCTTCCAACGGTAATAGGCAGACAGAAGTCCACCCCAGCGAATCATACCGGGTGCGAGTTCACGTGTGGCTTCGACAAGTCCGGACTTCCAGCATTGTCGGCTGTGATCCCATGACGCCTCAACGGAGGAATCTGTGATGCCTAATGGCTCCATAAACTGCATGTAGAGCCACGGTGACAACTCAAACTGCGGTTTGGGATCAATATGAATTGGAAAGACATTGTTCACGGCGACGTTTTGCGCCGTTACCCGTATCCCGGTTGCCATCGTCAATCCTCCAAGCGTTGTACATTTTACAAAGTCGCGTCGCTTCATGTTAATCGGTTTTATGATTGAATATGCACCACAAAAATACGCGCAATTTTCGAAAAATCAAATTCTGTGACATGTTATTTATAATCCGTGTGTACCCACACACCGATTAGAAATCGGCGCGAGCAAGAACTTGTCATTGGTAAACCGCGATGAAACCGTTTTGTCTGATGTTTACCCTGACTTTGTAGCAGTTTTTAAAGAAAGTTACCCTGACTTTGTGACAATAAATCAGAAAAATTACCCTGACTTTGTGTATTGTCGAAAAATGTATTATCTTTGCGGCCAAATTTGTATCGAAAAATGTATCAGCGAAATATTGTAAATGAACTTTTAAAGTGGAAAAACTCAACAAGTAGAAAACCGTTGGTTTTGAGAGGTGCGCGGCAGACAGGGAAAACTACCGTAGTAGGACTTTTGGCTGAAAATTATTCACAATACATTTATCTTAATCTGGAACGTGAAAATGATAAAGTGATTTTTACGAGATTTGGCTCCATCAATGAAATCGTTCAGTTTATTTTTTTGCAATACAATAAAAGCCTTGATAAAATAAGTGACACGCTGCTTTTTATCGACGAAATACAAAATGAATCGAAGGCAGTGGCCATGTTACGGTATTTTTACGAAGAATATCCTGATTTACATGTGATTGCTGCCGGTTCCGTATTGGAAACGCTTTTCGATAGAAGCATCAATTTCCCTGTCGGAAGGGTGGAGTTTCGAAAGATATACCCGGTCAGTTTTAATGAGTTTCTTGGCGCAATGAACGAAAATCAAGCGCTGGAACTGTACAACAAAATCCCGTTGCCAGATTTTGCTCACCCGAAACTTTTACAACTTTTTCACACCTATACCTTAATTGGAGGAATGCCTGAAGTTGTGAAAAAATATGCAGAAAGTAAAGATATTACCTCACTTTCAAATATTTACGGATCGTTATTAGCCACTTATCTGGATGATGTCGAAAAATGTGCAAAAAATGCAAATCAGGTGCAAATGGTCAGGCAGGCCATACGCGCCTCATTCTATGAAGCGGGAACACGCATCAAATTTCAAGGTTTCGGCGCTTCTTCGTACAATTCACGGGAGATGAGCGAGGTATTACGGATGTTAGAAAAAACGATGCTTATCAATCTCATTTTCCCCACCACACAGTCGGTTGCGCCTTTTATGCCGGATATCAGGAAATCACCCAAGTTATTCGTCTTGGATACAGGTTTGGTTAATTATTTTTCGGGTTTGCAAAGAGAGCTTTTCGGAACGCAAGATCTCAATGAACATTACCGGGGAAAAATTGCAGAACATATTGTCGGCCAGGAACTGTTGGCGTCAAATAGCCATGTACTCCATACGCTACAGTTTTGGGTCAGAGACAAAAAACAGTCGGATGCCGAAGTAGATTTTCTGTACAATTTTGACGGTCAAATGATTCCGGTTGAAGTAAAATCCGGGAAAAGCGGGAAGTTACGTTCATTACACCATTTTTTAGAGATGTCGGATATTTCGGTTGCGGTACGGTTTTATGCCGGTCAATTTCAGTTGGAGGAACATAAGACATTGAATGGCAAGCCATTTAAACTTATTAATATCCCCTATTTTTTAGCAGGGAACTTACATAAGTATTTAGAATATATATTCAGCGTATCCAACCATTCGTAAGCACTACCTCACAATTTCATAGTTTTCTTTCTTATAGGTTCGAAATATGTCTATAAGCGTCTTGCAATGATGGATGTGACATGCCTGTAATTATTTTGGTCGAATTTTATCGTTGTATGGATTAATTTTGTATTTTTGTCGTCGGAAATATTATTCGATATCACTATGAAACATATTCTTTTAATAGTCCTTTTATTTGTTTCGTGCCTTTCCATGGCGCAAACGACACGCAATCTGAGAGTAGTGAAGGTGCCGGAGGCCAGTCCGACTACGGAGCGTCGCAAAGCGGTCGTTATCGGCATGAGCGATTATGGGGCAAACCGCAGTTTGGACAATACGTTGAACGATGCCAACGACATGGTCGCTGTGCTTACCCAATTGGGTTTTGAGGTGACGCTGCTGACAAACAACGAATTGCCGGTATTAGAGGCCAATTTAGCCGCCTGGTACAAAACGATTGAACGTAACGACATGGCTATCTTCTATTTTGCCGGTCATGGTGTGGAGGTGGGTGGCAGCAATTATCTGATACCGATCAATGCCGAACTCAATTCGGAAGCCGATGTGCGATACAAGGCATTGAGTGTCAATCAGGTATTGGATAACATGGATTTGAAGCAGGTTCGTTTTAAGTTGCTTATCTTAGATGCTTGCCGTGACAACCCGTTTACGCGAAGTTGGAGCCGGACCGGCAATGAAAAAGGGTTGGCGCCAATCAATGCGCCGAAGGGTACGCTGATTGCCTTTGCGGCAGCGCCGGGCAAAGAGGCGCACGATGGCGGAACGTATAAACTGCGCAATGGTGTGTTTACACATTTCCTGAAACAGGAAATCCTGACGGAGGGCGCCTCGATTGACAATATATTAAA
>Ga0099364_10007761_pt1 | contig 15249 bp, 7 predicted proteins | sample TergutTh196P3_FD_73070 | JGI IMG/M metagenome (GOLD analysis project Ga0099364, IMG submission 73070) | Microcerotermes parvus P3 segment gut microbial communities from Pointe-Noire, Republic of the Congo - Th196 P3 | ecosystem: Host-associated > Arthropoda: Insects > Digestive system > Gut ... | reverse complement strand
AATTCTGGCTGAATATACTTTTATTACTAAGGAACTACAACTTTGTGAAAAAATTGACAAGCACACCATTAACAGCTTAACCCAAGCTATTCAGAGTTTTGATGATGCATTCCTTGCACTTGAGGTTGTTGAAGATAAAACACTATACCAGGCTGTTGATAAAGCCATTCCCCATCAAAAAAAATACCGCACTAAAGGCTTCCCCAAGGATTCGTTCCACATTGCCTGCGGTTCTCATAAAACTCGTATAAAAAATATCCTTACTTCACCTGGGATTGACCCAATAGAAAAAGCTCTCCTTGAACAGCGGCAAGCTAATTTATCCACAGCTCAGGATTGTTATATTGAGAAGCAGATGAGGGCGATGAAAAGGTAGAGCTTATGAATACCTTTAATAAAAATCCTATTTTTAACAAGCCTCCAAAATTTGATTATAATGGACATGATAGAATTCAGAAGAATGCAAGCTCTACTGTAAGCACAATCTTGAAAATGTCTGATAAAAAGATAAAGCCAGAACAACGCGTTGATTTTAACCAACCCATGTTATATATGCAAACACGACCATTAAATTGTACTATCAATGGTCAATCAATCACTCCAAAAAAACAAAACTGGTCGCAACTCCTTGTTGCAATTATTGAACATTTTATCAAAGAAGGTAATCCTAACATATTAGAGCTTGATCATAAACCTATGTATGGTAATAAACCGTTTTTTTTATTATCAAAACCACTTACTGGTTTTTCACAATTATCAAATGCTAGATGGGTGTTGGTTAATTTCAACCCCCAAGCTATTGTGATAATAATAAAAAATCTGTGCCTTCATTGCGGTTTAGATTTGAGCAATATAGTAATTACCTGTGTAAAAAAAGACCCAGAATTATTGTCAGCTGATGAAGAACTCCTTGAAAAATCATTGTTTTCTTATGTAGTAAATCCTGTTTTAGCTAAAAAAATTACACAAATCCTATCTGCTCACTTTTCAAATGGTTTTAGATTAAAATCTCCAATTGAAATATCTCGTTTTCGTCGTTTTGCATCAGAGAATAAATATGAAATTGAAATATCTGACGAAGAACTGTCCAAAGCAATAAGGACTTGTGGCATATATTTTGAAAGCAAAGTTTATATAGTATCAACACATATACAAGATAAAATTGTTAAAATAATTAATGTTTACTTCAAAAGTGGTGCTAATGTGATCTTTTATTCAGAATATTATGCAAAAAATGAAAAATGGCTTTTTGAAGCTAACATTATTTCTGAAAAAATGCTAATGGTTATTCTCAATAAGTTATTCCCAAAATCAAATTTTACACAGACTTATTTTGGTATTATAAAAGGATCGATACATAATGTTCTAGAAAAAGAAATACTCCGCGTTTGGGGTAACAGTTTATTATTAACTTATGATCATCTTGCTGAACGATTGCAGTATATACCATTTGAAAGAATTAAATACACTTTGGGGCAAAATAGCGATTTTATTTGGAATAGCAATAAAACTTTTTCCCATATTAGCAGAATCAAAATATCAGAAGAAGAAAAAAATGAAATTGTCAATACAGTAAAAAATAAATGTGCTAAACATGGATACATTTCCATTACAGATTTGCCATTTGAAGATATAGCAGAACATAATCACGATCTTTCTTTGCCTGCAATCCACAATGCGATTTTTCAAATTTGTTTATCTGATAAATACGATAAAAAAGGGAAAATCGTGTTTCCTAAAGGCAAAACAATTTATGCGCTATCTATTATGAAAGATTTCTGTAGTAGTATTGAAAAATGTACCCTTAAAGAACTGTTGAATAAAGAAGAGGAGCTAACAGGAGAAATTCATCGCTGGACTTCAATGGAAGCAGGAAACCTCTATCTTGTTCGCATTAGTAAAAATACATATGTTGCAGACAAATACGTTCACTTCAATCCCCCATTGATTGACAAAGCAATTGGAAAATATTTTAATAATGAGGATTACTTGTCACTAAAATCATTTAGCACATTTAGTGCATTCCCTGATTGTGGTCAACAATGGAACTTATTCTTGCTTGAAAGTTATTGCCGACGCTTCAGTAAGGTATATCGGTTTGATACACTATCTGTGAATTCAAAGAATGCCGGTGCAATTATCAAGAAAAGTTGTATAATGACCTATAATGAGATAATGACTGATGCTGTGGTAAAAGCTAAAATTGAGTTAAAAGAGGAAGTTGTTAGTAAATTTTTGTTTAACGATGGTTATATGGCTAGAGGTACAGCTGCAAAAAGCATTGATATTATAAACAATGCAATATTATTGCGTGAAGGGAGATGTTGATATTGTACTCGTATACATACGATAAAACCACAGGAGGAATACTTCTTAATTTTTCTCCTACAAATTATTCAAAAGAACCTCGACCTGTTTATGCTTCTGAATTAGATGTATTAGGATTCAATAAATATTGGAAATACGATGAACAAGTCGATCTCCCTTATATGTGGGCAGAAGCAAATAATTATTATTATCGAGGTAAACTTGTTGCAAGCCTCAGTGGCGGAAATATTTTTAATGCACCCGTAATACAGCTTGCCTTCCAATGTGAAGAATATAAGGAAACGCCAAAAAGTAAAAAGACCATCGCAAAAGTGATCTGCAATATCCCAGATAATCGCCCATCATTTACAGATAAAAATGGAAACATCTTCAATATTGTTGAACCAGAGTTAAATGGTAAAAAATTACTTCCAATCAATATCAAATTAATGATAAAGAAGAATAAGGAGATTCTTAGTATTATCGAACAAACTACTGTTAAAAAAATACTAGCCATATATACCAAGTACAAAAATAAATTAGATTGCTTTCATGTAGCTTTTTCTGGAGGCAAGGATAGCTGTGTCTTACTTGATCTTGTAAAAAAAGCCCTTCCTAAAGATAGCTTCGTCGTGGTTTTTGGTGATACAGGAATGGAATTTCCCGATACTTACAATATAATCGAAAAAACAAAACAGCAGTGTATTGAAGAAGAAATTTCTTTCTTTATTGCAAAATCACATTTGATCCCGGAGCAGACATGGAAATTATTTGGTCCCCCATCTCGTGTTTTGCGTTGGTGTTGTTCCGTTCATAAAAGTGCACCACAAACTTTTAAACTGAGAGAGATTATGGGGAAAGATGATTATACAGGGTTAGCATTTGTTGGAGTACGTGCTCATGAAAGTGTAGCACGATCTGAATATGATTATTTAAATAAAGGAAAAAAAATTAAAGGACAATATAGCCATAACTCTATTCTCGAATGGACATCTGCAGAAATTTGGCTTTATATATACGCAAATACTATTGCAATTAACGAAGCATATAAAAAAGGAAATACAAGAGCAGGTTGTATTTTTTGTCCTATGTCTGTTAATAAATCAGATTATATTAAATATAGTATTTATAAATCTGAAATGGAGCTATATCTTGATTTGGTTAGAGAATCCAATGGTAGAAATTATGGAAATGACACCTATCTAAGTGAAGGTGGCTGGGTTTCACGAAGAAGTGGACGTGATCTAATAGGTAATGCAGTTACTTATTCTGATACTGTAAAAAATGGTGTTCTGATAATAACCGTTATTAATCCAAAAACTGATTGGCATGAGTGGATAAAAACTCTTGATAACTACTCAAGTATTCCTTATAAGATTAAGACAAGAGATAATGGTTACTCGATACAATTATCAGAGGAATACTGTAAAGAGAATCCGATTATTGTCAAATTTTTCAAACAAGTCTTCCGTAAATCTGCTTATTGTGTAAATTGTAGAGTGTGTGAAGCAAATTGTACTTGGAACTGTATAAAATTTAATAATAGATTAAGAATTACAGAATGTAAACATTGTTTAAAATGTCATGAAATTGAAGATGGTTGCCTTGCATATAATTCTTTGAAAATTCCAAAGGAGGAAAAGACAATGTCTATAAATTCATATGATACAACACTTCCTGAAACATCATGGTTTGTCCGTTTCTTTAAGGAGAAGGACGATTACTGGAAAGAACATAATCTTGGACCGAATCAAGTAAAATCATTTAAAAGTATGTTAAAACATGCCGGTCTAATAGATAAGCAAAACTTTACTCCTTTGGCTGAACTCATTGCTAACATTGGTTGTGAAAGTGATATATCATGGGGAAAAATATTAGTAAATTTTGCAGCAGAAAGCCCACAGTTCCAATGGTATATTAATAATATGGAATTATATCATGTTTATTCTCGTGAAATTATAATTTCCATGTTGTTAGAAGTCAATAAAAGTACCAATGTTGTTAAAAATGTGTATAGGGCATATAGTAAATTGATTGAATTACCTCTCGGTACTGTTCTTCATTGGGGTTCTGTCACAGAAGAGGGCGACCTTATCCGTACAAAATGCTCTGTTAGCAATCCGCTTGTAATTTTATACGGCTTGTTCAAATTTGCTGAAAAATGCAATGATTATAAGGAGTTTACTCTTGCCACACTTCTGAATGACAGTATTGACCGAAATGGTATTAGCCCTACTCGTATTTTTGGACTTGATCGAGATGATATGATACCTATACTTTTGGGATTATCAGCAAAATATCATGAATTCATTAATGCATCATTTACACACGACCTTGAAAAGATAATACTTGCAGGAGATAAATCGTCCCAGGATGTGCTGGACTTGTTTAAAGGAGATGTTACAGATGGCTAAAAAGAATAAATATCGGGAATATTTTGATATAGACGAAGATTATTTTCCTTGTATTGATGACGCAGCAATCAATGCAGGTGCCCCTTGGGAAAATACCTATCCACACAACACATTTATAAATATGCTCACTGAAATGGAGCGTGCTTTGGCACGCCAAAACAATGGTAAGACGCTTTGGATCGAGGGGGCATATGGAACAGGAAAATCACAATGTGCTTATGCCTTACAGAAAATCCTTGAAGTATCGGAAACAGAACTTTGTTCATATTGGAATAATTTTGAACCTTTGAAAAAGAAAACCGATTTGCTTGAAAAACTTATTGGCCATAAAAAACAGAAAATTGTTATAGTATACCGTTATGCTTCTGGTGGAATTAAATCTGCACGTGACTTTTTCTTTGCCATACAAGAAAGTGTAAAATCCGCTCTTGTGAAGCAGAATATGCCTTATCTTGGTGAGAATACTATTAAGGAAAGCATTATTGTTTGGCTTGAAGATGATGACCATAAATTAATGTTCAATAGCATGTTACAAAACCCTAGCAAAGAATGGAAAGCATTGTTTTCACAATCAACTGCGGATGAAATATTAAGCTCTCTAAGAAAGGGTGGTGATATTAAAACATTAATTACCAACATTTTCAGACTTGCTGATAAAGAAGGTATAACTGCCTTGAATATTGATGCTGACAGACTCATAGCATGGCTGTCGGATATTATTGACAAAAATAATATTAAAGTGGTTTTTATATGGGACGAATTCTCTGATTACTTAAAGTCTAACCGTGAAAGTCTTTCTGAGTTTCAAAGAATAGTCGCGTTAGTTCAGAATAAACCATTCTATTTAATTGTAATAACACACGAACCTCAACAAATATATATAGGAGAAAATGACAGAGGTAATCAAGCCAAAGTAAGCGATCGTTTTGTCTCTATTCCTATTACCCTACCGGATAACATAGCATTTGACCTTATCGGTCATGCGTTCAATATAAAACTAGCTGCAAAACAAGATTGGGCCAATCTAGCCAATGATTTAAATAATCGTGTAAATGATTCTCGTACTAAGGTTATGGAAGCAGCAAAGATTGATAATCCACAAGTAATGAAGAACATAATGCCACTTCACCCAATGGCAGCATTTCTCTTGAAAAACATTGCCTCTGCCTTTAAGTCTAATCAACGCAGTATGTTTGACTTCATTAAGACAAAAAAGACAGATGATATTAAGGCATTTCAATGGTTTATTGAAAATACAGGTCCTTTCGACGATCATCCGCTTCTTACTGTAGATATGCTGTGGGATTTCTTCTATGAAAAAGGAAGAGATAACCTTACTTCAGATATTCGTTTAATACTGGATACCTACCCGCAACAACAAAATTTACGTGATGATGAGAAATCTGTTTTAAAAGCCATCCTGATTATGCAAGCAATTGATCAGCGTTTAGGCGGCACGATCGATTTATTTAAAACAACGGAGCAGCATCTTAGTTATGTTTTTGAAGGTATTTCCGATTTAGAAGGATCAAGACCTGGTAATATTGCAAAAAGTCTCAAGGAAAAAGGTATTCTGGTTACAAGTCCGATAAGTGGTGGTCGGTTTATTTACAATGCTGCTGTCCTGGCTGGAGATCAAGCTAAAATTGATAAGTTCAAAAACGATTTAAGAAAAGAATGTACAACCTCGAAACTTGTGACAGAAGGAGGGCTCTCTACAGTATTATCTCTTTCATCTGCCCTTCGGTTGCGCTTTGAATCTGAGCCGGCAACTGGAAAAATTACACCTGTTACCACACAAGATTTTGCTCGAACAATAAATACTCTTCGTGAAAAGTCTGTAGTTTGGAATTTTCTTGCTGTCATTGCATTTGCTAAAGACGAAACTGAAGCTACCACTTTGCGAAAAATTATAAAAACTACAGTTGCAGATAAACAATATGAACACATAATATTTATTGATGCTCTTTCAACACCGCTTGGTTTGGAGGCGTTTGATCAGTGGATCGATTTTTCTGCAATGGCAATGTATTACCAAGGAAATAACAATGCATCTTCAAGAGAAAACGCGGAAAAAGCAAAACGTGAGTTAGACCAAAACTGGAGAAATCGTATTTATAATGGTCAATTTATTGTATACACTTATAAAAATCAAGTAGGCGAAAAGTTTAGTAACGCTCAAAGCGTCTTAAGCATTTTACAAACCATTGTAACAAATCGTTTTCAATATGTTTTTGATTTTAAAAACCTATCAGAGAGTCAATTGAAAGCGACGGCATTGAAACAATCAGCAAAATCTGGCATTATAGAAACAACAAGCGGTATAGTGGTTGGAATTGAAAAAAATGTTCTTCCGAATGTCTGGAAAGTAGAGAAATATTGGGAAAGCCCATCAACCGCTTCTTTGCCAATTTCTAAGATAAAAATTGAAATTGAAAAGCTTATTGAAGCATCTTTTTCACAAAATGGTCAAATTTCTATAGATGAAATTTATAACTATCTTGAAAGGGCTTATGGTTTCGCACCTTGTAATCTTTCCGCATTCTTGGCAGGGTTTTTATTAAAAGAATATAGTAGCGAACCTTTCCGATATAGTGATTCAAACGGTGGCCATGAGCCGATGACACAGGACAAGCTTGCAGAAATGATTGGTAACTACATAGGGAAAAATCCCAAGCCAACCTATCTAGTGAAAATGACTCCTGATGAAAAAGCGTTTTATGAACTAACTGAAAAGACATGGAAAATTCAAAAAAATTCTTGTTCATCTGCAAGTCAGGCAGCAATACTTGTTGCGGCAAAGATACGTGAGCTTGGTTTACCTGTTTGGTGTCTTAAAGAAGTGGATTCGAATGGTATTTTCGAAATAGTTAAAAAGTATATTGATTTGGTTCAATTAGAAGGGAAGGAAGCCCATGAAAAAGCGATTGAAATTGGTAGAATTGCAATGGTGAAACCATCTCTGTGGGATAATTTATCAGCCCTATTAACAAGTAAAAATTGTCAAATTGGTATGCAACAGTATTTACAATCATTTGAAAATGGAAAAATATTAGAGCTGGCAAATGATATTGGAGTGGGAATTAGTATTATTATTACAGATATTAGCAATTTATTTAAAGTAAAACATTCAAGCTTATGGGAAAAAGAAACAGGCGAGGATGAAATTCGCAAACTAATAACTGATTATGGCATAACAAAGGAAACTAATGCAATTCTAAATGTATCCGCACATTCCTTAGAAGAAGCCTTCAAAGAATGGAACGAACGCATTAAATTCCTTCACATATCTTATGAGTCACTCAGAGCAAAATTCCCTAAATTAGCAAAAATATTTGATACATTAATAAAGGTTTTTCAACAAACTGATATTTTACCAGATCAGTTAAAAGCATTTCATTCTGAACTTTCGATCCATTCTACTAAAATGATGGATCTATTTACTAATGATAAAAAGGTTTTTTCAGAAATTTATGAACCTTATTTAGAGAATCTAACCGATGATGATATTGCCTCTGTTAAAAGTATATTACCAACAATTATGTTTGAGCTTTCAAAGAATGATTGTAATGCAAAGGTAAAAGACGGAGCAGAAGAGTTCCGCAAAAATCAGCTAAAAACACAGCTTTTCAGGTTATGGAAAGAAAATACAGGATCAAAAAATCCTATAGAATGGTCAAATCGCTTTAGGACACCAATACTGTGTTGTGTGCAAGAAACAGAGTTTGAAAAAGCTAAAAGGGCATTTGATACTTTAAACAGGAATTGGGGGACTGATAATGAGATAAAGGCTGCATTACAATACCTTAAAAAAACTAAATTATTCGATGTTCTGCATGATGAAAAACTACGTAATGAAGCATTCATTTCTGGAGTTATTGGAGAATATCGCATTTTACTTTCTGACATTAATAAAGTCCGAGATACACTTGAAAACTTATTAATTGATACTTATGATTGGCGTGATAATCCTAATGTCAAAGAAAAAGTAAAAAAACTTGCAGAAGCAGAATATAATTCTGGTGGTAGTGATAAAATTTTGAAAAAAATTGATGAGATGGATGGTGTTCAATTAAAATTATATCTCAAACGCCTAGTAAAAAATAGTATTACTGTTGGAATTGAAATATTAACTGATGAAGGAAAATGACAATATGCAATTTATATCAATAAAAAAATACTTAACTTCTGATATTTCAACGCCATACCTTGTTTTTATAAGTAATTTCGAATATACTATGGTAATAGATGAGCTACTACATGAAGATGTAGAGTTCGTCAACACTAGTGATTACTGTCCTGATCCTGATAAAGTGCCAGATATTGATGCTCTATTAAATTACATTTCAACAGCGCAAAATAAAAAATTTGTTGTCAAAGGGCTTGGCGAGTATCTTGCACTTTGTGGTAATGCCGAAGCATCAAAAGAGTTGTCTAGATTTAAAGATAAGAACTTGATTGGAAATAAAGCTATCTTACTCTTAAGGGGACTCCAATCTCATATTTATGGATTTCAATCGGATCCACGTTTTGAAAATCGTCTTGGAACTAAAATTGGAAATGGAGAATGTAGTATTTCTTTTACAGTATCGCCAATTTCAATTAGATCTTCTAGTATTTTTGGAATTAAAGCAATTCTTGCTGAGCTTGAGAAAGGTAAACATGAAAATATTGTTTGCAGCACAAGTATTAATCTAGATAATTCACTATTCAAAATAAATAAAATAAAAAGTGCTTACGAAGGAATTAGGTATATTCTGCCAGGATTTGAAATACCTGAGTCTAGCGGAAATGATAATTTCTGGGAGAAACTTCTTGATGAGTTAAACAAAAATAACGACTCTCTAGAAGAAATATTTAAAAATCATAACCTTGATTCTAATATAGAAAATGATTTTCATATACAAATAACCGGGCAAGAATATCGTAACTGGCTTTTTTTTATTGCACTTAAAATAAAAACTAATAATCTTAATAATAGCTATCTTCGTTTGGTACTAGAAAATACTGACAATTTTGAAACTTTTCGAGAAAATATATTGAAGTACATCATAGAAATACCACCTACTGATAGACGGTTTAAATCATTATATAAAGACAGAAAGTCTCTTGTAAAACAATTTCCAAAATTTGATATTGAAGATTTTATTGTTCATAATCGTAGGATTATGTCTGAAAGTATTTTCAAACTTACTGATAATACAAAAAAAGAGCGAGAAGAAATTGTGGCTTGGGTTTCAAAAAATGGGATTATTTCAGATATCGCAGATATTTATCCTAATTTATCAGCATATATGAATTCATATGTTTTTAAATGTCCTTTTTTATCAGACCTTTTAACTGAGTATTTTGAAGAATATAAATATCAAAAATTATCTAACATATTAAAACATGAATTTTTAGATAAAGTGAATGAGCTTGCACAAAGCTCACGAAAATTTAATCAACTGCCTACCCGCAATGAAATTCTTGACAAATTAGACAAAACAGAAACTTACTTATATTGGCTTGATGCATTAGGTGTTGAATATCTATCATTTATAGAATATTTAGCTAAAAAATATAGATTATCAATTTCAATTAGTGTTGTAAGGGCAGAACTTCCAACAATAACGTCTGTGAATAAAGATTTTTATGAAAAATGGGAGGATGGGAAGAAAGAAAAAAATACTGATCTTGATGATACAAAGCATAAGGCTAAAGGGGGCTATAGCTTTGACAAAGTTAAACTGCCAATTCATCTTGCAAGAGAACTGGATATTATTTCAGAAGTTATTGAAAAAGCTACGACAATACTTACTCAGGGGAATTATAAACGCTTTTTAATTGTAAGTGATCACGGCGCTTCTCGCCTTGCAGTTTTACATCAAAAAGAAGAAAAATATGATACTGAAACACAAGGTGAACATTCAGGACGTTGCTGTAAACTGTTCCAACCATACGATTTACCATTTGCTATTGAAGAAAACAATTATCTTGTCCTTGCTGATTACGGACGCTTCAAGGGAAGCCGTGCTGCTAACGTAGAAGTTCACGGAGGTGCATCTCTTGAAGAAGTTATTGTTCCGATAATTGAATTAACTTTAGGAGGAAAAAAAGTAACAGTAAAATTGGTCAAAGATACTGTTGGGGTTGATTCTCATGTAGGAACAGAGATAGAGCTGTTTTTATCCATGTCTCTGCAGGATGTTTCTGTTGTTTTGAATGGAAAAAAATATAATTCATCATATAAAGATGAAAATCACTATGACGTAAAATTATCGGATATAAGACGAGCGGGTGTTTATAATGCTGATGTATATTCTGGTGATAATTTGATTGGAAACGTGACATTTAAGGCTCAAGGTAAAATCGGCAATGTTAATACCGATTTTGACAATTTGTTTTAGGAGTGAATGCAAATGGTTGAAAAACTAAAAATTTTTTTTGACGAAATGGTCGTTTACAAAGATTTAAAAAAGAGCAATTTTTTTTCTGCATTGAGCCTTCCATCTTTTATGCGAGATTGGCTTTTAAAAAAATTTGAAGATGAAAAAGGTCAATTTGACTCTGATGAATTATTACGCTTTGTTCAAATATATTTACCACGCAAAGACGACTGGATTGCAATTAAGAATAAAGTTATTGTAGATCGTGAACGGGTAAAATTTCTAGCTAAAGTTTCTGTTGATATAGATATAAGAACAAGCGAAGTATCTTTTGCATTGCCTGACTTTGGCTTAACTAGCAGGGATACAATAATTGAAGACCCTGTTTGGCAAACGTGTAATGAAGAGTTAATTCGTGGAAGAGAAACATGGGGAATGATTGAACTAGGCTATCGAGAACCAACTGAAGATCCAAAAAATCCAGGTAAAATAAAATTGACTGGATTCAAGACATTTTGTCCATATACTATAGATCTCGATTATTATAAAACAATACGTAATGAATTTTCAATTAATGAATGGCTTGATATCCTTCTTGGAGCAGTTGATTACAATTCAGACGGCTATCTTGGTGATGAAGAAAAAAAGCTTACTATGCTTACACGACTTCTACCATTCGTGGAAAAAAGGTTAAATTTAATAGAACTCGCTCCTAAAGGAACTGGAAAATCATACTTATTTGGTCGTGTTAGTCGTTTTGGTTGGCTTTCAAGCGGCGGTGTTATGAGCCGTGCTAAAATGTTTTATGATTTAAATAAACGCGTTGAAGGCTTAGTCTCTGGAAATGACTTCATAACACTAGATGAAGTGCAGACAATTTCCTTCACCGATGTTGATGAAATGCGTGCAGCACTAAAAGGATATCTTGAATCCGGTATATTTACTGTTGGTAATTATGAAGGAACTGCCGAAGCAGGCGTTATTCTGTGTGGAAATATTAAACGGGAAACAATGGATGAAGATGGTTATGGAAGTATGTTTCAAGAACTACCCTTTGTATTTCATGAGTCTGCTTTGATAGAACGTTTTCATGGTTTTATTAAAGGCTGGAATATTCCTAGAATGAATGATGATCTTAAAATTGATGGGTGGGCTCTAAATTCAGAATATTTCTGCTCTATTATGCATGAGCTTAGAGATGATGTAACTTATCGTGCTGTTGTTGATGAACTAATAGAGGTACCTGAAGCAGCAGATACACGAGATACAGAGGCCGTAAAGCGTATTGCAACAGCTTATTTGAAATTACTATTTCCTAATGTCCGTAGTTCTAATGATATTACCTCTCGCGAATTTAAAAGGTATTGCCTCGATAGAGCAAGAAAAATGAGGGATACAATAAAAATTCAACTCGGTATTCTGGATATTGAATATCGTGGCAAAGACCTTCCTGCATTTAGTATCCGCCAAAGCTCTGAGGATAAGGAATAATCCATAATATGAGAAATGTAAATTGTTATTCCTGTGGTAAACAATTTCTCGATAAAAATGAAATTGGATTGAATAAGAAATTTTATGGAAGGAAAATAAAAAAGTATTTTTGTCTTAATTGTTTAGCAATGGATTTAGAAATAACACAAGAGGAATTAATTGCAAAAATTGAAGATTTTAAGATACAAGGTTGTAAGTTATTTATATGAGTTTTAAATAATAAAAAAAATATTTAGAATAGAGTATTATAAACTTAAACAATAAAAGCACTCAAACCTTCATATAGTATATTACTATCTTCAACGGATTTTTATTCTCCATATTAATAATTTTATCTAGATGCATCTGTACGATCAAATCAATATGACGCAGGGTTAACCCATTTGCTTCGAGTGAAATTGAGTTATTATTTTACTTTTTATTATAATTTTTAATGTACTCATTAATGGTATCATCTCAAGTCATATATCTGAAATGAAATCCTGTAGTTTAAATCTTTTATCTGTTTTCATATCCCCCCTATCATCAATCAAAAATTCAAAAGACCAATCACCTCCATTGTTTCCACTACCACTAAAATACGCAGAACAATGTAGTGCAACAAAAAAAGGGAAGGGGAACACTTTTAGGAATCAAAAACATCTGAAGTAAAGGTTTGTTTTTCAACTCATTCTTATACTTTTAATATTTTAGGTTCGGGTCTGATTCTAATAAATATTGTAAAATATAAATTTTGACCGAACCACAGTTTACAAGACTGTTCGTGTTTGCACCACATTTCACATCTATAAGATGTAATTTAGTAGACGTATTGATTACCTGCAAGCTTAAGCTTTTCTTCACAGAATCGCCTTCCCCTTCCCTAAAATTACAATAATTTATTGATGACACTTTGATTAAAATCAACAAGTGTCTCAATATTTGACTTTGCAAGCCTTTCTTCTATATCATCTTTTTTCTTTTTAATAGAATTAAGATGCTCTATAACCTTTTTTTGTGAAAGAAGTAATTCTTGCCTTATTTTATCCCGTCCTCCTTCTGCATTGTATTCATAAGAATAAAGCGGGGCATTTCTAACTTTCTGTGTGATATTTTCATAGAAAGCTATTTCTGCCTTCAAACTTTCAAGGCTGATGAGATCATCTTTGTTTTTCAAATTCGCCTTGTCAATTGCGACATTGAAATCCCGTAAAGTAGACATTAAAAGACTTACTTCATTAATAGTTTCATCAAATGTTTTACCATCAAATAAAGCAGTGTTTTCCTCTGTTCCTTCTGGCTTTGTAATATCTGCCCTTCCGGAAATATCAGTAAGACGTCTAATCCTTTCCTTTAACTTATTCCGCAAACGAAATGATGATGCGATATTTAAACTCATTTTTAACCTCCTGAATTTAAGTACGGTGTCGTAAGGGATTTGAACCCTCGTAAACCTGCCCCACAAACAGGCGCATAACCACTCTGCCAACGACACAGAGACATCGACAGGATTTGAACCTGCGCTCACGGATTTGCAATCCATAGCCTTACCAACTTGGCCACGATGTCTTTTACATTTAATCTCAGATAAAGGACATAACTCTCCTGCTGCACTTTCATTAAGTACCTTTAATCTTGAGAAATAAAAAAAGCGGCTAATCCTAACAGGACTGCCGCTTAATAAATACAAAACCTTTCGGTTGTATTTAAACGTCAACAAACTTGACCATCAAACCTGTTTGACAACGGCATCTCCAGGGTCCACATGTATATCCACTATGTTGAATGTGGAAATTTGAGAATATAAATTTTGGCGATGACATCGTCTTCATATAATAATTATCTCATATTTTTATATTTTTGTCAAGTGGTTTTTTGAAAATTTTAAATTTTATTATCTTATGAATACTTTATATCTAGCTCCCCCTCATCTGCAGATCCAGCAAACAAATTGCTGCTGCTGCTTCAACTACAACTAAAACACGCGGCACAATGCAGGGATCGTGACGGCCGCTAACTGTGATTTTAGCTGGCTGCTTTGTAACAAGGTCTATGGTGTCCTGTTCTTTTGCGATTGATGGTGTTGGTTTTATTGCAACCTTAAACCTTAGGGGCTGGCCTGTTGTAATGCCGCCAAGTATTCCAAATGAAGTTTTGTTGGACTGTGAACCGTTCATATCTGCCAGGGCAAAGCCTTCATCAAACTCAACTGCTTTGACAGCCGGAATTGAAAAAAGCAATGCTGATAAACAGCTCTCAACAGAATCAAAAAATGGTTCCCCAAGGCCAGCTTGTAGACCTTCCACAACACAAGAAATCACGCCGCCTACGCTGTCATTATCAGCTTTGGCGCTTAATATGGTTTCGTCTGATGGCGGCTTTCCTCCGATTAACGCTGGCTGTGCAGTAATTTTAATGCCTGGCAAAAGCTGTTTTGCAAGAGCTCCAGCAAAAACAAGTGGGGCAGTCAGGCGGCCAGAAAAATGTCCGCCCCCGCGATAGTCAGAAAATCCTTTGTACTTTATATGTGCTGTAATGTCAGCGTGGCCTGGCCGGGCGAGTTTGTTTTGATAATCGTCTGACCTTGTGTTTGTGTTGCGTATCATGGCACATAAGGGCGAGCCTGTTGTCTTGCCTTCAAACATGCCGCTGACTATCTCAACAACATCTGCCTCGCGCCGAGGTGTGGA
>Ga0099364_10007760_pt1 | contig 15250 bp, 12 predicted proteins | sample TergutTh196P3_FD_73070 | JGI IMG/M metagenome (GOLD analysis project Ga0099364, IMG submission 73070) | Microcerotermes parvus P3 segment gut microbial communities from Pointe-Noire, Republic of the Congo - Th196 P3 | ecosystem: Host-associated > Arthropoda: Insects > Digestive system > Gut ... | reverse complement strand
TAGAACATTGCAATAGTGATGCAGGTTATTCTGCCCAAACCCAATCGCATGCTCAAACTCAGGGATTATCTCGGTAAGTATGGGGATGTGTTCAGAGAGTAACTCACAAACTCTATCGCCCATAAGCAGCTTGTTCAGCTCGGCCGCTATGCGTTCGGCGGAAATATTATGTAGCAGTTTCCGGTTATCGTGCATTGCTTGTGCCGTATCCCCGTCAACGCTAAACCCAAATGCGGATGCAAAGCGCAGCGCCCGCATTATACGCAGGGCGTCTTCACGGAATCTTTTGTCGGCGTTGCCTACACATTTTATTTTCCGGTTATATAAATCCTGCTGCCCGCCGTAATAATCCACTAATCCTGTTTTGGGATTATACGCCATTGCGCCAATCGTAAAATCCCGGCGCGCCAAATCCCTTTTAAGTACAGTTACAAATTTGACATTATCCGGGCGCCGGTTGTCGGTATACTTACCGTCAACACGGTACGTCGTAATCTCAAAAGGATTGTGGTTCAACATGAGCGTTATAGTGCCGTGCTTTAACCCCGTCTGAATGATATGCTGTCCGGCAAAGCAACTCATCGTCTGCTCCGGCAGCGCCGATGTGCAAATATCCCAATCCTGCGGCTCATTACCCATAAGGCTGTCCCTGACGCAACCACCGACAGCATAGGCTTCAAAGCCCGACGCTTCAAGGGTATCTATGATGTACTCAACCTCATTTGGCAGCTTAATCGTCACTTGATTATCACCTTATCATTCCTTCACTTAAGGGCATTGGTCCTAATAGGCACTAAATTCTGACTTCCGGCACTGCACAATGGGTTGTGGGCGCAGCTCACATTGGTTATATCGCTTGCATTGCGTGGAAAGCATCATGAACGGCTTGGAATACGTTGTGCGCAAAACGTACGTCTCCGACAAAAAACACATCGTCCGCAAGATCAGCGTACAAAGCGCATGTCTCCGATCTTGCTTCGCAGCCAAGCGCAAGGACTACCGTATCACAAGGGATGGTATGTTCTTCCCAGTTTTTATCTATGATAACCGCGCCTTCCTTCGTTACACGAGCAAGCTTGACCTCGGTAATGAACTCAGTACCCAGCTTTCGATTGAGGTAAAGGCCGCCGCGCGGGCCTTCGGCTCCCAGTTTGCTTTCAGGCAACATATCAATAACGGTGATTTTTTTGCCTGCTTGGCCAAGGGCGTATGCACTCTCCATGCCGGATACCCCCGCTCCGGCTATGACGATCCTATCGCCGACGGCTACCTTTCCCGTATCAACATCTCCGACCCAAACAAGCATGTTTGGATCCTCGCACGGTATCTTCGGAATAAACGGGGCAGCTCCCGCAGCGACGACAATTGCATCAGGCTTCTCAGTATCGATTATTCCGGGCGTCGCTTCGGTGTTTAATTTGATGGTAACGCCGGGAGCTTTGTTTACCTGCCGGATTAGCCAATCAAGATATCGGGCCATGTCTTTTTTAAACGGGAGGGCTGCCGCATAGATCAAATTACCGCCAAGCCTGTCCGACATCTCATACAGTACGGCTTCATGCCCGCGCTGCGATGCTGTTATTGCCGCCTGCATGCCGCCGGGCCCGCCGCCGATGATGCAGACTTTCTTTTTACGCTCAGGCGGTTTTACGTAGCCATACTGATACTCAAGCTCGCGTCCGGTGATAGGGTTAACCGAGCAGCGGATCGGATGGGCCCTCTCTCCGGTCCAGCGGATACACGTCATACACCGGATGCAGGGCCGTATCTCATCGTCAAGGCCCAGCCTTGCCTTGTTTGCAAATTCATGGTCGGCTAGCTGCGATCTAATCATCGCAATAACGTCGGCTTTGCCTGATGCGATGATTTCTTCACACATAACCGGGTCGTTGATGCTTCCGACTGCAACGACCGGAATATCCAATCGCTTCTTCATATACTCGGCATAATGTACGTTCAGGCCGTTCTTCAAATAGGGCGGCTGCATTGTATAGATTGTTGTCAGCGGCTCGTTCAACCGGCCCACGGAGACATGGACAAGGTCTATCTTACCCTGAAGCCGCTTCATTACCTCAGTCATTTCTTCCTTTTGCATTCCGCCCTCATGCATTTCGTCGGCGCTGATACGCGCTTCAATAATAAAATCTCTTCCCACCCTGTCCCGAATCGCGGTCACTACCTCATCAAAGAAGCGCATACGATTTTCAAGCGACCCGCCGTAGTTATCGTCCCTATGGTTTGTCAAGGTTGAGAGGAATTGGGATATTAAGTGACCGTGGCCGGCATGGAGCATTGCCATTTGGAACCCAGCTCTTTTCAATAGGTGGAACGCATTGGCAAAACCTTCAGTTACGTCCTCGATATCCGAAAGAGTCATTTTCATGACCGGGCGCTTTCTTCGCCCCTCAGCCTTTGAAGCGCGATCCTCCCTAATGGTTATTTGAGGGGAAGCGGATATGGCAGGCAGTCCGCTGGAAATAATCTGACTACCGTTGTGATTCACTTCAACAGAGGCAAGCGCGCCGTATTTATGAATGGCTTCAGCGAGCTGACAGAGACCGGCATAGATTTTTCGATCTCCGAGATTTAGCTGGAACTGGTGGCCGGCTGCGTGCTCAAAATCAATAGCTGATTCACCGACTGTGACGATTCCCGCTCCTCCCTCCGCTATCGACTGGTAATAAGCAATCATCTCACGTGTCACCAGCCCGTCGCCGGTCGCCAGCATATGACATCCGGGCGCAAACTCTATGCGGTTTTTTATAACCGCGTTGCCTATTTTTATCGGTGAAAACAGATGCTTGAATTTTCGCTCCATATTATTCACTCTCCTTCATCAGTTCTTCGTTTCTAAGCTTCCAATGCGAGCTGCGCCCATAACCCAAGTAAATTCGTTAGATATGCTGCTTGCTCACGCAACGCGCAATCGCGCCGAATACCTTAGTACTATAAAAACATCTTGTTTTTTAGTGACGTTTATGTACACCAAGATACTACGAATCAGAAAACGGCGGCAAACCTGCACGTCTATGCCAGTATAACAGAATACCGGCTGTTATCCCACAAAATTTTAAAAGCCGCTCAGTTTCGCCATCATAACAACTGTTTCTTGACGACCCGTGAATAGCAACCAGCTAATTATCTCTATTAGAGCAATTTAGCATGGATATTGTCAAATAATCCTTTTTGAAGTATAATATTTACTAAAACAAATAAAGTATTGTAAGGAGGTTTTGTAGCTGTGAGCGAGCTTGCAAAGACCAATAAAACTGTGATGGCTGCTGTACTTTCCGCTCAAGCAGCCGTATTTGGCGGATACTTGATCCATATGAATCTGTCAAAAGTAAATGTAAATCCCATTATAGATTTATTCACGGCTTTTTCCGTGCCGGCTGTGTTTGCCGTCATCATCCTGCTTGTTTACCGGGGAAATAAAGAATCTAAATTGGTACGCAGCCTCTGCTTCGCTTCCATGATGGTATTTATGGCAGCGGTGCTTTTTCTGCGGCATAATCCTTTTATATACGTTGTCGGATTTCCGATGTTCATATCGTTTGGATTCTACAACGATTATAAATTTGCACGTTTCGGCGCCGCTTCGCTGCTTGCGGTCAATGCTATGGCGGTCGGGTATTACATAGTCGCCGTCCCCGGATATCTTGACGACGTCAGCGCCCCTTTATTTCAAGTTTCCACATGGGTATTTTTCTTGTTGATTATGCCACACAGCGTAAAGTTTATCAATCAAATACACAATGAAAGCGTTATCCGGGAGCAGGAACGGGCGGCGGAAGCCGCCGAAATGCTAAGCGAGTCTAATAAAAAAACCGCGACGATCAGGGGCATGATAGACGCTACAGGCGTAGCTGTAGGTATTTTGACGCAGCGTTCACAGGAAATGTCGGAATCCGCCAGCGAATTGCGCCGCGAATCAGAATCCGGAAAGCAGAAAGCGCAAGAGTTGTCAGGCATTATGGTTACTCTGAAGGAAAAAGCTTCCGCAAGCGAAAAGGAAGCGGAAGAATCGGCAGTGCTGGCTGAAAAATCAAGCGCGGATGCGACAGTCAGCACCAAGGAAATGGATGCCGCTATCACCGCGGTCAACGAACTTCAGGGGATTTCCACCGAGATTGTGAGTATTAACGATACCATCGAGAACATCGCTTTCCAAACCAATATTTTAGCTCTGAACGCATCGGTAGAAGCCGCTCGAGCCGGCGTCCACGGCAAAGGCTTCGCGGTGGTGGCGGAGGAAGTACGCGCACTGGCCGGTCGTAGTACGGATGCAGCTAAGGGGACAAGTGTATTGATAGAGCGCGCACTTTCAGCCATTCAGAGGAGTGGTGAGAAAATGAACGCGGCGGCAGATAAGCTCCGGGCCGTGTATGATGATTCACAGGATATGATGAGCAAATCGAATTATATATTCCAGTCCGCACGTGAGCAGCAGGAGTTGGTTGCCGATTTACAGGTATTGATTGATACTATCCGTGAGTTGATACTAAGCACTTCGGATTCGGCGGATAAGAGCTTTACGATAAGCCGCATAGTGCAAGAGGAAGCCGATGAACTGCAAAATCTGGTTGTTGGTCAGAGCGATGGTGATATATAAGTTCTGCTTTTTTTGCGATAATCCAGTTTATTTTCAATATAACGCGAATGAACCTCAATAAAACTCGATATATAATCGGGTCTTTACAATGGGATTATACTGTGTCTAATGCCTGCGATTGACGAAGCTTACCGCAGCAATACCAACTAAGCATTATTGAAATCACGGTGAACTACCTGCCTAACTGCGTAATTAGTGAAGTGGTGTTCGGTTATATTTGATATCTCAGCAGACAGATTTTGAATCTATGTTATGAAAGTGAGTCTCTATAATGATTGTGAACAACAGTACCTATTCTTCGAAAATCGACATCCCAAAAACTTCTGTTAATGATAACCCTGTGCAGCAAAATAAGTCAGAACCGGAATCAAACAAGATCCGTATACCAGCCTGGAATCCTGTTAGAACGGTATTTAACCGCCTTGCAAATTACAAGGATTTGCTCTCTCGGTCTGCGCCGCTAATGAGTGATGAGGCATTTATGGAGAGAGCCAAAGAGCAGGCGCAGAAAGATTTTGCAAATAATGTTTTTCAAGGCTCGGAATTATGTGCATTGCAACGCGCCTTCACCTCTGTCGTTTCACCTGACAGGGTGGGAATCATAGAAAACGCAATCAGAGGCGGGAACCCTTCTGCCCAAAGGCGTATCCTTCACCTGTGGGAGATTTTATTGCAGATAGAAAAAGGTAAAGAAACCGCCCTCCCGGTGTCGGGTATCGGTTTCAATCCGGACGGAAGCATTAATGTCATGCATATATGCGATTCGGCAGGCAACATCATTATAGGTTACAATGATGATGGGGGCTGGTCTGAGAATTTTACACCTGAAGAATTAGCGCGTGCTCAAGCAATGTATAAAGTTTATAATGACGCATGGAAACAGGCGAGCGAACAAGCAAAATCTGAAAAAAATTCTTTTGAACTATTTCCAAGTGATTTGGGTGTCGGGTCATTCGATAAATTGGCTTGAACGCTTGGAGTTTTGTTCTATTGTCAAATATTATTCTATACAAGAATAAAACATTGGTATCCGCGTCTATAAATGTGTTATGTGACATTCACCTTACTGCGGTGCGATTTTTTGACAATTCTTAAAGAGAAGCATAGATTCATAATATTGCAGATTATTCATATTATCGGAACACTTTGTTGCGTTTGTTCGTCCAATAAATGACTTCTAATATCAGGGGGAAATTAATTTATGACGAAGTTAATACTATTGGTTTCATTGGTCGTAGGTCTTTTATTTACGCTTGTAGCTTGCGGAGAAGGCGATACGCCGAATAGCCACACAGCAGCCACAGCATCAACAGATCATGTGGAGTATTGGCAGTCATTAAACCGTCCAAATCTTTCGTCAGTGGGCACAACTCTGCAATCTCAACATGAGTCATTCATCGGCTATGTGGAAGAAGTAACTTTTGATGGTTTTCTTGATAATAACGATGGATATCTGTTGCTCAAAAGAAGTACGCATGATTCGGGAGAATCAGAGATTGACTCATTGCGTTTCAGGCTAACAAGTGTTGTCTCTGGCGCAGCAGGCGGTGGAACAAAATCGAGAATGGATCTATCTGAACTGAGCATTGGTGAACTTGTAGTAGTTTACTTTACTCATATGGGAGAGGCCGTTTGGGTAGCTTACCCAGAAAGTACAGATTATGATGCACCGAATCTTATTGAATGAGCTGCATCTCAGAATCCTGCGAAATCAGCACAAGAGACACCCGCTTTTGATAATAGAGCTGAAAGTGTGGAAACGCTCATGAGCGCATGGGCCAAACTGTCGTATATAGATCACAAAGAAACGGGCCACGGAGTGGCTCATTTTTAATGAGCGATCATTTTGATGGGGCAAGCGTTTACAGCATGTAACGCACGATAGGCACAAACATCTTCATAAATAAACAAAAGTGGAACAAGCCAAACTTTTTAGGTATTATTGTTTTGCAGGCAATAATAAACAAAGAAAGGAGGCTGTTCCACTTGTACATCATATCATATTCATGCAAGCTTGAAAACCTAAAAGATTATGAAATTCGAGTAGAACCACCGCCGGATGCGGCCGGTTTTTTTCGCCGCAGCGAGTTTCATGCGCTATCACCGTTATCAGATTGAGTACATGGGGCGTGATTATGAGGCAGTTTGCCCGCGATACGTCTTTGAGGACAGCACAGAAGTGATAGTGATTCCTTGGTGGCTCATACCGGGAAGGCCATACCCGCTTCCTGTGTACCTATTCGCATGCAGCCTATACAGTGCAAATCCTAAGCTTGGTCAAAGGGGCGCGGCAGAGGGCGCCCGTGTTAAATTCAAATTGGAGACTTTCTCTCATTCGACAGTCAGCCGTTCATTTAGGTCATTCGAAGAGGCGCAGAGATCAACCTTGGAGAACAGGTACGGGAAAGAGGTCAGGATATGCGGCGCTGAGGGGTTGGGCGCTGTGCTGCCTGTCGGCAGGCAGGACAGTGTTTCAGCGAAATCCGACGTCGGCGTTGACGATGGGTGTCATCAAAATAAGGACGGCAATGCAGATTCCGGGAAACGCTTGCCATCGGTTTCCGACACATGGGCACGCCGCGAGGCAATGTCCTGTTTCCTGCCGAAGTTCAAAAAAGACGCGGCAACAAGTGAGATTGAGGCAGCCGGGATTGATTTTGCAAAAAAATGGCATGAAAAATCCCGGAGGCTGTTGCTGTGACTTTAGCTGCACCACCACCGCGTGTTACGCTCAAACCGCCAAAATATGACGAAAGGAGCTAACGCGAAATGAGCAAAAACGAAACGGGGGTGCAGCGAAATGGCAAATTTCATAAACAAAGTCAAGGAAGTTGACATATCCACTGTCGCGGGAAACACAACCATGACCGCAACGGTGGATCGCCGTGCCGTCGAGCGCTGCAAAGATGCCATAGAAAAGCTTGGCGTAGTCCACACCCCGGTAGTGGGGATGGCTAAGGATGGGAGGCGCATGTTATTGTCCGGCCAATGCGAGCTTACGGCGCTCAGGGAGCTTGGAGTGAAGAAGATGGACGCCGTGGAGGTCGATGTGGCAGGCGACGGCAAGGCCAGGGCGAAGCTTTCGCTGCTGCTGATATCTCTGCAGAACCGGCCGGGGGCGCTGTGCGAAGGGCTGCTGATCCAGGAGGCATTGAGCATCGGCGTCAACAGGGCTGAAATCCAGGCGATACTATGCAAATCAGCAAGCTGGGTAAGCAACCGGCTATCGCTTGTCACGCGACTTGACGGCAATGTGTATGAGATGGTGAAAAGCGGATTGCTTGAAGCGCGCAGCGCGGAGGAAGTCTCGCGGCTCCCGCAGTGCGCGCAATTCGCTTTTGCGGAGACGGCGGTGCGGGAGGGTCTGCCCAAGTCGGCGATAGAGCATCTTGTGTCCGGCTACAACGACGACGGATGCCCCGACGCGGTAAAAGCGCAGATACTCGCTGACCCGCGGGAAGCGCTCAAGAGGATGGCGGACAAGCGCCGCCCGGTCAACGCGGCCCGGTCAAATCAGGACAAAGCAAGCGTGCCGCCGGATGTTGTCGGCGAGATCATAAAGTCGGTCAGGCTGCAGATGGCCGCGCTCCGCCGCGTGCTTGCCAACATCCCGCCGGAGGACACGGATGGCTACAAAGACCCCTTAAAAGAATTGGAAACAGGCCTGCTGGCTTTGCGGGCTATGATACGGGGCCTTTTTTACCCGGGTAAAAAGGAGGCGGGGCAGATCGATGGATAAGTGGGAAATGTATGGAAAAGTACGCGCATTGCATGTAAACGGCGTCAGCGACAGGCAAATTGCGAAGGCGCTGGGAGTTGACCGGAAGACAGTCATGAAATACCGGGGCGGCGCCGTGACCCCGGATGACCGTGCCGTCAAACCGAGGAAGGCCCCGCTGAGGGAGGCCGCCGAGGGCGAGATAACGCGCATGCTGCTGGAAAACGCCAACCTCCCGCGCAAGCAGCGGCTCAGCGCGAAGGATATGTGGGATGTCCTCGTGCATGAACATGGCATAGCGATATCTGAAGCGCATGCGCGGCGCATAGTCCGCGAGATCCGCGACGCCTCCGGCGAGGCGTTCATCCCCTTGGAGCACGAAATTGGCGACTGCGTGCAGGTAGACTGGCTGGAAGACGCGGCCGCATTCATCGATGGCGTCAAGACCCTCGTCCAAGTGCTGGTATTCGCCTTGCCGTACAGCGCGGCCGTATGCGCTTTCGTCTATCCGGATAAAACAACGCTCTCGTTCCTGCACGGACACGTCAAATACATGGACTGGCTTCAAGGCGTCACCCGCAGGTTCCTGTACGATTTGCTGAAAACCGCAGCCCTGCGCGGGAGCGGGGCAAATGCGGTCGCGCAGGAGTCGTTCACGCGGTTTGCGCAGCACTACGCCTTTGTGCCGGAGTTTTGCAACAGGGCGTCCGGCTGGGAAAAATCAAACGCCGAGAACGGGGTGAAGATCACAAGGAACAAAGCCTTCGTCCCAATCCCGCGCGCGAAGGACTACGGGGAGCTTCAAAACCACGTCAGCGCAAAGCTGCTCCACTACAACATGACCCACAAGATACAGGGCAGGCCGCGCAGGATATGGGAGATGCTCATCGAAGAACGCGCATCCCTCATGAAGCTGCCCCTGTCGCCGTTTGAAGTTGACGAGACCGTGAAGGCCAAGGTATATTCCGACCAGACGGTCAGATATGACACGGTGCGCTACTCCGTGCCTTACGGGTACGTGGGGAAGCATGTCACGCTGCGCGTGTCGCCGTTCAAGCTCAGCGTGCACCACAGGGGAAATTGCCTGTGCGCGCATGAGAGGCAGCGTGCTGGCGGCCAAGACCAATACATCCTTGACCATTACCTTGAAATCCTGTCCAGGAAGCCCCGCGCCGCCGGGCAGGCGCTGCCAATCAAAAAAGGCGCGATGCCCGCCGAGTGCCGCGCCTTCCTGGAGCTTTGCCCCGCCGCAGACAAAAACAGGCAGCTCGTGGAAATAATGCTTCTCGCCAGGGATGCCGGAGAAGAGCGCATTTTTGCCGCTTTGGACGGTGCCATCAGCACCGGCAAGCCGACCGCCGAACTGGTGAAGTATTATCTTTACGGGCAGCAGATGCCCGACGACGCGTTCGTGATCGAACACAGCGACCTTTCGGGCTATGACAGGCTGATCGGCGGGGAGGGCTGTGGCGATGGAAAAGACTGACCGCATCATAAGCCTCGCCCAGTCGCTCAGGCTGCCTGTTTTCGAGTCTTATGGAAAGTACGTGAAACCGGATATGTCAATCGAGGACGCGCTTATCGAACTTATGTCGGAAGAGCATTCGCAGCGCCATGGCGCATTGGTCAAAAGGCGCATCAGCGGCGCGGGCCTCCCTGACGGCAAAACGATCGACACGTTTAAAACCGTGCCTTCCATCCCGCACTTGAAACAGGAACAGGTCGATTCCCTCGCCACATGCCAATTCATAAAGGACAAGATGAATTGCTGCGCGCTCGGTGGGAGCGGCACGGGCAAGACGCACCTCATGGCTTCTATCGGACGCGAGGCCATACAATTGGGATATACGGTCAAATTCATGCGCGTGAGCGATATGCTGACATCCCTCCATGAGGCGAACACGGAAAAAAGGCTCGGCGCAATGATGAAAACGCTGCTGAAGGTCGATTTGCTGGCGCTTGACGAGCTTGGATACATATCGCTTTCCGCCAAAAAGTCCCAGCTCCTTTTCGATGTCATAGCTAAACGGAGTGAGTCGGGGGGCAGCATATTTGTCACATCAAATTACGAGTTCAGCAAGTGGGAGAAATTTACGGGCGATCCAATCTTGACGAAAGCGCTTGTCGGCAAGCTCGCCGGTCACGCCCTCGTCTTGAACATGAACGGCGAAGACTACAGGCTCGCCTCAAGAAGGCAGTGATGGCAGCGCTGCGGCTGTGTATCACAATACTAAAGTCACCGATGCTTTGCGTGTCGGTGACTTTAGCAAATCATCATATTGATCCCCCTTGTGGATATCCCAGTCCATGTCAGTGGCAACGCTTTTTGCCGCCCCTTTCGAAGTTTTTTTACATCTTGAATTCAGACAAGCTCACGGCTTGCGCTATATTCCCTTCCTTCGTTTGCGAACTAAGCCTGCCGCAAGGGGTTCAGTGGCGTACTTTCTGATAATCACATTGCAATCATCGCTGGCACTTTTTTGCCCCCATTCTTGATGAGCAAAACCAACCTATCTCAGAAAACCTCGGTACAGTCAAAACAGCACAGGACTTAGTTGCCCTGATAAAAGAAGGCGGCAGCAAAATCAAGGGCGAGCAGTTATATAATATTGAAGACTATCCACTGACAAGAACGAAAAAACACATACGGCAGCTAAAACGCTTTATGTGGCTATCGCGCCGTGCGTGGAAATTCAAAGTCACTGGGCTTGAAAACATACCGGAAGGTGGGCGATATATCCTATGCCCCAATCATCAGAGTTACTACGACTGCCTCTGGGTATTGACGGCAATCGGATATAAGCGGATAGACCTAATGAAAGTATGCTGCTTGGCTGCAGAAGTATTTTTACCTAAGAAGCAGGTATTAACAATGCTTGGTGGGATTCCTGTTGACCGCAGGGGTAACACTGTCCCTGCCATGAAACGTGCATTAAAGTGCATCAAAGAAGGATTTACATTGCTGATACACCCCGAAGGTACAAGAACAAGGGACGGTAAATTACAAGAGTTCAAAGGCGGGGCGGCGAAGCTGGCAATCGACACAGGCGTTGACATTATACCAGTACGCATAGACGGCGCATGGGACATATTCCCGCCGCACAGAAAACGCCCGAAGGTTTTCCGCATTGGCGGGCGTTATCCGATAAGCATATCGTTCGGCAAGCCGATAAAGCCTGAGGGGAAAAGCGTTGAGGAGTTGACCGAGCAAGTAAAACGCGAGGTTGAGCGGATGGGTGAATCGCGGTGAATATTGGGATTGACATTGACGGCGTATTGACGGACATCCAAAGGTTTAACAACAAAAATGCACCTAAATTTTTTATACGGAAGTATAACCGCGCAGTCGTCGACGATAGTCAGTATGACATACGAGATGTTTTTCAATGCCCGGAAGAGGAGTACAAAGCATATTGGAACAAGCATCTGCTCAAATACGCAATAACAGAGCCGGCGCGAACAGGCGCAAAAAAGGTTATCCGCAGACTCCGTGCGGAGGGGAATGCCATATATATCATATCCAAGCGAGTGCTGACATGCCGACAGGATTTTCTGGGAAAGCTCATGCGCTGCATAGTGCGCAACTGGCTATGGCGCAATGGCATCAAGTACGACGAAATCGTTTTTTGCGATAACGATATCCCGGACAGCAAACGCGATGCCTGCATAGAAAAGCGCATTGATGTGATGATAGACGATGAGCTGGTGAACATAACCGCGATTGCGCCGATTGCGAAAGTAATATGCTTTGACGTGAGCTATAACCGGGATTGTGCAGGAGAGAATGTTATACGGGCGCATGGGTGGGGGGAGGTATATGGGCTGATAGGGAGCATAAAGCGGTAATGATGAGCTTTGAAAATACTATAAGGAGGAGCTTTTCTCATGTCTAATAACGAGGAAAACAATAAGACTTCTGCCCGTGGAAAATAAATGAAGAAAGAGGGCTAAACCATGACAGGAAAACCATCCACCGACAAACCGTGGCTAAACCATTACTCAGCAGATGAATACGAAAAGGCGTTGCCGAAGGCAACAGTCTATGAGTGCTTACGCGCGAAGAATGCCGACTACCCAAAGGGCATAGCGCTTGAATACTTTGGGCGGAAAATCAGTTATCGGGAACTATTCATAAATATTGACAGCGTTGCGAAAGCCTTAAAGTCAGCAGGAGTAAAAAAAGGCGACTTTGTCGCCATATCCATGCCGAATACCCCGGAAATGGTGTATTTGTTTTACGCATTGAACAAAATCGGCGCACACGCAAATATGGTAAACCCACTGTTTTCTACCGAGCAAATTGCCAGCCACCTTAAAAATACCGGCTGCAAACTGGCGATTGTTTTAAACTTGCTTTACGACAAGGTCAGTGGAGCGATAGCACAATCAAACATAGAAAAAACCGTAATTGCATCACCCACTGCATCGCTGCCGCTATTGCTTAAAACTTTAAGCGCTTTAAAAAAGAAGCCATCTATTCCACGTAGCAGCACAATCATTGCTTGGGAAAAATTCATTGCAGACGGAAGGCGTTATAATGGAGAGCTTTTTGAGAGCTATGCCAAAGACACTCCAGCCGTGATGGTGTATTCCAGCGGCAGTACGGGCGCATCAAAAGGAATAATCCTGACCAATGAAAGCTTCAATAACCTTACACTCATGCATGAAGTGGAAAGCATCGGGATAAAGCGTGGGCAACGCATCCTGAGCATTATTCCATACTTCTTCTCAACAGGCATAAGCCCATCGCTAAATATGCCATTGTGCCTAGGCGTGACAGTTATCCTTGAACCCAAATTCAGCAGAGAAGCATTTGTAAAGCAAATCAGAAAGTCAAAGCCAAATCACGCCATTGCCGCAACAAGCCTGTGGGAAGCGATATTGGACGATGAAAAACTTAAAAAATCTGACTTGTCGTTTTTCAGGCTTATCATATCGGGCGGCGAAGCGATGCCTGATTCATTGAGGCTGGAAATTAACGCCTTCCTAAAGGAGCATAACTCGTCAGCGGAAATTGGCATGGGATGGGGTATGTGTGAGTTTGGGGCAAGCGTGGCCTCAACAGCTATGAACTGCAAAGAAAACTGCGGGGCTGGTATCCCTCTATCGCATATAACAGTTTCAGCTTTCGATGTTGATACTGACGAGGAGTTAAGTTTTAATCAGCGCGGGGAGCTGCGTGTCGTGACTCCTTGCCGTATGCTCGGCTATTACAAAAATTCCGAGGCAACGGATGAGTTTTTCCGCAAAGGCAAGGATGGGCAAATATGGGGCTGCTCAGGTGATGTCGGATTTGTTAACGAGGAAGGCAATGTGTTTGTTGTAGGCCGAGCAAATGACTACATAATCGGCAGTGACGGAAATAAGATATGGTTGTTTGACATCGAAAACGTTATGCTGACGGATGGGGCTGTTCAGACATGTGAGGCTGCTGGCCTCGATATCCGCGGCGGTCAAGTCCCCGTCGCGCATTTGGTGCTTAAGCAGGGGTGCGTTGAAACGCCGGAGACTATTATTAAACGTATTCATGAAGTATGCCAAAAGTCCTTGCCGCCTGACGCCGTGCCGCGTGGATATAAGCTCCGTGACGGTTTCGGCGTCCTGCCCAGCGGCAAACGTGACACTCTCTCTTTGAAAAAAGAGCGGGACGGCCTTCTCGTGCCGGATGACGATGGTTTGCGGGAAGTGAGTTTTTGACACATCTAATAATTGTGCCAGTCGCACCACCGCAGCCGAAGAGAGTTTCAGCTACGCATAACTAATTCATGCGATGGATGGCAAATGAGCGGGGGAATAGTTGAAGAATGCACGACAGAAAGGAGCAAATACCATGAACCGTACTGCAAAACGAATAAAGATTATTCTAGGCTTGTTGGTAATACTGCTAATTATCGGCGGTGCTGTATGCTTCGCAATTTTCACAAAGTTGGATGGTTTTGATAAAGCTGCCGGCATCATTTTTGTGGGAGTGCCGCTTGTGGGCATAACATGCGCGCGGGCGTTTTTTGGAGACCACACATATGAGAAGTGGGAGGTCTACAAATCCTATTACGAACGAAAGGTGTTATGGATAAAGCTGTATGTGACTTGGGTTGTTCTTCACTACTGGCTTGTAGGCCTGAGTTTTTTCGCACCGGCGTTTCTTTCGATAATATCCGCTTATGAAGAAGGCGCTGAACCATTTAAAATTGCCATTTACTCATTAATCAGCATCTTTGGAACACTGCTAAACTTCTTAATGAGACCGGATAAGCAGGCATATGGGTACAGAATCGCTTTTGAACTGCTTGACAATAAACTCTTTGAGGTTGTTAATTTACCTGAAGATAAAGCCGAGCCAATACTGAGAATGGCTATGGAAACCGGGGAAAAATACATAACCCATGCCACTTTCGGCACTTATGATGTAAAAAGCAACGGATAGAATGGATGGGTATGGCGAGATACACCGTCTGAAAGATATTCAAGAAAGACATTGAGGTCTGAGTATGTTTGCAACACCAGGTATTTCCCGCTTTAGCATCCGATGGCGGCGGTTGATACATAGGCCGCTTATGGAGGTTTTCAAATTCTCTTTTAAGCATAAAGTCAAACTTCATCGAAACAACCATAAGCCTAACGGTAAGCCCACAATTTTCACTATTACACACGTTTTTAAAGATGATGCTGCCTCCGTATTATATTGTTTACTTCATAGCGCACACGCATTAGCTGCTAACAAGGCTGGAATAACCAAAACAATCGATGGAGTGGGGCTTAACTTAAACGGTGTAATTTGGATAGACAGGAGCGACAAGACTTCAAGAACTGAATCAATGGAGAAAGTCAAAACTGTCCTTTCCCGAGGGGGAGATATACTAATCGCGCCTGAAGCAGCTTGGAATCTATCCCCGAACGTGATAGTGCAAAAACTATGGTGG
>Ga0099364_10007759_pt1 | contig 15250 bp, 9 predicted proteins | sample TergutTh196P3_FD_73070 | JGI IMG/M metagenome (GOLD analysis project Ga0099364, IMG submission 73070) | Microcerotermes parvus P3 segment gut microbial communities from Pointe-Noire, Republic of the Congo - Th196 P3 | ecosystem: Host-associated > Arthropoda: Insects > Digestive system > Gut ... | reverse complement strand
AGGAGCAACTAAACACCTCTACCCGTTGCACCGGTCTGCCGGACGCCTTATTTTTATTGAAAAATTGCTCGTCGGAAGGGCGCAGGCTCAACGGGTTCTCATAGAAAAAGCTACGCCCGTCCAACGATATGCCCGCCAGCGCGCCGTTGTACAGTTGCAACTCGCAGATGTCCGCGTACTCGGCTAATGGATTTGCAGCGAACAGCCTGCGCCCGAAAAACGCGAGCGCAATAGACGCGCAGGTTTCGGTATAGGCTTCATAGTTCGGCAAAAAATACGCGGGGCCGAACGCCTCGCCATGCTTCATGTTGCCCACGCCGCCCGTCACATACATCTTTCGCTCCACCACGTCCCGCCAGACCCGGCGGCACGCCGCGAGAAGCCTCGCGTCGCCTCTGAACGCCGCAAGGTCCGCCACTGCGGCATAAAGGTAGCCGAAGCGTACGACATGGCCCTCCGCCGTTTCCTGATCCATAACAGGCGCCTGATCCTGGGCGTAGCCCGGCGAAAACCAATTGTTGAAACAATGCTCCGCCGGGTCAGTCCCGCGCAGATCGACAAAGTGAGCCGCGAGTTCCAGCCACTTCCGATCGCCCGTGCACTGCCACAGGCGCACCAGCGCGAGCTCGATTTCCTCATGCCCCGGAGTCCGGAACGCGGCCGACTTGTCCTCGACGAATATCCTGCGGATGTATTCGGCGTACCTGAGCATCAAGTCGAGGAACCGCCGCTTCCCCGTCGACTCGTAATACGCCACAGCCGCCTCTATCAAATGGCCCGCGCAGTACAGCTCGTGGTTTTCGCGGCGCGTCCAGCGCTCATGCGGCTCGACCGTTTGATAGTAACTGTTGAAATAGCCTTCGGGGCTCATCCCCGTTTCGATGAGGTCGATGAGCAATTCGATCCGCTTTTCCGTCTCCGGATCGGGGCGAAAATAAAGGGAGTAAGCCGCGCCCTCTATCCATTTCGCGGCATCCGAGTCGTAGAAGATATGCGGTTTGTGCGGCTCGTTCGCCCGCCATTTGTGGGCCAGGGCGTCGAAGCGGCCCGTCAGCGTGAACTGGTCATAGATAGCCGGGATGGTCCCCGCCGCCGCCGCGTCCTGCCACCGTTTCCAAAAGCCTCCGGTGATTCGGACGTCCCTGTATGATATCGCTGCGGACGGTGCAGCGGGCATAGCCGCCCCCGCCGTTGACGCCGTTTCGGTCGCGTTGCCTTTATTAATAGTTCGATCCGCCATGTGTAATAGCCTCCTTGTTCATGTAAATTTTATATGTTAATCATTGTTCAGTCTACAATTACGGCGCGAGCCTGCCATTTATCGCCTAGCCATCTGTGTACGAAGAAGCTCGCCCGCACGACCCATTCGCAGCACATGGATATCCACACGCACAGCACCCCGACGCGCTCGCCGAATATCGCAGCCAACAGGTACGCGACGCCGACCCGCGCCGCCCACATGGCTATGCCTGCGACGACCATCGTATACTTGGCGTCCCCGGCGGCCCGCAGCGCGAACGGCAGGCAGTACGCGGGCGTCCATATGAATATCGACCCGACGCAAAAACACATGCCGCAGACGAATGCGATATCCAGGCTCTCCGGCGACAGGTTGAACAGCCGGAAGAACTGCCGCATGAATATAATGAATGTGATGTTGAGCGAGCCCATTATCACGTAGTTGAGCTTAATGAGCTTGTTAGTCAGTTTTTTCGCCGCCGCGTAGTCCTTCGCGCCGACGCACTGCCCGACAATTGTCAAAAGCGCCATCGCGAACGAGATGCCGGGCAGGTTGCCGATGTTGATGATGATATTTGCCACGGCGTTGCCTGCTATTGCTACCGTCCCGAAAGACGCCACGAGCCTCGCAAGGAACAGCTTGCCGATTTGGAACATCATGCCCTCCGCGCCGTTCGGCGCGGCGACGCGCATGATGGACCTGATGTGTTTTGCGTCGGGGCGGGTGCGGGTGATTCCGGATATTTGCACGGGGCTGTCGGTGCGGCGCAAGAGCAGCCAGACGACCACGACGGCGGCAATCGCCCGGCATATCAGCAGAGAGAACGCGACGCCCGCGACCCCCCAGCCGAAATTAAAGATAAAAATCCAGTTCAGCGCGAAATGCACAACATTGGTGGCGAATGATACCGACATGCCGACCAGGCTGTTGCCCGTGCTGCGAAACAGCGCTGCCCCTGCGGAATAGACCGCGAGGAACGGGTAGGACGCGGCCGAAAAAATGAAATATACGACCGCCGCCTCCATCACGCCCGCGTCTAGCCCGCCGTATATCAGCACGAGTATTTGCCTGTGGAACAACAGCACCGGCGCCATGATTGCCAGCGAAAAGGCGGCGATTGTCATTATCAACTGCTTTGACGCTTCCGCAGCGCCGCTGTTTTCGCGCCGCCCGATAAACTGGCTGCACACCACCGCCCCGCCGGTCGCGAGCGCGCCGAACAGGTCGACGAGTATGAAGTTGATGGAGTCGACGAGGCTGACTCCGCTGACGGCTTCCTCGCCGACGATGGAGACCATCGACGTGTCGATGATCCCGACCAGCGTCATGAGGAAGCGTTCCGCAATCAGCGGCGCGATGAGATACAGCAGCGCGCGGTTGTCCCATCTGTCCAAAATTGAGTGCGGTTTGTACGCTTCCGCCGTACCTATCGGCTCCGCCAAAGTCAGGCTCCGTTCCATTGTATATTTCTATATTTATTATTTATATATTTATTATTGTATGCATTAGTGAACACCCGGCGCGCGGCGCGATGAAGCAAAACGTTGTTGCGCAAGGCCCGCTGGGGCTGGGGCGGCTTGGGGTGGTTTGGAGCGGCTTCGAAGGCCGCTCCTGCATAAAGTATTTACAAAAACCAATTCTTGGGGTACATTTTATCATATTATGAAAACTGACATTATATTGTGCCCTTCGATATTGTCCGCCGATTTTTCCCGGCTGGGCGAGGAAATCGCCAGGTTGGAGCGCGCCGGAGCGGACATGATCCATATAGACGTTATGGACGGCGATTTTGTGCCAAACATCACCATCGGCCCGCCCGTAATCAAGCGTTTGCGCGAGCTGACGAAACTGCCGTTCGACGTGCATCTGATGATAACACAGCCCGACAGGCATCTGGGCGCCTTCGCCGAGGCCGGAGCGGATATCATCACTGTGCACGCGGAGGCCTGTACGCACCTCTCGCGTACGCTGGGGCATATCCGAGCGCTGGGGGCGAAACCTTCCGTGGCGCTGAACCCGCACACGCCTCTCGATTTTGTGCGCTGGGTAATCGGCGACGCAACGATGGTGCTGGTGATGACGGTGAATCCGGGTTTTGGCGGGCAGTCGTTTATCGATGCCATGTACGGGAAGGTCGCTGCAGTCAGGGCGATGGCGGACGATGCAGGAATTCCCATCGATATCGAAGTGGACGGCGGGGTGAATTCGCAAAATATTGAAAAGGTCTTCCGCGCGGGCGCCAATGTCATAGTGGCGGGCAGCGCCGTGTTCCATGCGGCCGATATGCGCGCTGAGCTCGAATCATACAGGACCGCGGCGAAGGCCGCCGCGAGAAGCGCGATTTTATAATGATGCGGGCAGGATGCCCGCGCACCCAGGAAGAGCGCGAAATGCCTGCGCACCCAGGAAGGGCGCGAAATGCCCGTGTTCCCGGGAAGAGTGCGAAATGCCTACGTTCCCAGGAAGGGCGCGAAATGCCTGCGCACCCAGGAAGAGCGCGAAATGCCTGCGTTCCCAAGGGATGATAGAAGTGAATATTATGTCAAAAAATATAGTTAACGATGGGTTTGGCTTGATAATCGCGGCGGGCGCTTTCGACGACTATGACGCCCATCGGGCGATACTGGCGCAAGCGCCCGCGCCGCGCCGCATTTACTGCGCGGACGGCGGGCTTAGGCATATGGCGCCGCTGGGGCTTTCGCCGGATGTGATATTGGGAGATTTTGATTCGGCAGAGCCCGCGCTGCTTGACAAATATCGCATGGGTGATGCGTTATTGGAGCGCCATCCAGCCGACAAGGACTACACTGATACCGAGCTGGCCGCCGACCGCGCCGTCCGCGACGGCTGCGGCGCCATCCTCATTTTGGGTGCGCTTGGCAGGCGCATCGATCACACATATACGAACATACAGTTAGCATATAAATATGCGCTGCGCGGCGTGCGGGTCGCGCTCGCCGACCCATATGGGATCGCTGCGGTGCTCGTGCCTGGATATGCAATGGAAATCGTCAGCGACAGGCCGCTGGCTTCGCTGCTGGGTTTGCTTGAAAATGAAAAAAACGTACCCTCATGTCTGGGGCGCGGGACGCCAAATGCCAACCACGCCGCAGGGGGGGCGCCGCGCTTTAAACTGTCGCTGCTGCCCATTGGCGGCGCGGCGTGCGGCGTCACTACCTCGGGCTTAAAATACGCGCTTAAAGGGGCCGACCTTGAAAGCTGTTACACCTCCGGCGTCAGCAACGAATTTACGAGCGCTCATGCAACCGTCGAAATTATAGAAGGCGCCCTGTTAATAATGGCCTGCGCCGACTGATTTGCGGCGCAGGCCATTAATGCCATGAAATTACAAAGACGCGGGCGAACACTGTTCGCCCCTACAATTTTCTATACTTTGCTACGCCATTTGCGGATAGAGTACCATCAGTACGATGATATATATGGGCAGCACTATAGCGGCCATTATAAGATATGTAAGCGCTTGTTTTTGTATGATCGGCAGATATTCCTCAATGGTCATATCGGGGGTCTGCTTGCCTTTGCGCGACTTCATGTACCGGGTGTAGTTCTTATCGACAGTTTTAAGTTGCTTTGGCGTAAGCGTATCAAATGATTTTTTTCTGAGCGGCATATACATGCACGCGTAAACGATTGACATGATCAATAAGGCTTCTAGCATATGTCTTCTCCTTTATAGTGTTTTCTTGTGATATTGTGACTTTATAAATGTTTTAAACCATATTTATTATATTACACATGGGTGGATAATTCAATACTAAAATTTATTTTGCGCAATCAGAATGAAATTTAATAACCGTAAATAACTATTTTAGTCATGTAAGCTGTAGTGCCTCAGCGACTCCGCGTAATGCTCCGGGTCCAGCTCCGGATGCCTCGCCGCGCGCCTGCTTGCGTCCGCGCACAGCCATTGGCGTATGTGGAAGCAGAGGGCGCAGCCGGACGGGTACCCCTGCGGGCGGGCGGCGAAGCTCAGTGCCTGCGCGTGCCGCAGCAGCCCCGCGACGCCGCCCTCAAAGAGCGCGTCAAACGCGGGGTATTTGCCGATCGGGACGCCGCGCACCGCTTCCTCCAACGGGAATGCAATACCCGTACAGCCCGACGGTATATACATTACGTTAACGTCCGTGTGGCAGCCGCCGGACAGCAGGCCCCGGCATGGCTGCGCGTCGAGCAAAGACTCCAGCGGCTTGTTTTTGGTAAATTCCTCCTCAATGTTGACGGCCCGCCCGCCCAGGCGGATCCCGTAGCTCTTTGCCGTCGCGAAAATGTAGTCCCGCGATAACGCCCTCTCCAGTTCGCCCCGGCTGTACGCGGCGTCCCTTTTGGAGAGCGCCCGCACATAGCGCTCCTGCCACAAAAAATACCCAAAACCGGCGCTCCGGCATATCTCGGCAAGTTTTAACGGCAGCTTCACAGGGACGTACTCCGCGTGGAACGGGTCTACGGATATGCAGAGCGCGTCCGCCCCAGCGCGGCGCAATGCCCCGAGGCGCTGGGCCGCGCCGGGGTCCTCCGCCCAATATGCGTTGGTTTCAATATAGTCAATAGATATGCCCGCGCGGCCCAGGGTCTCGACCAGCGCCAGCAGCCCGTCGAAATCCAGGAACGGCTCGCCGCCGCCTATGTGGACGGAATAGCAGCCGCCCTCTATAAGCAGCTCGCATGTTTTTTCGGCGGCCGCCTGCGTTATGTACCCGCCGCCCCTGTCCGGCGAGCAGGCGTACAGGCAGTGCCGGCAAGCGGCGTTGCACGCGTAGTTAGCCATTATCCCGACATGGCGCAGGCTCCCTACTCTTCGCTCGCCGCTCCGCTCGCCGCTCCGCACTCGCAAATAATCTCGCATAATTACATTGCCTCCTTGCCGCACCCACGCCGATGTGATGTCATGAAAGGATGATCTCATACCTGTTCGAAAGATATGTCACATACCCGCATAAAATGATAATAATATAAATATATTGTTACTGACAATAATAAAAGGTATATATAAATTATATCCGCCAAGAGGATTAAATGATATTGAACATAGTGTGAAAGATAGAAAAACAGGTAATACTGAGCCACGACCGCCATGCAATATTTCATGTACTATTTGTGCGCAGTGGCGCATGGCGGTTGGCATGAAAGTCGGGAATAGGAATATATGAAGGAAGTTATACAAACGGATCGTGAACTATGCGTGGGTTGCAACAGGTGCGTCAGGGAATGCCCGATGGAACTCGCCAATGTCACGTATCAAGACGACGCCGGCAACATAAAAGTTAAAATCGACCACGAAAAATGCATTAACTGCGGCAGGTGCATCACCGCCTGCACGCACAAAGCGCGCCAATACAACGACGACACGGAGCGTTTTTTTGACGATCTTGCATCCGGCATGCGCATATCCCTCATCGCCGCGCCATCGATTCGGACAAATATCCCCGAATACAGGCAATTATTTTCGTATTTGAAAAGCGCGGGCGTGAACAAGATTTACGACGTCTCGCTCGGCGCCGACATATGCATATGGGCGCATGTCCGCCATTTCGCCCGCAACGGGGCGACGAAACTGATAACCCAACCGTGCCCGGCCGTCGTTTCGTATTGCGAAATATATAAACCGGAACTGCTAGAACATCTTTCACCCGTCCACAGCCCCATGGCCTGCGCGGCCATCCACATGAAAAAATACGAAGGGATAGGCGACAGCATTGCGGCGCTGTCGCCCTGCATTGCGAAAACGGACGAGTTCGAATTCACGAAGCTCACGCAATACAACGTCACGTTCACAAAGCTTCAAGAATACTTGATAAACCATAACATAGCGCTGCCTGACGCAGAAACGGGGTTCGACTATTTTGACAACGGGCTGGGGTCTTTGTTTCCCATGCCGGGCGGACTGACCGAAAACATCGAGTTCTTCTTAGGGAAAAAACTGCAGATCGCAAAAGCGGAGGGTTCCGGCGTATTCGCAAAGCTGGACGCCTACTTCGACACGGATAAAACGATGCTGCCAGCCATATTCGACGTGCTGAACTGCGCCGAGGGTTGCAACATTGGCTCGGCCTGCACGCACAACCGGAACATATTCGAAATAAATCACAATATGGGCGAAGAAAGGCGCAAGGCGACCGAAAACCGGAAAAGGGATTATTATGATTCGCTATACGCAAAATATGACGCTAAATTCGCTTTATCCGACTTCATCCGCCGCTACCAGAAAATACAAACATACAAGCCCAGCATCAACGAAGAGGACGTTTTAAAAGCATACTCGCAACTCGGCAAATTAACATATGAAAAGCAGCACATCGACTGCGGCGCCTGCGGCTCCGACGCGTGCTACAACATGGCGCGAAAAATCGCGCTCGGCGTAAGCATCGCAGATAACTGCATCGTCAAAGCCATGGAGACGGCCAGGGACGAGCACGAAAAGAACCTGGTCGCGTACGAACAGTTGGGGTCGCTGGAAAAGATGCGCGAAGCGGACGAGCGCATCCGCATCATGCTCGACGCGACGCCACTCGGCGCCTTTTTCATCAACCGGGAACTCAGGATGATCGACTGCAACCGCGAGGCGATGAATTTTTTCAAGCTATCGGACAAGCAGGCGCTTTTGGAGAACTACATCGGCCTCTCGCCCGAACGGCAGCCGGACGGGCAGCTATCGATAGACAAAGTTGCTGAAGTGATAATCTCAGCGTTTGAGTCCGGCAGGCATGTGTTCGAGTGGACATTCCAACTGCAGGACGGCGAGTATGTGCCGGCGGAGGTCACCATGGTTTCCGTAGATCACCGGGGCGAGAACCTGGTCGTCGGCTTTACGAGGGATTTGCGCGAGCAAAAGCAGATGATGCGCGATATTGAGCGGCGGGATTCATTGCTCAACACAGTCAACAACGCAGCCACGGTGTTGATCTCCACAAAGGCCGACGACGACATCGAATCGTCCATTCTCAAAAGCATGGAGCTGGTGGGCCGGGTCGTGGACGTCGATCGGGTGCACATATGGAAAAACGAGATGGCGGACGACAAGCTCCGCACTGCGCTGTTGTACCAATGGCAGAGCGAGGCAGGCAAGCTGTTGAATTCCGCGCCCTCCGGCATGAAAATCTACTTCAGCGACAGGTCCGGGTGGGAAGACATGTTTTTGCGGGGCGAGTACATAAATAGCCGCGTCGCCGCGTTGGGGCAGGCGGATCAATTGTTTTTCGCGCAGTTCGCGATTAAGTCGATAGTTATAATCCCATTATATGTCGAGGGGCATTTTTGGGGCATATTCAGTATGGACGATTGCAAGCGCGAGCGCCATTTTTCCGACGATGAAATCAACATTTTGCATAGCGCGGGGCTGCTGATCATCAGCGCGCTGATACGAAACGATATGACGCAAAGCTTGAAAGACGCGGTTTTGGCCAAAAGCAACTTCCTTGCGAACATGAGCCACGAGATACGCACGCCGATGAACGCCATCATAGGCATGACGAACATCGGGAGGGCGTCGGCGGAAACGGACAGGAAGGATTACGCTTTTGACAGGATTGGCAACGCGTCCAGCCATCTGCTGGGGGTCATCAACGATATATTGGACGTGTCGAAAATCGAAGCCGGCAAATTTGACTTGATATACGAAGACTTCGATTTCGAAAATATGCTACAGAAAGTCATAGACATCAACCTGTTCCGCATCGAGGAAAAGCGGCAGAAAATAACCGTAAATATCGACAAAAACATTCCCTACAGCCTGGTCGGCGACGATCAGAGGCTCACGCAGGTCATCACCAACCTGCTCTCAAACGCCGTAAAATTCACGGACGAGGGAAAATCCATACTGCTCGACGCGCGCCTTGTCGAGGAGCACAACAATCTGTGCGTCATCAAGATCTCCGTCACCGATACCGGCATCGGCATCAGCGCCGAGCAGCAGACCAGGATTTTTTCGTCGTTCGAGCAGGCGGACGACAGCACGTCGCGAAAATACGGCGGGACCGGGCTGGGCCTAGTGATATCCAAGCACATCATCGAGCTGATGGGCGGCATGATATGGGTCGATTCCAAGATAGGCGAGGGCGCCACGTTTTCGTTCATAATCAATATGCGCCGGGGCGCGTCGAAGCGGGAGAACCCCCTGCACCCGTGCTTGGACACAGCGCATATCCGCATGCTGGCCGTTGACGACGATCAGGATTTTTTGGATTGCTTTATACAAATTGCCGACAAGCTGGGCATCGCATGCGATACGGCAGGAAGCGTCGGGGACGCGCTACGGCTGATTGAAGGCCGCCCGACAGGCGAACCGTACGATATATGTTTCATAGATTGGTATCTGCCTGAAGAGAGCAGCATCAATTTCATACGGGAGGTCGCCACATCACGTACGGCGGGCAGCCCCTCCATTGTGCTGATATCGTCATACGACTGGAGCGACATAGAGCCGGAAGCCGCCGGTTCGGGTGTAAAATATTTTTTGCCGAAGCCGCTGTTTGCGTCGAACGTGGCTGATTGTATTAACAAGTGCCTGGCGGGCGCGGTGGGCGCGGGTTCGGGGGTAGGTGCGGCGGACGCAGGGGGTGCGGCGGGCGCGGCAGGCGCGGCAGGCGTGGGCATTGGTGCGGTGGACACGGCGGACGTGGGCGCGGGCGCGGCAGGCGTAGGCATTGGCGCGGCGGGCACGGGTGTAGCAGGCGCGGGCGCAGGGAGCATAGTGAACGTTGGAAGCGCAGCGGGTGTAGGCGCGGGTGCAGGCGAGAGCGGCATCGGCGGACAGCCAGGTGGGCAGCCTGGCGGGAGAGCATCCCTCTCCGGATACACGATACTACTGGCGGAAGATATCGAGATAAACCGCGAAATTGTGCAAATAACACTGGAGCCGATGAACATCCACATCGACTGCGCCGAAAACGGGGTGGAGGCTGTCCGTGCGTTCACCGCCGCGCAGGATAAATACGATTTGATTTTAATGGATGTCCAAATGCCTGAAATGGACGGCTATGAAACGACGAGGAAAATCCGTTCGCTGGGCACTGAAAAGGCAAAAACAATACCGATCATCGCTATGACAGCAAATGTGTTTCGCGACGACATAGAAAAATGCATCGAGTCCGGCATGAACGGGCATCTAGGCAAACCGCTGGACTTCGATGAAGTACATAAAACACTGCAGAAGTATCTAAAGCCCATACCGCGCAACTAGCGTTACGCTTTCGACATTTCCGCTACCATCGCGCTTATAGCGGCGGGAGCATCGGCAAGCGCGATCCTGTGCGTGAACGATTTGTCCCTAGCTGTGATTTCGCAAACGCCTTCTTTTATATTGCGCGGGCTCATGATTACGCGGATCGGCACGCCAAGCAAATCCGCATCGGAGAACATAACCCCAGCGCTTACGTCGCGGTCGTCGTATATGACTTCGACGCCATCGGCGAGCAGGGACGCGTAAAGGCTGTCGGACGCCGCTTTGACTTCGGCGTCGCCCGCCCGGAGGCAGCATATGTGCGCCTGCCACGGGGCAATCGACATCGGCCATATCGGGCCGTACTCGTCGTGCCGCGCCTCGCACACGGACGCCGCAAGGCGCCCGACCCCAATGCCATAGCATCCCATATACGGATAGCGCGAACCGCCATCCTCGTCCGTAAAGCGCATATTCATCGAACGGGTATATTTTTGGCCCAGTTGGAAAATATTGCCGACTTCTATGCCGCGCAAAACCGTCAGCGACGGAGGCATCTTGCCGCAGCGCGGGCACACGCACACGCCGCTTGCAGAAACCTTTGCAAAATCGCGATATTCCACGTCGCCGCCTATGTCGCGGCTGATACAGAGCCCCGTGTAATGGTAATCCAATTCATTGGCGCCACAGCATAGGTTGGCGGTCCCTTTCAGCGAGTTGTCAAATAACAGCATGGGCACAGATGTGGGCGCGAGCGCGTTTGCATGTGCGGGCGCCTGGCTAAATCCAACGCCAAATTTATATGGGCCTATAAAACCGCCAGCCAGCGCGCCCCCTTCGGATAAATCGGCGGGCCCGATCTCGTCCCCCAGATAGTTGCGCAGCTTTGTCTCATTTATCTCAAGATCGCCGCGCAGGAACACGACGGCCAGCCCCCCGGTCGAAGCCAGCCGGTACGCGACCGCCTTACACGAGTCCTTGACGTCCATGCCGAGATAGGCGCACACATCCTCAATGGTCTTCATGCCCGGCGTGTGTATCTTTTCCAGCGGTTGCGCAACCGCCTGCGCCCCAGCTCCCGCCCCATCCTGTGACCCAGCTTCCGCTACCGCATCCGACTCCAATCCTGCCCCTACGCCCGCTTCCGCCTTCTCCTCCGCTCCCTGTCCGACGCTTGCGACATTGACGACGATGCACTCCGCCGCTTCCAGGTTCGCTTTATAGCCGCAATGGCTGCACAGGACTATCGAATCCTCGCCGACCGGCGTGAGCAGCATGAACTCATGCGATATGCTGCCGCCCATCATCCCCGAATCGGACGCGACCGCGACGGCCTCTGGTATGCCGGCCCTCGCGAATATGCGCTCGTAGGCGCGGTGGCAGCGCGCGTAGTAATCCTCCAAATCATCTTGGGAGACGTGGAAGGAATAGGCGTCCTTCATGGTAAACTCGCGCACGCGGATAAGCCCGCCGCGCGGCCTCTGCTCGTCCCGGAACTTCGTTTGTATCTGGTAGATCATGAACGGGTATTTGGCATATGTTTGCCCATATTCGCGCGTGAGCTGGACAGCGGCCTCCTCGTGCGTCATGCCGAGCACCATCGGGCTGCCGTTCCTGTCGGCGAACCGCAGCAGCTCGTCCCCGATGCTGCTGTACCGCCCCGACTCCTCGAGCAGCGACGCGGGCATCGCGACGGGGAACAGAACCTCCTGGCCGCCAATCGCGTCCATCTCCTCACGGATGATCTGCTCGATCTTGCGCGTAATGCGCCTCAGCGCGGCGTAAGACGAATAAATGCCGCTGGCGACATATTTAATATATCCGCCGCGCGTCATCAGCGCGTGGCTGTCGATCACGCAATCCGCCGGCCTCTCCTTGAAGCGTTCTCCCACAAGTTTTTCAAGTTTCATATGCCCCCCATATGCGCATGTATCATATTATCCGCTTACACACTAATTTACATCATCGTTTTATTTATGTATAGTGTGTATTATAAAATAGCATATTATGGAGGCGACAGATTATGAAAGCAAAAAAGTATCTCGCTTTTATATTAGTTTTCGCGCTAATCGTGGGCGCACACGCTGTTTGGGCGTCGGGCGGGCCTGATGCCGCAGGCGGCGCCGCGCCGGAAATTACAATATATATAAATGGGAAAATATTGGCGACGGACTCGCCCGCTATCATTGTGGGCGAGCGCACTATGGTCCCGTTGCGCGCCGTATCGGAGGCGATTGGTTGTAAAGTCGATTGGTTTGAGGACGACATGCGCGTAGTTATTAACACGCCCGTGCGCGAGGACCCGTTTATGGAGCTGCGCATAGATGACTATAATGTAAAGGTAACGATGCACGACTACAGCGGTGGCGGCGGCGGCGGTACCAGCGGCGGTGGTAGCATAGGCATTGGCAGTGGCATTAGTGTCAACAGCAGCAGCGGAAGCAGTGGCAGCGGCGGTGGCATCCCGGAGCGTTGGATCGAGGAAACGGCGACCGACACGCCCCCAACTATAATCAACGGCAGGACGTATTTGCCGCTCAGGTTCGTCTCCGAATGGATGGGGTTCACCGTTAGATGGGACGAGTCGGAATGGGCCGTGTATCTGGACAACCGGACCAGCGACGCGGAAATCGCGAACCGGATCGCCGGTACATGGCACATTATGAATTTCATTTCGGCAGGCTATGGCAAGCGCTATGCGTTCAACCCCGACGGGACATACATATTTGGCGCCGACACCGCGACCGGTTCGTTTGGCAACGGTAAAGGCGGTTATATACGCGAGCTGTTTAGAACCGGAAAATGGAAGATCGTAGGCGGGCGGCTGGTGCTGCTGCCGGAAAAACATCTGATGGCGGAATCCGCTTTCAACATGAATAGCGAAGACTATGGCGGTGAAGGCATGGACGGCATGTTCGATGCCGAATATTCGCTGCGCCTGTTGGAGTCATCGGCGCCAACGTCATATACCGTAACATTTTTAGGCTCCGACCCGGAGAGCGGAAGGGAATCGGTAATCATTGACTATGAAACATTCTACGCATACGGCAACCAGCAAGGCCTAATGGACCAGTATCATAGCCTGATAAAAATCGTCGGAGACGGCATACTGGAAAGAGACGCCGACGGCTACCGCGTCATGGAAGACATATTTTATGACCGGACGCTTGGCAAGATCATGCCATACGCGGGCGGCGTTTTGCAAAAGGCGTCGTTCTACCATGACGGCATGGACGAATACCTGTCCTTTTACTTCGTCGAAATCGGCCCGGGGCAATACAAACACTTAACGGGCAGTGCCGATACACCTGTTACCACTTTTGAAATCCAGGTGTATTCCAGCACATACAACCTCGAGCCTTATGTCGGGAAATTTTTTGAATTCTGGGGCGAGCACTTCGAAGCGCATACAATCCACCATCGCCGCGACATCGTGATGGAAATCACGCAGATACGCCAGGAAATACAATAATTGTCATTATTTAACAATAATAAAAATTATAGTTTATCAGAAAGGAGACTAAGCGTGAAAGAAAACCACATGCTAGGTACCGTTAGTATAGACAACCTGGAATTTGCGTTCAGCAGCGCGAACATCGAACTGATGCAAAACGCGAAAATTAAGTACGTCCGCATGCCCCTGTCTTTCCCTTTCGCCGACGCGGGCATGAAAACGCTGACAGAGCGCTACAAAAACAATCTGTCGGTCATACGGCGGCTGAAAGACGCCGGGTTCGAAACCCTGGCGGCCACCAACTGCGCATGCAGCTACCGCTACAGCCCCGAAACCGGGACGGTCGACTGCGTCCGTTCCATACCCGATTGGGTGGGGCCGTTCGACGCGGACGCCTTTTATGAGCGGATGGAGGTCGCCATGGAATACATGGCGAGGGAAACAAAAGGGCTTATAGAGTGGTGGCAGGTGGCGAACGAACCGGATATCAAAATTTTTTACGGGACGCTGACCCACGAACAAAACGAGCGTTTTTTGCGCGCGTGCGCGAGGGGGCTGAAAAACGGCAATGCGGACGCGAAAGTCGGCATAAATCTGGCGGGCGACGGGCTCATTTTTTCCATAACAGGGGACGAAGGCGGGAGCGGTAACGGTAGCGGAAACGAAGCTGAAGCCGAGGGCGAAGGCACAAGAGAGGCCTATGGTCCTGTGCTGACGGAGCGGCTGTACAACGGCGACGGTCTGTTTGACTATTTGGGCATCGACGGCTATTTCGGCTCGTGGGCAAACGGCGAGCCCTCCGACTGGCTGCCTTATATCGACAGGGTCTACGAGATCAGCCGGGCGCCCATCATCATTAACGAGTGGGGCTATTCCACGCTACAGCGCGGCGAGCCCCGCACCGATGAGGACAAGAACCGGTATTTCAATTCCGGCGTGTGCCGCGAAAAAGACTGGGACGCCGGCTCCGCCAAAAAATGGCTCGGGGTCGACCACAACGAGGAGCTGCAGGCCGACTACATCAAGCAATGCGTGAAAATCTTCGCAGAGCATCCCGCAGTTATCGGCAATTTGTTCTTCCGTTGGCAGGACCCCAACACATGCTGGCAATGCGGGGCGCCGGACTGCCCGGCGGAATGCGCCTGGGGCTGCATCCGCACGGACGGAACCCCCAAACCCGGCTACTACGCCTTAGCAGAGTCATACAATAAATATTTCGACTGACGCGCACTGAAAGTACGTTTTGTGACGGCTAATCAATAAAATAATATATGGTTAGAAAGGATGGGATTTATGGGTCATCAATACGCGTTGGAACTATTTTCGGTTCGCAAGGATTTGAAAGAGGATTTGTGGGGCACTCTGCGCAAAGTCAAAAGCA
>Ga0099364_10007758_pt1 | contig 15250 bp, 10 predicted proteins | sample TergutTh196P3_FD_73070 | JGI IMG/M metagenome (GOLD analysis project Ga0099364, IMG submission 73070) | Microcerotermes parvus P3 segment gut microbial communities from Pointe-Noire, Republic of the Congo - Th196 P3 | ecosystem: Host-associated > Arthropoda: Insects > Digestive system > Gut ... | reverse complement strand
CGGCCCTGATTCTGGGCCGGGGCCGGGACTACCCCCGCGCCCCCCGGCTTATAGGGGCGGTCAGCCGCACCGACGCCCGGGCCAACGACCTCTGCCGGGGGGATGAGGACGGCATGGAGACCGATTCCCCGGCCCTCCTGGCCGCCGGCGTGGCCCTGGCCAAAGCCACCTTTGACCAGGGCGCGGCTTCCCTGGGCTGGACCCCTTCCTGCTTCACCCGCCTCATCAGCCACCAGGTCAGCGCGGCCAACACCCGCAAGCTCTGCCAGAGCCTGGGCCTGGACGAGGGCAGCCTGGTCAAGACCTATCCCGACTACGGCAATATAGGCCCCGTGGCCATTCCCTTCACCTTGGACCTGGCCCTGGAGAAGGGCCTCATTCCCCCGGCCTCCCGCCTGGTCCTCATGGGCATCGGCTCCGGTCTCTCCTGCTCCATGCTGGAAATTTTCTGGCCTTGACAGGGCCCGGCTGCTCGGTTGACATTCGGCCTTAAGTGATTATATTAGGATTCGGAAAAACGGGGATTCGCGGGAGGACGTAAAATGCCCATATACGAGTACCAATGCCAAAAATGTGGTGAAACCACAGAAATAATGCAAAAATTTTCTGAAGCCCCTTTGCGTAAATGCCCCGCCTGCGGCGGCCGGGTGGCCAAGCTAATGAGCATGAACAGCTTTCAGCTCAAGGGCAGCGGCTGGTATGTGACTGACTACGCCGGCCGGAAAGGCGAGGCCCGGGCCGAAGGCGCCGATAAGGATAAGCCGGCCGCCGAAACGGCCCCCAAGGATGATAAGCCGGCCAAGGACGACAAGCCGGCCAAGGCGGAAAAACCATCAAAAGCTGACAAGCCTTCCAAGGCCGACAAGCCCAAGATGAAGGCGGCCCGGGCCTAAGCGGCCGCCGAAAGCGAGGGCCCCTGATTCATGGCCGAAGCCCGCCGCGTCTTTATCACCACCTTCGGCTGCCAGATGAATGAATATGATTCCGGACGCCTGGCCGACCTTTTGGCCGCCCGGGGCTGGCAGCCGGCCGCCACCAGGGAAGAGGCCGACCTGATCTTCTTCAACACCTGTTCCGTCCGGGCCAAGGCGGCCAAAAGGGTGTTGAACCACCTGGAGGAAGTGCGGGCCCTTAAAACACGCAACCCCTCCCTGATTGTGGCCGTGGGGGGGTGCGTGGCCGAGCAGGAAGGACAATCCCTTCTGGACCGGGCGCCCTGGCTGGATCTGGTGGCCGGCCCCCAGCACTTGCCCCTGCTCCCGGATATCCTGGATGGACTGGAGCGGCCCGGCCGGGTCCTGACCGGCCAGGGCCGTCAGCCGGCCTGGAGCCGGGCCAACCTGGAAGCTCTGGCCGTTCCGGTTCTGGCCCCCCGAACCCCGGCCCTCTCCGCCGAAGTCACCGTCATGCAGGGCTGCGACAACTACTGCGCCTATTGCGTGGTCCCCTACCTGCGCGGCCCGGAACTGAGCCGGCCGCCCGGGGAGATTTTGGAGGAAGCGGCGGGCCTTTTGGCCGGCGGAGCCCGCGACATCACTCTTCTGGGCCAGAACGTGAACGCCTACGGCCGGGGCCTGGGTGAAAGCTTTCCGGCCCTCCTTACGGCCGTGGCCGGCCTGGGGGCGGAACGCCTGCGTTTCGTTACCTCCCACCCCAAGGATTTTTCCCCGGAACTGATTGAGCTTTTCGCCAGTCTGCCGGCCCTGGGAGACAGCCTCCACCTGCCCCTCCAATCCGGCTCCGAGGCCGTATTGAAAGCCATGGGCCGAGGTTACGGCCGGGAGCAATACCTGGGGCTGGTCACGGCCCTGCGCCGGGCCCGGCCCGGCCTGGCCCTCTCCACTGATGTCATCGTGGGCTTTCCCGGGGAAACCGAAGCCGATTTTCAGGCCACCCTGGACCTGGTGGAAACCGTGAAATTCGATGCCATGTTTTCATTCAAATACAGCGACCGGCCAAACGCGGCCGCGTCCGGTTTTCCCGGCAAGGTGGCGGAAGAGGAAAAGGCCCGGCGCCTGACCCGTCTGCAGGCCCGGCAAAAGGCCATCAGCCTGGCCAAAAACCAGGCCCATATCGGGCGGGAACTGGAAGTACTGGTGGAGCGGGTCTCGGGCCGCCGGCCCGGCCAGCTGACCGGCCGGGCCCGCAACTTCAAGCTGGTTCACTTCGACGGCCCCCCGGACCTCATAGGCCGCCTGGTTCCGGTGCTCATCACGGCCGCCGGGCCGGCCAGCCTTCAAGGGCAAGCCCCGCCCCTAGGCGGCTTGAGGCTTTAACCCCACCGGCTTGAAAGACCCCGCATCGAACAGGCCGCCGGAGGTCAGCTTGAGTTCGGGAATCACAGTCAGGCTCAGGAAGGCCAGGGTCAGGAGGGGATGCAGGTTACGGGCCAGGCCCAGCTCAACATGGGCCGCCTCAATCAGCCGCTCCATCTCGCCGGCCACTTCATGAGCCTCGCGGTCGGCCATGAGGCCGGCCACCGGCAGAGCCAGATCGGCCAGGACGCGGCCGGCCCGGACCACGGCCAAGCCGCCGCCCTGGCCGGTCACCCGCCTTACGGCGGCCAGCATATCAGGGTCGTTGTCGCCGGCCACTATCAGGTTATGGGCATCGTGGGCCACCGTGGAAGCGATGGCCCCGTTTTTCAGGCCAAAGCCCGACAAAACGCCCAGGCCCAGGCGGCCGCTGGCCCGGTGCCTCTCGATTACGGCCAGCTTGTTCAGCCCGGGGTTGAGGCGGGGGTCGAAAAAGCCCGCGGCATCGCGCTCTACCGTGATTTCCAGGCGCTCGGTCAAGAGGCTTCCGGGCTTGACGCCGATGGCCAGGATAGGCCCGCCCTCCAGGGAGAGGGCCAGGCTGGCCTCGGTCAAGGGGGCCAGGCGCATGGTGTTCAGAGCCGGAGGGTGATCCTCGACGGCCGCCAGCAGCCGGCCCTCCCGGGCCACCTCCCGGCCCCGGCTGAAAACGTGCCGGGCCTTGAAATCCTTTAAATCCTCGACTATGACCAGGTCGGCTTCCCAGCCCGGGGCCAGGGCCCCCTTCCCTTTCAGGCCGTAACATTCCGCCGCGTTCAGGGTGGCCATGGTCACGGCCGCCAAGGGGTCCAGGCCGGCCCGGACGGCCAGGCGCAGGCTGTAATTGATATGGCCGTGCCGGAGAATGTCGGCCGCCTCCCGGTCATCGCTGCAAAAGAGGCAGCGCCTGAGGTTGGCCGGAGTCACAGCCGGCAGCAAATTCATAAGGTCATGGCTGCTGGAACTTTCGCGCAACAGGACATACTGGCCCCGAGCCAGGCGGTCAAGGACGGCGGCCGGGTCCCCGCACTCATGGTCGGTCCGAATGCCCGCGGCCGCGTAGGCCGAAAGACGGCGCCCGGACAGGCCCGGGCTGTGGCCGTCCATGACCAGGCCCCGGGCCCGGGCCATCAGAAGCTTTTCCAAAACCCCCCGGTCAAGATCCACCACCCCGGGATAATTCATGACTTCGCCCAGGCCCAGGACGCCTTCCCGGCCGGCCAGGCCGGCCAGGTCGTCCGCGGATAAGCTGGCCCCGGCCTCCTCGAAGGGCGTGGCCGGCACGCAGGAAGGCAGCATGATATAGACGTTCAGAGAGAGGCCCCTGGTGGCGGCCAGCATGTATTCGATTCCGGCCAGCCCGAGGACATTGGCTATCTCGTGGGGGTCGGCCACGACCGAGGTGGTGCCGAAGGGCAGAACGGCCCGGGCGAAGCGGGGCGGGGTCAGGGCCGAGGATTCTATATGCACATGGCCGTCGATGAGGCCGGGCAGGACAACGCCGCCCCGGGCATCCAGGGTTTCCAGGGCTTCATAGCCCTCGCCCCAGCCCAGGACCAGGCCCCCGCCAAGGGCCAGGGGGCCGTCCATAAGAGTCTGGCCGAAGACATCGGCCAGGCGGCAGTTGGTGATCAACAGGTCGGCCGGAACCCGGCCGGCGGCCTGGTCTATGAGGCGGCTCAATTTTTCATGTTCAATCATGGCTGGCTCTCCGAATTTCAAGTCAACAGCCGGGGCCCTTCAGGGGCGGCCTCGGCGGCTTCATCATAATACTCGCCGTCCGGGCGAAAAACCAGGCCATCGCCCCGGTCGTTCAGCTCCACCCTAAGGGTCTGGCCTTCCGCTATTTCGCCATTCAAAAGACCCAAGGCCAAGGGGTCCATCAGGGCGGTCTGGAGAACCCGCTTGAGGGGCCGGGCGCCGTAAACCGGGTCGTAACCGCACCTGGCCAGAAAGGCCTCGGCCTCGGGGGCCAGGGTCAGGGCCAGCTTCCGCTCGGCCAGGCGGCCGGTCAAAAGCGCGACCTGAATGGTCACGATGCGCCGGATATCATCTTCGCTCAGGGCCTGGAAAATGACGGTGTCGTCAATGCGGTTCAAAAATTCGGGCCTAAAGCGGCTCTTTAGGGCCTCCATGACCCGGGAGGGCTCAAAGGCCCCGCTGTTTATGAATTCGGAGCCTATGTTGGAGGTCATTATGACCACGGTGTTCTTGAAATCCACGGTGCGGCCCTGGCCATCGGTCAGGCGGCCGTCATCCAGGAGCTGGAGAAAGGCGTTGAACATGTCGGGGTGGGCTTTTTCAATCTCGTCAAAGAGGAGGACGCTGTAAGGCTTGCGGCGCACCGCCTCGGTCAGGTAGCCGCCTTCCTCGTAGCCGACATAGCCGGGGGGGGCCCCGATGAGGCGGGCCACGGCGTGCTTTTCCATGTATTCGCTCATGTCCAGCCGGACCAGGGCGCTTTCGTCGTCGAAGAGAAACTCGGCCAGGGCCTTGGCCAGCTCGGTCTTCCCGACCCCGGTGGGGCCCAGGAAAATAAAGGAGCCGATGGGGCGGCCGGGGTCGCCTATGCCGGCCCGGGCCCGGCGCACGGCCTTGGAGACAGCCTCTATGGCCGGCCCCTGCCCCACCACCCTTTTCGCCAGGCGTTCCTCCATGCGGACCAGCTTTTCCCGCTCGCCCTCCAGAAGGCGGCTGACCGGTATGCCGGTCCACTTGGCCACTATGGCGGCAATGTCGTCGGCCTCCACTTCTTCCCGCACCAGGCCGCCGGCGGCCTGGTCCGATATCCGCTCCAGTTCCGCGGTCAGGGCCGGCAGGCGCCCATACTGCAATTCCGCCGCCTTGGCCAGGTCCCCCTCGCTCTGGGCTTTTTCCATGGCCGTCCGCACTGTCTCCAGTTCAGCCTTGAGGCCGGCGGCGCGGCTCAAAAGGTCCTTATCGGCCTGCCATTTGGCTGACAAGGCCGTCTCCCGGGCCGCCAGAATTTCAATTTCCTTTTCCAGGCGGAGGGCCCGCTCGGCAGCCCCCTGGTCGCGCTCCTTTTTCAGGGCCTCGCGCTCAATGGAAAGGGTCAGGATGCGGCGCTTGAGTTCATCGAGTTCCGCGGGCAGGCTGTCTATTTCCAGCCTGAGAGAGCTGGCGGCCTCATCCACCAGGTCAATGGCCTTGTCGGGCAGGAAACGGTCGGTGATGTAGCGGCGGGAGAGGGCGGCCGCGGCCACCAGGGCCCCGTCCTTTATGCCGACCCGGTGGTGAACCTCGTAGCGCTCCTTTAGGCCGCGCAGTATGCTGATGGTGTCCTCGACCGTGGGCTCCTCCACCAGCACCGGGGCGAAGCGCCGTTCCAGGGCCGGGTCTTTTTCTATGTTTTTTCTGTATTCGCCGATGGTGGTGGCCCCCACCATCCGCATATCGCCCCGGGCCAGGGGCGGCTTGAGCATATTGCCGGCATCCAGGCTGCCCTCGCTCCGGCCGGCCCCGACCAGGGTGTGCATCTCGTCGATGAACATGATTATTTCACCGGCCGAGGCCTCAACTTCCTTGATGACCGCCTTTAAGCGGTCTTCAAATTCGCCGCGAAACTTGGCCCCGGCCAAAAGGGCGCCCAGGTCCAAAGACAAAATCCGCTTGTTTTTCAGCGATTCCGGCACATCACCGGAGACCAGGCGCCTGGCCAGCCCTTCGACTATGGCGGTCTTGCCCACCCCCGGCTCGCCGATTAGAACCGGGTTGTTCTTGGTGCGGCGGGAAAGGACCTGGATAACCCGGCGGATTTCCTCGTCCCGGCCGATGACCGGGGCCAGTTTCCGCCGCCGGGCCTCATCGGTCAGGTCCCTGGTGAATTTCTGGAGAGCCTGAAATTTTTCTTCCGGGTTCTGGTCCGTTACGCGCACCTGGCCGCGCATTTCCTGGAGAGCCTTGAAAACCAGGTCCCGGGTCAGGCCGGCCTCCAGAAATATCCGGGCCGCCGGCTGCTCCTTCCGGGCCAGAACCGCCAACAGGAGGTGTTCGGTCGAGACGAACTCGTCCCGCATTTTCTCAGCCTCGGCCAGGGCCAGGTCCAGGGCCGTCTTGAGGTCCGGCCCCACATAGCTGGTCAGGCCGGCGCCGGAGACGCGGGGCAGCTTGTCCAGCTCCTTCTCCAGAGCCTCGGCCGCCAGCCCCACGGGCACCCCGGCCTTGGCCAGGACCGGCCTCACCAGGCCTTCGGGCTGGTTGATAAGGCTCAAGGCCAAATGAAGAGGCGTCACTTCCTGCTGGCCCCGCTGGTCGGCCATATGGCCGGCCTGGTTCAGGGCTTCCTGGCTTTTCAGGGTAAACTTGTCGTAGCGCATGGAACACCCTCCGGCTCTTTGAATCCGCCTGGTCTTGGGCCATATGGTAAGTTCGGCCCCCCTCCCTGTCAAGCGCGGCCAAGGCCCCTAAGGATTCCGTCTTTTTTTTTGAATTTAAATATGTTATAAAAAGAAAAAACGCCGGAGGCTCCGCATCGGTTCCGCATCCTTTTGGGTCTCCCGGCGGCTATCATAAACAAAGTGACCCAGCATGAGCGACCCCCCCCCGGCCCAGGGCCGGCACCAACGGCCGAGCCTGGCCGCCCGTCTTTCTCTCATAAGCCTGCCCTGGCTTTTTCTGCTCTTCTGGATCTGGCTCCTGTGGCTTCTGGGCCGGACCTTGAGCCAGCTCGTCCCGGCCGCCCTGAACCTGGACCCGGCCGCCCTCCTCCTCTGGCTGACCTTGGGGCCCATGACCCTCCACCTGGCCCAGGCCCCCTTCCACCGGCCCCGTAAGCCCTCCGGCCCGCCTGTCTTTTTAAGGCCCCGCCTTTTCAGCGGCCCCTTGGTCTTTCTGCCCCTCACCGGCCCCGGCCGCCTGGAAACCGGGCCGGCCTTTTCAGCCGTGGCCGGGCCCGGCGACCAGGCCCGGCTCCTGGCTTCGGCCGAGGCCCGCCTGAAATGCACCCCCCCGGCCGGACGCCTGAGCCTCATGCTCGCGGGTCGCAGCCCCCTGGACCTGGCCTTCCGCGCTATCCTGACCCGATGGCCCCGGCCCCTGGCCGCCCCCATAAGGCTCCTCCACCTTATGATGAGCCCCTCCAGGCAGCTCACCCGCCTCTGGGGCTATCTCTCTTTTCTGGCCTGGAAGGCCGGGGCCGACCCAGGCCCGGCGGATGACCTGACCCTCTATAAGCGGCACTCCGCCTGGGACCTCCACCGGCGGGCCCGGATCATGGCCCGGCCCGAAGCGGACGAAGACGATGCCGCCGCGGCCCGCCGCCTCATTAGCCTTAAAGCCCGCCTGGCCTATATTCACGGCAGGCCCGGCTACGGGACTCAAATCGGCGAAGCCGGGCCCGAACCCGAAACAGGCTCCGAATGGCCAAAAGACGGGAGAATATGGCTTAATCCGCGCTACCGGGGAGCTTTTCTGGACCTGCCCGTCACCCTCTACGCCGCCGCCCCGGCCGAACTCTATGCCTTGGGCCGGCCGGAAAAAGACCTGAACTTCTTCTATCCCCCTGAATTGGCCCGGGAGCTGGAAAACCTGGCCGAACTGGCCGGGGAACGCGAATTTCTGGCCGAGCTTCTGGCCGGCGAGGACGAAGACAGCCTTATATGGCTGGACGGCCGCCTCCTGCCGGCCTGGAGCCTGGCCGCCGAGCTGAAAGACCTGGAGAACCAGTACGAGCGGGCCCTTAAGCGGATTCACATACACAACGCCCGCTGCCGGGCCGCCCACCTGGCCGCGAGCGCCGGCCTGGGCCCGGACTGGCCGGAGGCCCTGCGCGGCTGGGGCGCCCTCTTGTGGCTGGCCGAACACGGCCGCCGGGCCCTGACCCAAGCCCGGGACGATTTGCGGAAAGCCTCCTTCAAGCCGCCGGCGGCGGCCGGGGGGCCGGCTGAAAAATTTTACGCCGTCTCTTCCGACCTTGCGGGACGCCTGGCCGACCTGGAGCAATCCATAACCCTGAACCTGGCCCCTCCCACCCCGGCGAACTGGTCCCAATGGCGGACAGCCTGGCCGGCGGCCTGGGCCGGCCTGGACCAGGTCTTAGGCGAACTGAGGGACAGGGCCCTGGCCGGCCTTCTGACCGTCGAAGATCAGGTGGCGGGCGGGCGGCCCCAACCGGCCCCTTCCATACCCCCGGCCATTGAGCCGGCCCCCTTTCCCCCTCCTTCGGCCCCGCCCCGGCCTTTGAGGGTCTATTACCCCTCGGACCGCTTCAAGGTGGGGCCGGCCCGCTCCGCCCTGGCCGCCCTTATCCTGGCCCTCCTGCTCTGGCAGGGGTGGAGCCAGGGCTTGAGCCGGCTTATCATCCACAACGGCCTTTCGGCGGCCGTGACCGTGAGCGCCGGCGGCCGGACCGTAACCGTGCCCCCCTTCAGTCACCGCTCCATTAAGCTGCGGCCCGGGGTTGAATATGAATTCACCGCCGCCGCCGAAGGGCGGCCCCTGGAAAATTTCCGCCAGCGCCTCCTGGGCCCCCGGCCGGCCAGGGAAATCTATAACGTGGCCGGCGCCGCCCCCCTCATGGAATGGCGGTCTCCCCGCTCCGGCCAGCCCGGGGACAGCCCGGAGCTTTTCCTGGGCCGGCCCCGCTGGCTGACCACCCGGGCCACGGTGCTTTTCAAAGACCCCCCCGGAAACCGGCGGGCCCTGGTCCTCTCCGGCTACGGCAGCGCCGCCCCGGCCGATATGCTGGCCGCCTTCCCTGACCCGGACGAGCGGGCCGAGCTGGCCCGCCTCCACGCCCCCCCCACCCCCCCCCGCGACCCCCGCTTCCTAGAGTGGCTGGCCCTCCTGGACGAGGAGGAACGCCAGGCCCTGATACGGGAACGCCTGCCCGGCCTCGCGGCGGAACAGGCGGCCCCTCCCCTCCCGGCCGCGCCGCCCCTTGAGGCGCCGGATATGTTAGAGCTCTTGGAAGAACCGGAAACACATGATTGACGGAAATCGGGGCTTCGGCTATAATTCCCCGAATGAATAAAACCTGGATAGTGCGGGCGGCCGGCTTGGCGGAACAGGCCGGGCCTTTTTTCTTGGGGGCCCTGGCCTTTACCGGGGTCTTCGCCCGGGGCCTGACCAACCTTTCCTACGGGCTCCTCTTCCTGTGGGCTTTATTCATCCTGGTTCGCGGAAAAGGGGCCCCCCCCTCGCCCGGCCCTGGCCAGTTCCCGGTTTCGCCCTGGCCCCCGGCCCTGTTTACGGCCGGCCTGGCCCTCTTTACCCTGACCTGGCTGGCCTCCATACTCGCCGGGGGGCATTACGCGGCGGGCTTTAAATGCCTGGGCGGACGCCTCTACCTTCTCTTTCTGCCTTACCTGGCCTGGCTGGCCTTTCGCCGCTCCCCCCCCGCCCTCCCCCGGCTAAAGTTCCTGTGGGCCTTGGGCCTCATGGTCGCGGCGGCCCTGACTTTTCGGGAAGGCGATTTTCGCCTGCTCTGTCTCCGGGCCAAGGCCCACCTGGGCATTATCGACCTGGGCTCCGTTCTGGGCCTCATGATTCCCCTCATGACCGGGGCCCTGCTCCAGGCTCTTCTGGCCGGCCGTAAAACGGCCGGGGCCTTCTTCGGCCTGGCCCTGGCCGCGGCCGGCCTGGCCCTTATCCAGAACTGCTCCCGCCAGACCCTTCTGGCCGCGCCCATCCTGACCCTTTTCATGCTCTGGGCCTACCGCCGCCCTTTAAGCCGGCACCGCCAAAAGCTCATGGCCGGGCTCTTACTGGCCCTCCTGGCCGTCGGAGGGGCCTTCTTCGCTTCCGGCAGCGCCAAGAGGTTCACGGAAATGGCCGGGGATACCAGCATTTCCGGCGGCCTTTTGCCCAATACCTCGGAAAAACTCCGCCTGGCCGCCTGGCGCCAGGGCTGGGCGGTCTTCCAGGCCCACCCCTTCCTGGGGGCCGGCCCGGGCGCTCTCCCCCTGGTCACCGGAAACCCGGCCACGGGAGAGGACTCCATGAGCCACGCCCACCAGGCCTTCATCCATGTCCTGGCCGAAACCGGCCTGGCGGGCTTTTTGGGCTTTATGGCCCTCCACCTGGCCCCCCTGGCCCTCATCTGGCCTCACCGGCGAAGCCCGGACCCGGAAACCTTTTTCTGGGTCTGGGCCGCCCTGGCCGTTAACCTCCAGTTCATTTTCAACGGACTGACCGATCAGGTTTTCGGGCTCAAAACCTTTATGTATGTCTACTGGCTGGTCACCGCCGCCGCCCTCTGGCAAGTCTCCGGGCCGGGGCGGAACCTGAACCGGCCGAAAGAGGTTCCATGCTGATAAATCCAAAAACCTTCCAGGAAGTGGTGCTGGCCCTCTCCCACTTCTGGGCCGAACAGGGCTGCCTGATCATGCAGCCCTACGACCTGGAAGTTGGGGCCGGCACCTTCCACCCGGCCACCACCCTGCGCTGCCTGGGCCCCGAACCCTGGCGGACAGCCTATGTCCAGCCCTCCCGCCGCCCCGCCGACGGCCGCTACGGGGAAAACCCCAACCGGCTGCAGCACTACTACCAGTTCCAGGTCATCCTCAAGCCTTCGCCCTTAAAGGCCCAGGATCTCTATATCGACAGCCTCAAGGCCCTGGGCATAGACCCCCTGAACCACGATATCCGCTTCGTGGAGGACGATTGGGAATCGCCGACCCTGGGGGCCTGGGGCATTGGCTGGGAGGTCTGGCTGGACGGCATGGAAGTGACCCAGTTCACCTATTTTCAGCAGATCGGCGGCTTCGATTTGGCGCCCATCTCCGTGGAATACACCTACGGCATAGAGCGCCTGGCCATGTATCTGCAGGGCGTGGACAATGTCTATGACCTGGAATGGAACTCACATATCCGCTACGGCGACGTGCACCACCAGGGCGAAGTGGAATATTCCAAGCACAACTTTGAAGAGGCCGATGTGCCCATGCTCTTTCGGCTTTTCGACGCCTACGAGGCGGAATCGAGAAAGCTGGGCGAGCTGGGCCTGGTGCTGCCGGCCTACGACTACTGCCTCAAGTGCTCGCACACCTTCAACCTCCTTGACGCCCGCGGGGCCATCTCCGTGGCCGAGCGCACCAATTTCATCAGCCGTGTGCGGGGCCTGGCCAGGACGGCGGCCCGGCTTTACCTGGAGCAGAGACAGGCCCTGGGGTTCCCCCTGGCGGGCCGTTGGGAGGTCGGGCTGTGAGCGGAGCCAAAAACCTTATCGTTGAACTGGGCGTGGAAGAGATACCGGCCGGCTATTTCACTCCGGCCGTCGAGTTTCTTAAAGAGCGGCTCTCCAGGGCTCTGGCCGAGGCCCATCTGCCCTTTGAGCGCCTGGAGACCTGGTGGGCGCCCAGGCGGCTGGCCTTCGGCCTCTGGGGCCTCCCTGACCAACTGCCGGACATCGAAGCCGAGATCATCGGCCCGCCCCTGTCGGCGGCCTACGACCCCAACGGCAACCCCACCCGGGCGGCCCTCGGTTTCGCCGGCGGCCAGGGCGTCCCGGTGAGCGACCTTAAAGCCGTTACCACCCCCAAGGGACAATACTTGGCGGCCAAAAAAATCATCAGGAGCCGGGCCGCGGGCGCTGTTCTGGCCGAAATCCTGCCCGATATCCTGGCCGCCCTGCCCTTCCCCAAGACCATGCGCTGGGGCACGGGCGAACACGCCTTTGTCCGGCCGGTCCACTGGCTCCTGGCCGTCTTTGGCGAAGAAGTGCTGCCCTTGAACTTTCGGGGGGCCAAGGCCGACCGGGTCAGTTTCGGCCACCGCTTCCTCCACCCCGACCCGGTGGTCATCACCTCGCCCGACGAGTATGAAGCCCGGCTGGCCGAGGCCCATGTCCTGGCCAATTTTGAAGAGCGGCGCGAATCGACCCGGCGGGAAGCCGAACGGGTCATCCAGGGGCAAAACCTGGCCCTCAGTATGGTGGAGGATGAAGACCTCCTGGAGGAAGTGGCCAACCTCCTGGAAGAGCCGGTGGCCATACTGGGCCACTTCGACTACCACTTCCTGGAGCTGCCCCTGGCCGTGATCACCACGGCCATGAAGGAGCGCCAGCGCTATTTCGCCCTCACCGATTCCAAGGGCCGCCTGGCCCCCTATTTCATCGCCGTCAACAACACCCGGGCCCGGGACATGGAAGTGGTCCGCAAAGGGCATGAGCGGGTGCTGAGAGCCCGCCTGGACGATGCCCGCTTCTATTTCAATGAAGACCTAAAGACGCGGCTGGACAGCCGCATCGAGGCCCTCAAGGGCGTGGTCTTCCACAATCTCATGGGCACCAGCTGGGAAAAGGTCGAACGCTTCAAGGCCCTGGCCCTGGCCCTGGCCGACCAGGTCGGCCCCAGCCTCAAGGCCAAACTGGAACGGGCGGCGATACTCTCCAAGTGCGACCTGGTCACCGGCGTGGTCCAGGAATTCCCCACCCTCCAGGGCCTCATGGGCCGGGAATACGCCCTGAGGGACGGCGAGGACCCGGACGTGGCCGAGGCCATCCTGGAGCACTACCTACCCAACCGGGCCGGCGGAATTCTGCCGGATTCCTCACTGGGGGCCATTCTGAGCGTGGCCGACAAGCTGGATACCATCTGCGGATGCTTCGCCGTGGGCCTCACCCCCACCGGAACGGCCGACCCCTTTGCCTTAAGGCGCGGAGCCTTGGGCATCATCAACATTTTCCTGGACCGGGGCTGGACCGGCCTGTCCAGCCTCATGGACCGCTCCCTGGAGCTTCTGGCCCCGTGGGCCAAGCGCCCGGCCCGGGAAACCAAGACCGCGGTCATCGACTTCTTCCGCACCCGCCTCAAAGGCCTCATGACCAGCCGGGGCCTTTCGGCCGATACGGCCGAGGCCGTGCTGGTCCTCTACGGCCACGAACCCCTGGCCGCCTTCTCCCGGGCCCAGGCCCTGGAGAACCTCAAAAACCGGGAAGGCTTCAAGGACCTGCCCCAGATATTCAAGCGCGTGGTCAACATCATCAAAAAATTCGGGCCTAACCTGAACTTCACCGATTGGGACCGCTTGAGCCGGGAGGCGGAAAAAAACCTTCTGAGCCGGGTGGAAAACGTGGAGCAGAAATCGGCCGGCCTCATAGCCGCCGGAGATTTTGACGGCCTCATCAATGACATAGCCGACCTGCGCGGCCCGGTGGATACCTTCTTCGAAGAGGTGCTGGTGGATGACCCCGACCCCCAGGTCAAGGAGGCGCGCATCGCCCTTTTATCCCGTCTGGACCGGCTCTCCGAGCTGGTGGCGGACTTCTCACGCCTAAACACGGCCTGAAAATACGCGGCCCTGTCTTCCGGGCCATAAAAAATAAGGCTTTTTCGTGCTTGCTCAAAGTTTTGTTTTGTGGTATTGAGATAGAAACCATTTTCTTTGGGCAGAAAACCGGCCGCCCGGCCCCTCGGGCCGCGGCAGGCCCACCTAACAACAATGGAGAAAGGATACTTCTACATGACCAAATTGGAATTGATCGCCCAAGTGGCCAAGGAAACCGGCATCTCCCAGGTTGATTCCAAAAAGGCCCTGGAGTGCATTCTGGCGCAAATCACCAAAACCCTGAAAAAAGACGGCCGCATGGCCTTTTTCGGTTTGGGCGTATTTGAAGTGGTAAAGCGCAAGAAGCGTCAGGGCCGCAACCCCAGGACCAATGAACCCGTCACCATCAAGGCTCACAAAGCTGTCAAGTTTAAACCGGCCAAGGCCCTGAAAGAAGCCGTCAACTAAAGAACAAAAGGTCCTGGGGCGCCGGCCTGAAAACCCGGCGTCCAAGGCGCCAGCGCCGTCCGCCAGCGCCGTCCGATGGAGCGAGCTTGGACCCCCTGAACCTGACCGGCAAACCCTGCCCCATCCCCGTCATCGAAGCCAAGAAAGCCCTTAGTAAACTCCCCCCCGGCCGGCATATCCGGCTCCTGGTGGATAATGAGCCGGCCACCCTGAACCTGTCCCGGATGGCCGCCGGCCTGGGCCACGCCTTCCGCTGCGAGCCGGCCGAGTCCGGCCGCTTCCTGGTGACCCTGACCGCCGGCAGCCTTCCCGTTCCGGCCCCTGGCCTTCAGGCCCCGGGCGGTCTCGTCGTGGTCATCGGCCGGGACAGCCTGGGCCAAGGCCCGGACCAGGGCCTGGGCCGCTCCCTGATGAAGGCCTTCATCTATTCCCTGGCCGAGCTTTCCCCGCCCCCGGAACACCTCATCTTCCTGAACGGCGGGGCCTTTCTGACCTCCGAGGGCTCCGGCGCCCTGGGCGACTTGAAAGCCCTGGAGGACAGCGGCGTGACCATCAGCACCTGCGGGGCCTGCCTCGATTTTTACCAGCTCTCCCTTAAAACAGGCTCGGTTACCAACATGTTCGCCATTGCCGCCGCCCTGGCCCAGGCCGGAAAGGTCGTCACCCTCTGACCGAGGGCGCGGCGCATCCGCCCGGCGGGGTAATCTTCACCTTCAGCCGCACGGCGGCGGCCGTCAAAGGCGAGACGGTCCTGGAGGCGGGCGGGCTGGCCGTCAAGGTCATGCCCCGGCCCCCGGCCCTGGGCAAGGGCTGCGGCCTCTCTTTAAGGCTGCCGGCGGAAGAGGCGGCGGCGGGCCTCAAGCTCCTGGCCGCCGCGGGCCTGAAACCCCAGGGAGTTTACGATCAGGGCCTGAACCCGCTGAAAAACCCGGTCTGAACAACCTTTAAACAGCTTGAGTTTCCTGCCGAGGACGGGTGAACCCGGTTGGTGAGGAGGAGCCAGACAAGGCCGCGCTCCGGGCTCCACCACAGGGAAGCGCCGGTATAGCCCAGGTGCCCTACTACCGCCTCGCCGGGCCGGAACGCGGAGGTCAGGCGGTTGAAGCCCAAGGGGCGTCCCGGCCCGGCCCGGTCAGGGACAGGCCGGAGAAACTCGGCCAGGGCGGGCCGCTCGAAAACCCGGCCCCGCCCCTGCCGCCAGGCCCGGACCCAATCGCCGGCAATGGCCCAGACCCCGGCGGCCGGAGCGAACAGCCCGGCAT
>Ga0099364_10007757_pt1 | contig 15253 bp, 11 predicted proteins | sample TergutTh196P3_FD_73070 | JGI IMG/M metagenome (GOLD analysis project Ga0099364, IMG submission 73070) | Microcerotermes parvus P3 segment gut microbial communities from Pointe-Noire, Republic of the Congo - Th196 P3 | ecosystem: Host-associated > Arthropoda: Insects > Digestive system > Gut ... | reverse complement strand
TAGGCTTGCTTGCCGTAATGCGCTTCGGTTCCCGCCATCGGTATGCCGTCCGGGTATGCGCTCTTGAACTCCCTCAGCATGTCGCGGAACTCGTCTGTCGTTTCGGGCGGGGCGAGACCCAGCGCGTCAAGCCAGCTTTTGTTGACCCACATGATTTGGCGGTGCCGCGTGATTATGGATGAACTGAAGCCGGGCATGAAGTATATGCGGCCATCCGCAGAGGTCATTAGCGTCTGCAAGTCGTGTTCGGGCAGTTCCGCAAACAGCTCTTTCGTGTTTACGCCATATTTCTCTATAAGCTCGTCGAGGGGTATTATGACTCCCCGCTCCCCATGCTCTTGGATATTCGGGATTTGAAACACGTCGAAGCTGCTGCTGCCGAAGCCGATGTATGCGTCGGGCAGGTCTTCGCCTGTTTGAAGCTGACGAATGACCATCGCTTCTGCGTCCTCTCTTGGAAGCCATGTCATTTCCAGCTTCAGCCCTGTTTGTTCTTCAAGCCACAGCTTATATAGGTTCGTGTCAAAATCCTCGATGTGGGCGCTCTGCGGCGCGGCAACGCGAACGACGATACGGTTGTCCGCATCCCCGCTAAGACTACATGCCGACAAACCGCCGAGCATGGCGGCGCACATCAGCAAGGCAATAAGCATGCCGTATAGCTTCATAAACCTAGCATTCATACAACTATTATAACCCAAAAATGAAAATATTTCAAATTTATTTGTTTTTTTGTGAAGATGGTATATAATAGTTACAACAGTATTTTCGGGGGTTGAGTTATATGCACACTGTTTACCTCGTTGACGACGATAAAATAGTTTTGGATGATTTCATGAGAAGGCGGGACTCATTTTTGGCGGGAGGGTTTAGAATATGCGGGTGCGAAACAAATCCGATAGACGCGCTTGCGGAAATTCGGGAAAAACGCCCGAGCGCTGTGTTCAGCGATTTGAAGATGCCTGAACTCACGGGCATAGGCATGCTTGAAGCCCTTAGATGCGACGCGCTTCCGCCGCCTCATTTCGTGATAATCAGCGCATACAACGAGTTTGAAGACGTGCGCAGATTCTTCTCGCATTATCGCGGTTTCGACTACATTCTAAAGCCCGTCTCCGATCGCGACCTTTCCGAACTGCTTATCCGTCTGTCCGCCAGAATCGACAAGCTATCCCCTGTGGTAAGAGTGAAGGCGGAAACGCCGTCCCGTGAGCTAAACGAAATTCTCAAGCATCTGACCGAGTACCCGTCGATGAATCACACGCTTGAAAACCTCGGTGCGCTTTTTTCAATCAATCCAAATACTGTCTGCAATCTTTTTGCCAAGCATCTCAACACAACATTTATAGCATATCTCAAAGTAATTCGCCTAAAGCGTGCATCGGAGCTCCTGCGCACGACAAATATCACCGTAAAAAGCGTTGGCATAAGCTGCGGCTACCCGAATTACTTCTATTTTACGCGGCTTTTCACGAAAACATTTGGAAAAACCCCGACGGAGTATAGAGAGATGGGCGCGAGATGAGCAATAAAAGACTGAGACAGCGTTTCACGTTAACGCTGTTCTTCTTCACGTTCTCGGTGCTGATTGTGCTGTTTGCGTATTACTATATTTTTTCATCATATGTCAGGCAAAACACGCGGGAAGCTATGGCTGTGACGGAGGACAGGCTGCTCTCCGAACTGAATGAAGAGTATTCGCGCCTGAAAGTGGCGGCTAATGTGATTGCGGGGAGCATCTATGTCCAAGAGTTTCTCGTGGAGACCGATGTAACGGCATACTACGAAAAAGCGGGCATAGTTTCTGAAATCATAAGCAGAAGCATCTATCCCCATATGAGCGGGGACCATATTTTGACAATATCGCAAAGCGGCGTCTCCTATCTGTTCACAGGCGGCATCAGCAGCGGCGACGTCGGGGAGATATATGGGCAGATCGATAATAGCGGCACGACGCAATATCTGATTGCGGAGCTTGACGGCGTTAATTATTTTTGTCTTATCAGCCCCGTGTTTTCGAGGGGCAGGACATCTCCCGACCCTGTTGGATATGTAGTCGCGCTCTCGCATTTGGCGAAGGCGCGGCGTTTTCTAACGGATCCGGTGGCGCTTATGGGCATTGACAAGGCAATAATCGCGGGCGACGTGGTACTCATATCGGGAAACCATGATTTGGAAGGCGTCAATGTCGCGGAACTGAATCGGCTCTACGGTTCAGTGACAATAGAAAGGGTCGCCGACAGCAACCTTCACGCCGCCGTTATGATAACCGACAGCGCCTTGTTTTTCGGCGAGAGGCTGCTTGCGATAACATCCGTAATCATTCTTGCAGCCCTGATTGTAACCTTTGTGCTTTTGCATCGCGTGCTTTCGACGAGGATGGTCAGCCCTATGCTGCAAAGAGCGGATGCTATGCGGATGGGGCTTTTGAAAACGCAGATTGACGCTCATTTCATCGTTAACACGATAACATGCATCGTGGGGCTTGCGCGTCAGGGAAAAAACGAAAAAATCGTAATCGCGGCGGAAAACCTGTCAAAAATGCTGACAAGCCGCCATGATTCCGATAATGAGGTCAACGTGTATGAGCAGATGGAGGATATAGACCGATACATAGAAATCATGAATATCCGCAGCGAGGATAAGTTTGACGTGACAATGGACGTGGATGAAGCGTTGCTGAGATACCGTATGCCGGGGCGGATACTTCAGCCGATTGTCGAAAATGCTCTGACGCACGGACTTGGCAATAAAACCGAGGATTGCCGCTTGAGCATCACTGGCAGGCTGGAGACGGATCACATACTCTTCGAGGTCGCGGACAATGGGATAGGGATAGAAAAGAAATCCCTCCGCGCGCTTCAGGAAGTGCTGGATACTGCTGATGAATGGGACTATGACGACTATCGATTAAAAGGCGTGGCGCTCATAAACACGCAGAAGAGGATAAGGTCGCTATGCGGCGGGAAATACGGCGGGATATATGGGTTGATTCTTCGCGGCAACGCGGAAGGCGGCCTAACCGTAATAATAAAACTCCCCGCCAACAGGGAGCAAACAGAGGCGGACTAGCGTATGCTACCAAGCCAAGCAAAAACATTTGTAAAATGTAAGCTAATTGGAAGGGGAGGGGAGCGGATGGAACAGTCAAAAATAAAATCACAGGCGCCTAGGCCCACATTGATGAAACTGCTGGACGAGCTTCTTTGGCGGCAGTTTATATACATACACGCACCGGCCGGCTTCGGCAAGACGGTGTCCTCCCTGTTATGGCTCGAACATAGGGAAAAGCAGACAGATACAAAACACACATGGGTGGGTCTTGACGAACACGACAATCAAATGGCAGAGCTTTGCAGGCGGCTTGTCGTTGGGCTATCAAGTCTTCAATCGGAGAATAAAGTTCTGCGCGAGCTTGCGGCGCATCCGTCTTTCAACATATCGCCGGTCGAGTTTTTACTTCACGCGCTGAGCGTCTTTGCCGAAAAGCAGGAGTCGCACATCTTCGTTCTCGACGACCTTCATAACATAAAAAACCCTAAAATCCTTGATTTAATGCCAATATTACTGAAAAGGCTGCCAAAAAACTGTGCTGTTTTGATGCTCAGTCGCAATTTGCCGCCGGAAAGCTTCGCCGAAATGGTGGCAAAGGATGAACTCGCCATCGTAAACGCCGATTATTTGCAGTTCACAAGCGGAGAAATCAAAACATTCTTCGACAAAAACGGGCGCACGATTACAAACAAGCAAGCAGACGAGATTTTCGCGTCCACAGGAGGCTGGGCCATCGGCATACGCGCGATGCTGCTCTCGGAGGAGAAATCATACAGCACCGACTTGACCGAGAAGTATTTTGAGAATTTCTTAAAAACCCATGTATGGGAACTGTGGGACGACCGACTCAAGCGTTTTATGACTCTTGTGGCGGTGACGGAGGAGCTTACCCCCGAGCTTTGCGACCGGCTCATTACGGATGATAAACTGCTGAAAAAAACGTCCGGCGCGGAAATCCTGTCCGAACTCGTGCGAGAGAACGCTTTTATACGAAAAATCGACAAGGATACATACCGCTTCCACGATTTGTTCCGTGATTTTTTGCTTAACATGCAGGACGACATTAGAAATGAACAACTTAAAAAAGCGGGAGAATGGTTTTATGAGCATAAGGACCATTACAGGGCTGTTGATTATTTTCTTAAATGCGGATACATAAACGGAATAGCAAAAGGGCTAAAGCTGATGTACGACCACAGCTCGGCTCATCCTCTCATAGAGGATTCGCTGGATTTGATACGAATGTCATTAAGCAGCGCCGTCTTGGATAAATATCCTTTTTTACTCGAACTCCAAATATGGATGGCCTATATGGAAGGTCGGGGAGAGGACTATGAGGCTCATGTAGACTCATATTTTAAGCATTTGCCTAAAATCGCGCTGCAAAACCCCGCCTCAATACAGACGTCCATAGTGGCGTACTGCTCGGATTATCGCAACAGCTTAGTAAGTACCACAAGAAAATTAAGTAAATTACCCCTCGGGCTCTTTTCTCGGGAAAACACGCCGCCAATAACCCAAAGTCTACCTCTCTTCCATCGCTCGGGGCGGGATTTTTCGGAATATGCGACAGATACGATCAAAAAAATTAAGTTCCTATCAAAAACAATCCGCCCGGTAGTGGGAGACGCGATGGGTATGATAGAGTGTATGCTGAGAGCGGGGATGGCATATGAATGCGGGGATTTGAGCGAAGCCCATGAGCTTGCCTTATCCGCTCATGCGAAAATGCGCGGCGATTTCGCGCCGGAATTTAAGTTCTGCGCATTTATGATTCTTGCGCATGTGCTTGAAGCGCAGCACGACCGGCCCGGTCTGCAAAAAATACTTGGATCTACGTCGGAAATGATAGAAGCGGACAGAGCCTATTTTGTATACGAGAATTATAACGCGTACAAATACCGCCTGAGCCTCTATGAAGGAGACGGGAACGCCGCTTTGGAATGGCTGGGGCGCCACACCGTATCGCCTTACGACCGGTTATCCTTTTATAAGATATATAGTCATTTCACAACCGCGAGGGCGCTTATTGTAACAGGAGAATACAGCACCGCGAGTTTGTTTCTGCAAAAGCTTCTGGGGCTTAGCGAGCGCTACAGGCGTCCGCTTGACATTATAGAAGCACATATTCTGCTTGCCATTACCCATTGGAAAATAGGCAAGGGCAGTCTTCCGGTCGCTATAGAGCATTTGGAGCAAGCCGCGGCGTTGGCGCAAACATACGGATTCACGCAGATTTTCGCAAACGAAGGTTCGGAGCTTGTCAATATGCTGCACAGATTGCAGAAACGCTCGGTTCAAAAGGACTACGCGGGTGGCGTTTCAAGCGAATTCGCGAAAACGTTATATGTCCGCGCGGTTTCCCGGTCCAAGAACGCCAAAGGACTCACGGGCGGCAGAATACCCCGCAATCCGACTTTCACGGACAGGCAAAAGACGGTCATGCGCTTGATGTGCAAAGGCTATAGCAGAAAAGGCATCGCGGAACAAATGGGCATCAAGCCAAACGGCGTAAAAGCGCACGTCGAACTAATTTACAATAAGCTCGACGTGGTAAACAATGTTGAAGCCATTCTGAAAATCGAGGAGCTGGGATTGTTGTCAGAAGATTAGCGGCTACCGTGCAATCCGTGTAGGGTTATTCCTCAGAGGAGGACGCGGGGACGGTTCTGTTGTCTTAAGACAGTAGAACCGTCCCTGCGTCTCGGCTCATAACCTTTCTTCTACACCTTCCCAAATCTTCGAGGCCAGTACGCTGTCTCCGGCGTCTGTTAGCATTTGGCTGAAATCTCTGCCTGACACGGTGAAAAAGAGTGTTTCCGGCGCGAAGTGCGGTCTTGAAAACACGTCGATATTGCCAATCACCGCGCGCGGCTCTTCTCTTTTGAGTTCTCCTAGGGGAATGCGGAATATCGAAGCGCAACCCGAAACCATCGGCGCGATTACGTTGTCATAGCCCGCTTTGCGGTAGCAGAATATATGTATGAGTGTCGAAAGCTGATCCGCCGTCACAAGGGCGGTCACGGTATCCGCGTCATCTTCCGGCTCATACCGCTTTACGCGTATCGCGTTATACCCATCCATAACATCCTGCGGCTGGCCGAGCAGCATCTTTTCGCCGATTTCGGGGGAGCATTTTACCCTCTCGCCCGGCGGGAAGCCCTCTCCGCGCCCGTGTGAAACAAAGTGTCCGAAACCGCCGGGAATGTTGGGAAGCCCATCCTTAAACCCGAAGTTCACCGCAGCGCCGGGACAGGTCACATTATCGCCCGAAAAGTACAGGGTTTCGCCTAGGAATGCCCGCCCCAGCAATTCGAGCGTACAGCCCTTCTCCTTAAAAACATTCGTGCGAGACCGTTTAACCCGCTTGATTGATAGAAAGCCGAGCCAAATCTTCAGCGCTTGAGCGAGATCCTCGCTGCATTCGATTGTTTTTCTTGTTTTCATCGTATAACCTCCGCCTTTTTTTATATTCTAACAAACCTCGTATGCCTATTAAATACCTCGTGGAGGGTAATTATAAAAAAATTCCTCGTTGATTATTCAAAGGTATCATAATATACCTAAGAATAAATCAAACCTTTCATAATTGTCAGTTTTTTATTGACGGTTGCGTTTGAAAATGAATAACTTATTCATACCCACCATGGGTATTACACATAGAATACGGCTGCGATTATAATCTGTATAGGGGAGGTCGGTACAAACACGTAGGAGGGGGCCGATGGGGGAATTTTATCTGCGCTGCTTTTATCACTTCATGGCATATTCGTCCTGTATACTGTTGGGCTATCTTCCCATGAGGGGCCGAATTGCGAGACCGATTAAAAAAATCGTCGTTGAAATGTGTCTGTACAGCGCTGTTTCGGCGGTGGCGTGCGCCTCGGTTTTTATGAGAGGGCTAGACACATCCAATAGCGCCGTTACGGTGATTTTCTCCATACTTGGAGCGGTTTACTATATGTGGACCGTAAACGAAGGCTATCAAAAGAAAATGTTCGTGCTCTTTATGGGCTGGCATGTGGCCTGTATTCCTCCTGCGTTTGACAGCGCGTTTTCGTATTTGGCACCTTCGATCTACGACGGCATATACAGCAGCGCCGTCACAATGCTTCTGTTTCATTGCGTGACATGGGTCGTGTTCTTCTTAATCGCATTATTTGTGATACAGCGGTATGTCGCCCCCTGCCTTCAGCAAATTGACTCGCGCGATATGGCGGGCCTATGGCTTATTCCGCTCGTATATTCCACATCGACTGTAATCGTATACCTGCTGTCGAGAACAAATCCGGAGGAACGTCTCTTCCTCTTCCTGCTCATGTTCTTCGTGTTTTTATCATTTCCTTCATACATACTTTTTATCCGATTGCTGCACGGAGCGATAGAAAGTACCCGAGGGAAATCGGAACTCCTGCGGGTTGCCGCTGAAAAAGAGTCTTTGGAAAGACTGGGGCGCATGAGAACCGAGCTGATTGCTGCAATTACCCATGAAACCATGACGCCGCTCGCCGTTCTGTCCGGCTATGCGGAGCTTGTCGCCGAAGAACTCCGCCGCAAGAACGCGGACGATCAAATAGCCAGAGACCTTGACAGCATCGCGGAGGAAACGCAACGCATTTCGGTGATGCTGGATGAACTCAACAGCCATGTCCGCAAAAGCGACGAACGGCTTTCCATGTCAAAGTTGAATCTGGCAAAATTGATAGACGATATAGCGAGGCTATACGCGCCTATCATGAAACGGAAAAAAATCGAACTGACCGTGAACGTACACGAAACCCTGCCGGACGCCTATGCCTGCGCTAACGATATCACCCAAGTGTTGTTCAATCTTTTGCAAAATGTATGCAACCACGCGGAAAACGGGGATGTCAGCGTTGTCGCCGCGCAGGAGGAGGGAATGATTGCCGTAACCGTGTCCGATACGGGGCGCGGCATACCGCCGGAGCTGCTGCCGAAGGTGTTTGAGCGCGGCGTCAGTACAAGCGAAAACGGCAACGGCTTGGGGTTGCCAATTTGCAGAAAAATCATAGAATCCCATGAAGGAACGATCAAACTGTCAAGCGAGCTTGGCAAAGGAACAAAAGCCCGATTTACTCTGCCGGTTTGGAAGGAGACTCCCAATGCTCAATAACAAAGTCTTGCTGGTCGAGGACAACAAGAAACTGAATGAAATCAACCGCCGCGCCCTTGAAAACGCGGGGTACGCGACTTATGCGGCGTTTACGCTTGCCGAAGCGCGGGAACACGTTTCCCAACTTAGCCCTGAAGTGATACTGCTCGATGTCGCAATGCCTGACGGCTGCGGTTTTGACTTCTGCGCGGAAATACGGGAAGCGACCGACGCTCATATCCTGTTCCTCACTTCACGCAGAGAGCATGATGAAAAGCTGCGGGGCTTGCAGCTTGGAGGGGATGATTATATCACAAAGCCGTATAAGCTGTCCGAGATGCTCGCTCGCGTGGCGGCGGCTGTTCGCAGGCGCGGAATGGACAAATCGCTGCTAAACACAATTGAGATGGACAGCCTGACGCTGAATGTTTGCACGAGTACGGCGTTTATAGACGGAAAGGATTTGGCGCTTTCACAGAAAGAGTTTTGTGTTTTGCTCTGTTTGGTGCAAAACGCGGGGAACATCCTAGATGCGGAGACTCTCTTCGAGAATGCGTGGAATCAGCCGATGAACGGGGATAAAAGCGCCCTGCAAATAACGATTTCCCGATTGCGGAAAAAGATTAAGCCGTCGGGATACGGTATCGACTGCATACGCGGAAATGGCTACGCCCTCGAACACGAGGCCCGCTTCGATCGAAAAATCAGCTCCCCCGACCCCTGCCACGCAACCGCCGTTCATAAAATTATTTCTTGAACATCGCGTATCTGCTCATTTACTCGCCCAGCGATAAAATTACAAACAAATTAAGCGCACCCTGAAAGACAGCCTATAATAAAATGGGAGATTGCCGTGTTTGCAATCTCCCGTTTTATCTAACGTGAGGCTCCGCCCCACAACCCAGACGCCGCGCGCTACGCCGAAATTCGCTTTACGGCGGAAATGAATTCCGCCTGCGAATTTTCGTCTTCGCACCGGCGCACCGCGCTTCGCGCGGCGATAGTACCTTAAAGGCTCCTATGTTTTCTTGTTTTTTATTGCTGTTCTTTGCCTTTAAGGTACTAACCGATTAAAACAGTATTGCTAGATGATGCAGAACTGGTGTATACTGTTGCCAAAGGCGGCAGTCGGCCATTATAGAGTTGCAAAAGGGGTGTTGTCATGTTATTTGAGCAAATCAAGACCGGCGGGCTGGGGTGTTATTCCTATGTTGTCGGCTGTCCTGCGGCGGGGGTTATGGCCGTCGTCGATCCGCGTCGGGACATCGACATATATCTTAGCATCGCCGAAGAGCACGAAATGCGCATAACGCATATTTTTGAAACACATGTTCATGCAGACCATATAAGCGGCGCGGGGGCGCTTCATGCCTCGACCGGCGCGGAAATCTACATCCACGAGAGCGCGCAGGTAGGCTATGAATCAAATAAGTTGCGCGACGGGGACGAATATACGGTGGGGAACGCATTCTTGCGAGTTCTGCATACGCCCGGCCACACCCCAAACTCCGTATCATTTCTGGTTTCCGACCTGATGCGCTCCAAAGACCCGGGGATTATTCTGACGGGCGATTTGCTGTTTGTCGGCGATATCGGCAGACCCGATCTGCCGGGGGATGAAATTCTTGACGAGCAAGTGGAAAATCTCTACAACAGTTTATACAAAACCTTAAAGCAACTACCGGATTATCTGGAAGTTTACCCCGCACACGGCGAGGGTTCGCTATGCGGACAAGGTATGAGCGCGAAGCCCCACTCTACGCTTGGATATGAACGACTGACAAATCCAATGCTGAATTTTCCGAGTTTTGCGGAGTTCAAAGCCACGATTCTATCAAATCTACCCATGCGCCCGCAGAGCTTTGCCAGTATAATTCAAGCGAATATAAACAGCGCTGCGACGCCTCCCAAGCGCAACTTATCCGAATATGCCCTTGCGGCGGATACGGTGAGCGCCATGCAGAAGGCCGGGGCGCTGGTATTGGACTTGCGAAACGCGCTGGCATTCGGCGCGGCGCATATTGCGGGAAGCGTCAATGTTGATTTCACTGATGGCCCTAGGCTTAACTGGGTCGGCATGGCAGTCCCTCCCGACGCCGCGATTGTGCTGGTACTCACATCCGACAGCGATTTCGAGGAAACATGCATGGAGCTTCAGCGCATCGGTTATGACAATATAAAGGGCTGGCTCAGAGGCGGTTTCGGTTCATGGCTCGAAAGCGGCAAGGAGACGCAGAGTTTACAATATATTTCCGCTACAGCCCTGCGTGCGCGCCTTGAGGAGGAGAATCCCCCCGCGCTTATTGATGTTCGCACAGCGCGAGAGTTTAGCGAGACAAGCATCAATGGCGCGGCAAACATGCCAATCGACCGCATTATTCAGATGGATACATGTCCCTTAGATCCAAGCGAGGAGACGATCGTTGTCTGCCAAAGCGGATTTCGCGCAGGGGTCGCGGCAAGCCTTCTTCAAGCAAAAGGCTGCATGCGGCTCACAGTCCTATCAGGCGGCATGATCGCTTGGAATAGTTGAAAATTGAGAGTTGAAAATTATACGCAAAAAACCGCAATTGTCCATAATGGAAAATCGCGGTTTGTCGGGTTCGTTCGTACCCTCGTCCTCAAAATTCTGACTTCTGAATCCTGACTTCTGACTTCTGGCACTGCACTTTGGGTTGCGGGTGGAACTTACATTAGCATGTGTGCGAAAAGCTGGCTTGATTCGCTAGGGGGTTGTTATATGCAAGTGCAATTATCGCTGTCGGATCGGCGGTGCAGCGTGCATAGCTCGCCCACATCAGGTCGATGGCTTCTTTGGTTGGTGTCAACGCTTGCCTATTGGCGAGATATTTTTTAATAATGTTTTTCATGATGGTAAATCTCCTTTACAATTTTGTTGTTTTGTTTTATGTTTATACCTTACTCCTTAAAGCAGCTTTAAGGTCAAGGGTTTTTATGTTACAATTTTGTTACAGAGGCTAATAGGAAAAACATGAAAAAACGTATTGAAATAATCGATGCTTTGCGCGGACTTGCGGTCGTTTTGATGGTTGTTCATCATTTCTTGTATAACTGCGTCTATTTTCTGGGCGCGCCGAAATGGCTGTTTACAAACCCGGTCTTTGACGTGCTGCACTATATGTTCGCGGGGCTGTTCATATTTCTGTCGGGCGTGTCGTCGCGGTTTTCGCGCGGGAACATAAAACGCGGACTGATAGCCGCCGCTCTGGCTGCGGCGATATCAGCCGTGATGTATTATATGGAAATGCCTATTTGGTTCGGTGTATTGCACCTGCTTGCGTTCTCGATGCTGTTTTTCGGAGCGACGGGAAAGCTGTGGGACATGATTTCCCGAAAGGCTGCGCCTGTGTTGTTTATCGCACTCGTCGTGCTGGGCGCGCTTGCGGCGGAGTACTTGCAGCCGAGCGCCGAACACCCGATAATGCGCGCCTGTCTCTCGATACTCGGATGGCCGCAGCCGGGCTTCAGGAGCTATGATTATTTCCCCATCCTTCCTTGGATATTCGTGTTCCTGCTTGGGACATGGGCGGGGCTGTATATCACAGAGCGGAAGCTGCCCTCTTGGTTTTATGAAGCGAAGTTCCCGGTTTTTCCCGCGGTCGGAAGAAAGGCGCTTATAATCTACATTCTGCACCAACCGGTCCTGTATGCTTTGGTTTTAGGAATAAAAACAGTTATCGCTTGACTTAGCTGCATTGTAATGTATATAATAAGTTGTAAAAGTTGGAATATATAAACGTTTTCAACATTATTACATAATAATGAAAGGACCTGATGCAAAATGACAATAAGAAAGAAAATTATGTTTTCCCTTATCCTTATGGCCGTAATTGGGATAGCTCTTGGCGTTGTTGGCCTCATATCCACGGAAACGCTCACAAGCCAGTCCGAAGACCTGCATGATTTGGAAAATGAAAGCGCAGGCGCGAGAACGGTGTTGAATGCACACTATACGTGGAGGCACGGACTGACCGAAGCTGTACTGACAGGCGGCAACTTCACAGGTTCGCTCGACCCGAACGGCTGTGCTTTGGGTACGTGGTTTACCAGCGAAGCCGCGAGAAACATCAAAGACCCCGAAGTCCTTTCAATGTTGACACGAATCAAAAATCCGCATGACTATATCCATACGGAAGCACGGACGGTTAAAGCACTCATAGATGAAGGCGACTTAGATGCCGCGAAGAGCGAGCTTGTCACTGCAATCCTTCCGAGAACGCAGGAAGTGATAACGCTGCTCACAGAAATAGCGGCGCGATACGATTTCCTCCTCGATGAAAAAAGCACGGATATCGAAGAGCTCGGCACACTTATGGATACAGTAATCATAGCACTTCTTGTCGTTGCCGTGTTAGCATGCGTTGTATTAACTGTTATGGTCACTAAGAGCGTGGTTAAGCCGCTTATCCCGCTTGCCGCATTTATGGACAAAGCCGGATCTACAGGCGATATTACGCTAACGCAGGCAGATCTCGACGTAATCGGAAAATTCTCGACAATAAACGACGAGATAGGGAAAACTATCACCGCCTGCGCCTCTTTCATCAAGCATGTCACATCCATCAGCAGCGAGCTTGATATGATAGCAAACGGGGACATATCGGTTGATACCGAGGTTCTGTCGGACAAGGACGTACTGGGAACATCAATCTTAAAGATGACCGACCAGTTGAACAACATGTTCTCGGAGATCAACTCGTCCTCCGCACAGGTAGCGGTGGGTTCTAACGAAGTGGCGCAGGGCAGCCAGACATTGGCGCAAGGCTCAACCGAACAAGCGGCGTCCGTTCAGCAGCTCTCCGCATCCATCGGCGAAATCGCATCCAAGACGAAGGAAAACGCCAAAATGGCCGACGAAGCGGCAGGGCTGTCGATGGATATCAGAGCCCACGCAGAGAAAGAAAGCGCCCAGATGAATCAACTCATGCAAGCTGTTTATGATATCACAGAAGCTAGCAACGCAATAAGCAAGGTCATCAAGGTAATCGAGGACATCGCATTCCAAACAAACATACTCGCGCTCAACGCGGCGGTCGAGGCAGCGCGTGCGGGTCAGCACGGCAAAGGCTTTGCCGTCGTCGCGGAAGAGGTCCGCAACCTTGCGGCAAAGAGCGCGGAATCGGCAAAAGACACCAGCAGCCTGATCGAAAACTCCATCCAGAAATCCGGCCTTGGACTGTCCATCGCAACGGAGACCGCCGAATCTCTCAAGGAAGTTGTTGAGAGCATAAACAAAAGCGCCGAAATCGTGTCTCAAATGGCAAGATCCTCCGAGGAGCAGGTTAGCGCAATCCATCAGATAAATATTGGCATCGACCAAGTTTCGCAGGTCATTCAGCAAAACAGCGCCACCGCAGAAGAAAGCGCCGCCGCGTCTGAGGAAATGAGCGGGCAGTCGGCGATTTTGCAAGAGCTTGTCAAGCGCTTTAAGCTAAGAGACGGCATGGACTCCTACCAGTTGCCGGCCAGGGGATCGAGCGCGAGGAAGCAGTACAGCGCGCCTGCGGATTCCGGCTACGAACAGCATGAAAGCGGAGATTTTGGAAAATACTAAATAATTCATAATGCATAATTCATAATGCATAATTCGAGTCTCTGCTGTCTTTCGCAGACTGTGGAGACTCGAATAATCTGCATTAATATACATGAAATATTGAATAATATTCATAATTGCTTCTTTGAACAACAGTTATTATATGGGTATTGTGCTGCATTGACCAATAAATGACAGATTGTTGGCAAAATATTGTCTACTTTTTCACAAATTTACTATTGCATAATAATTCATTATCTGCTACACTAGCTATACTCGCACTCTACATTAGCATAAAATGCTCCGAGAATACTTCGGAGGAGCAAAAAATCAGTCATCGGATAATTATGCATTATGCATTATGAATTATGAATTTATCAGCAGGTGAGAATATGAAACCCAAGATATTCATTGACGGTCGGGAAGGCACGACGGGATTGCAGATATTTGACCGGCTTGGCGGCAGGGACGATATTGAGCTGCTCATAATCGAAGAGCCCAAGCGCAAGGATATTGACGAGCGCAAGAGACTGATAAACAGCGCTGATTTGGTGTTCTTGTGTTTGCCGGACGATGCCGCGCGCGAAGCTGTTTCGCTTATCGAAAACGATAATACCCGCGTTATCGACGCATCCACCGCGCATAGGACGCATCCTGACTGGGTATACGGTTTGCCTGAATTGTCGAAGCTTCAGCGCGAGATGATCTCCGACGCACGCAGGGTTGCGAACCCAGGATGCCACGCGACAGGAATCATCACAGCGGTCTACCCTCTAATCACGCTCGGAATAATGCCCCAGGATTACCCTCTCACATGTTTTTCGCTCACAGGCTATTCCGGAGGCGGCAAATCTATGATACAATCATATGAGAGCGAGAAAACTGCGGGTATGCACGCACCGAGGCTCTATGGGCTTGATTTGAGCCATAAGCATCTGCCTGAAATCCTTCATGTGACAGGGCTTGCTCGCCCGCCCGTTTTCTGCCCCGTTGTGGACGACTACCATTCGGGTATAGCCGCAACGGTAATGCTGCACAACAACATGCTTCGCGGCAACCCGTCCGCTTCGGAAATACGCGAGCGCCTAGCAGAATATTATGCCCATGAGCGTTTCATAACAGTTCCCCCCAACCTCGGAAACGGAATGCTGGAGAGCAACTGGGGCGAAGGCACAAACAACCTAGAACTAACTGTCAGCGGCAACAACGACCTGACAATAATTACCGCGCGTTTCGACAACCTAGGCAAAGGCGCATCAGGAGCAGCGGTGCAAAATATGGAAATAATGCTAGGGACAGTGGAGTTAGGAGTTAGGAGTTAGGAGTTAGGAGTTACTTGTTCGTCGTTATTTGTACATTATACATTGTACATTGTAATTTGTAGCACTAGAAAAGAGGTATTAGACATTATGAAATATGTATCCGGCGGCGTGTGTGCGGCGAAGGGGTTTCGGGCTTCGGGGATGCACGTCGGTATCAAGACAAACAATGCCGATAAAAAGGATTTGGCGCTTATCGTTGCTGATTGCGAC
>Ga0099364_10007756_pt1 | contig 15254 bp, 10 predicted proteins | sample TergutTh196P3_FD_73070 | JGI IMG/M metagenome (GOLD analysis project Ga0099364, IMG submission 73070) | Microcerotermes parvus P3 segment gut microbial communities from Pointe-Noire, Republic of the Congo - Th196 P3 | ecosystem: Host-associated > Arthropoda: Insects > Digestive system > Gut ... | reverse complement strand
AACGGTGAGTATATGGCGAACAGCACGATGGTCGGAATCCTCGGTCGTATGGCCTGCTATAGCGGCAAGCGTATAACGTGGGACGAGGCGATCAATTCGACGGAGTCGCTCGTACCGACCGGTTACACATGGAACTCGCAACCGCCAACGCTGCCGGACGAAAACGGACGCTACCCCATCGAAATCCCCGGTATGGGAAAAGTGTATCATCAGGTTACTCGTTAAAGGTAGGTTGCGCAAAGTGTCTACTGCGCAACGGTACTAACAGCTATTGGCGATGGAAAAGGTAGGCGACTTTTTCCAAAAGTCGCGTGCGGTACTCCGCACAAGGAACCAATCGTGTCCAGAGTACCGGACGCGATTTTCGGAGAAAATCGCCTACCTTTGTCCACAAACTACTCTTCACACCAATGTTCGCCAACGAAACCGCAGTAACAGACAAACGATTGACCTGGCGGGAACCGCTTGCGGTACTTGCCACGGTCGTTCTTGTCGACGCCACCGTGTATCATGGAATCGGTTTCACGGGTATCGCCCTGTTGGTTTGCGTCTTGCCGTTGTTGTTCTTTTTCGGCGTCGCAAAACCGCTCCTGAATTTTCGGACGGTTTTGTTCGCCGTTCTGGCCCTGCTCGTTTCGATGAGACTGATTTGGTGCGGAAATCCCAGTGCCGCGTTCATCGGATTGATCGTCGTCTTCCTTTTTGCCGCATTGCAAACCGGTACACCGCTCGACCCGTGGAATTTGATCGTTTACTGGACGAGTGGTTTGTTTCCGCCGCCGTCAAACTTTGCGGACTATTATCAGTCTCTCAAGCAACGCAAAAGTACGGGCTGGACGTTGGACCCGGCGAGACAAGCGGCGATTTTCGTACCGTTCGCCCTGCTCATCGTTTTTGGCACAATTTTCGTTTTCGCCAATCCCGATTTGCAGGAAAGAGTCCAACACTATTGGCACGAATTTCTCGATTGGACCGGACGCTTCGCCGATTGGATTCCGACGCTGCCGCAAGTTCTCGTGTGGTTTGCCGCCGTCTGGGGCATGATCGGACTATTGCGACCAAAAAATGGCCGATGGAGCCGAAACCTTTACGAGATGTATTATGATTCGTTCCGTGGTGCGGAACCCACTCAAGTTGCTCCGTTTTTTGTGGAAGTGTCCGACGACGCTCAGGCAACAAAATTGAACGAACTTCCACAGGAAAACGTACCGAAAAACGAGGTTTCGCCGAACTGTACGTACTATTACGCTTATTTCAACTCACTCGTTTCACTGAGTCTTCTCTTCGGCGTTTATCTGATTTTCGAATGTTACAAGAATTGGACTCGCAATTTTCCATCGGGATTCAATTATTCGCAGCACATGCATCAAGGGGCCGCGTATTTGACGCTTGCGCTCGCCTTGAGTACGTTGGTCCTTTGCACGATTTTTCGTCCGAAAACGCTCCTCGATCCGCGAATCCGCACGCTCAAACGACTGGCCGTTTTGTGGACGGGGTTGAATTTCCTGCTTGCCTTTGCTGTGTATAATCGACTGTACATCTACATCGATTTGAACGGATTGTCGTGGCTGCGCATCCTTGGACTCCTCGGAACGACCGCCGTCGTTTTGGGATTGGTGATGGTCGTGAGAATGATCCTGCTGTCACGGGGAATCCTTTGGCTGATTTATCGTTACACTTGGTCGGTGCTTGCCATCGCTTTTATCGGACACGTTTTTCCGTTCGGATGGTGCATTTCCCATCATAACGTTTCGCGGGTGATGAAAGACGACCTTTTGCCGTCGATTTTCCTTTTTCCCGATTCGCTGGATCAACCGGAACATCTTCTGGCCTCGCTTCCGCTGCTGGAAAGCGAGGACGAAATCATCCGCGAAGGAGCCAAAGCGTTTTTCGCCGACTACCTCGTATCGCAGACCCCCAATCCGGATTGGGGCTATCGATGGACCGCCTTCCAATGGTCCCATAACATTCTCCAAAACGCCCTGGAACCCCACAAAGAAGCGTTGCAAACGTACTTGATTAACGGCCATCAGAGAAAACAGGCAATTGAAGCGTTTCGGAAACACACTCATCGCTGGATTTGAAAAAGGAACAATGCAATGGAATACCGTTTATTAGGACATTCGGGACTTAACGTTCCGGTATTGACTTTCGGTACGGGAACCTTCGGCGGAGAGGGGCAACTCTTTTCGGCTTGGGGTAACATCGACGCCAAGGGAGCAACCCGACTGATCGATATTTGCCTGGATGCTGGCGTCAATATGTTCGACAGTGCCGATGGCTATTCCAACGGCCTCGCGGAGGAAATTCTTGGCGACGCCATCGCCGGGCGCCGGGACAAAGTGCTGATTTCCACCAAAGCGGCGTTCCGAATCGGACCGGAACCGAACGCCGTCGGCTCGTCCCGCTTCGCTCTGATCCAAAGCGTCGAAGGGGCTTTGCGACGGCTGAAAACGGACTATATTGATCTCTTCCAACCGCACACATTCGACGCATCGACGCCCATTGAGGAAACGCTCCGAACGCTGGACGATCTTATCCGGGCAGGAAAAATCCGGTACATCGGCTGTTCCAACTTTTCCGGCTGGCAACTGATGAAATCGCTTGCCGTTTCCGAAAAGTACGGATTCGCCCGGTACGTTGCTCACCAAGCGTATTATTCGCTAATCGGTCGGGACTTCGAGTGGGATCTGATGCCGTTGGCTCTGGACCAACGGGTGGGAACGATTGCGTGGAGTCCTCTCGGTTGGGGCCGATTGACGGGAAAAATCCGGCGCGGCGTACCGCTACCGGAAATGAGTCGGCGTCATTCGGATACTGCCAACAGTTACGGTCCTCCGGTGAACGACGACTATTTTTTCAAGGTTCAGGACGCAATCGAGGAAATTGCAACGGAAACCGGCAAGACCGTCCCGCAAATTGCGATCAATTGGCTGTTGCAGCGGCCAACAGTATCGACGGTCATTATCGGAGCACGCAATGAGGAGCAGTTACGCCAAAACCTCGGTGCCATCGGTTGGAATTTGACACTGGAACAAATGAAACGCCTCGACCAAGCCGGCGAAACTCCGCCCATTTACCCCATTTGGCACCAAAGACAACTCGTCGAAAGAAATCCCTCGCCCCTATGAGAATCGAGCACATCGTCAAGCACGAACATCGTCGGGTCCGCGCGGCAACAACGGAGCCGCTCTGGGTGCGGTGGCTGTTGATCAGCATTGCAGTGGGGTTTCTCACGTGTTTCCTGCTGTTGCCGTTGCTGTCGATTTTTGTACAATCGTTTTCAGACGGGGTGGTCGTCCTCAGACAATCGCTGACGAATCCGGTTGCTCTTGCGGCGGTTCGGTTGACTCTCATCACGGCGGCGATTGTTGTACCGATAAATATCGTCTTCGGCGTCGCGGCGGCGTGGTGCCTCGGCAAGTTCGAGTTCAAAGGAAAGAGCATCATCATTACGCTGATCGATGTTCCCTTCGCCGTTTCGCCGGTGATTGCAGGATTGCTGTTCGTATTCCTTTTCAGCACGCAAAGTACGATGGGCGCCTGGCTGGTGAGTCACAACATCAAAATTCTCTACGCAACACCGGCCATTGTACTGGCAACGATGTTCGTCACAGCTCCGTTTGTTGTCCGGGAACTGTTGCCGATTATGCAGGCACAGGGAACCGAAGAGGAACTCGCCGCAAGGGTCCTTGGTGCAAGGGGCTGGCAAATATTTTGGCGGGTTACGTTACCGAATATTAAATGGGGCCTGCTCTACGGAGCGATTTTATGTAACGCAAGAGCAATGGGTGAGTTCGGGGCCGTCGCCGTTGTTTCCGGAAAATTTCGCGGACAAACGCTCACCTTACCACTGTATATTGAGGCGGTTCATCAGGAATATCCAAAGTCAGCACCGTTCGCATTGGCATCCGTCCTCGCCCTCCTCGCCATCGTTACGTTAATCATCAAGACAATCGTCGAGTGGAAAACGCAAGAAGAAGTGTAGAGTGCCGAGGGAAAGGAAATCTGTGCCGCTTCCCGGCTTTTAATCTTGATGACGTCGTTATTGTACGATAATTGACTGCCATGAAACTTTACGCCTACCACACGCCGGACATTCCCAAGCATGCTGGTTATCTCAAAATCGGCGAAACTTACGGCAATGTCGAAGTGCGGAGCAAACAACAAGGACGCGAACTCAACGTTGAAAACGAAGTCGTCTGGACTGATGCCGTATTCACAGAACGTAGCGGCATCGACAAAATGATCCACCGTTATTTGAAGGAGCAAGGCTTTCATGTACAACAATTCGGAACCGGGCGTGATACTGAGTGGGTCAAGTGTACCATTGCCGATTTAGAAAAAGCGTTTACCGACATCAAACAACGGCTCTATGACGAGAAAAAACAGCGTGAAGAAGTCGGAAAACAGTTTTACCTCGAAATCCGAAACTGGTTTTACTGGACGACACAGGAAAATAAAAAAATCGATGCCAACTACGCCTTGCGATTGGTCACACGCCTGCTCTTCTGTTTCTTTCTACGTGAAAAAGATGAACTTGTCCCCAAAGAATTATTGGACGCAAACATTGAAAAATATCTGAAAAACGACGAGGAATGCAGTTACTATAATGGCATATTGCGCAACCTGTTCTTTCGCTGTATCAATACGTTGGGTGAACGAGAATACGAGAACGAAAAATATCTTGCCGACAAAAAGAGCATCAAAAATTGGTTTTCGGCAATCCCTTTTCTGAATAGCGGACTCTTTGACGAACATGACAACGATCACATTCCCATTGGTAACGATTATTTCTTTTCGGAAAAAAAAGTACGATTACTGACCGAACTGGGCGAAACCTGCGACGTGTACGGCATCGTTACGATTCTGGCGAAGTACCAGTACAAACTGATGCTTGACGATTTGCTTGACCAAGCGGAGTACGGCAAGACCGTTGATCCGGAATTCATTGGCAAAGTCTTTGAATCGCTTTTGTCGTGCATTGAAGCCGACAGTAAGGAGAGCCGACGCAAGGTAACGGGCAGTTACTATACGCCGCGTGGAATTGTCGATTATATGATCAACGAAGCATTGGATGTATTTCTTGACAGTCATTCCCGCAAAAGCGGGAATCTAGACAAAAGGCTCTGTTCTCTAGGCCCCCGCCTGCGCGGGGGTGACGAATACCAAACGTCCTCTAAAGTTTTGCTGCAATGCAAAATCCTTGATCCCGCTTGCGGTAGCGGTGCGTTTCTTTGCGAAGCGATGAATATCATTATGCGCCGCATCGAAGAGGAAAAAAAGGAGAAAGACGGCAGATGCCTGACTCCGCAAGAACGTTACCGTACTAAACTAAAAATCGTTCGTGACGTGATTTACGGTGTGGACATTCAACCAATGGCAGTGCAGATTACGGCGTTACGTTTTTTTCTGTCGCTCATTCGAGATATTATTCCTGATAAACGAAAGCCGAATTACGGCATCGAACCGCTACCGAATCTCGAAATAAAGTTTGTGTGTGCGGATACTTTGATTCCTCTGGTAACGGATCGTAAAGACTCTGAAGGAAAATCTCAAAAGATGTTGGAAAATCCCGTTATTCGTAACACGGTCAAGTCATTACAACAAAACTGCAATCAGTATTTTATGGCAGGCATGATTGACCGCAAGTTGGAAATCATGCAGATGGACAAAACACTTCGGGAAACGTTGGCCATCGCCATGGAAGGCATGGCAACACATGATACAACCGATAAGATCGCAACTTGGAGCCCCTACGATCAAACAAAGTCAGCCGTTTTTTTTGATCCCATGTGGATGTTCGGAATCGAGGCATTTGACATTGTTATCAGTAATCCACCATACGTAGATTCGGAAACAATGGTTGTTTCTAATTCGCAGAAAAGAGAGTTATACACATCCATGTACGCATCTGCCGTCGGTAACTGGGATTTATTTGTCCCGTTTATTGAGAGGGGGATAAATTTATGCAATCAAAATGGAGTCGTCTCATTTATTATTCCCAATAAAATCATTTCGCAAAATTACGCAGCGAGTATTAGAAGAATTATTTCAAACTATCGCCTTATTGAAATAAGAGATTATTCAAGACAAAACGTTTTTCCCATTGCCGATGTTTATCCCATAACGATTGTGTTGAAAAAAGAAGATATAGGTTTCTTTAACATAAAAATGACAACCATGCGAAGTACGGTTGAAGTTGAACGAACAAGTATTGTATCAAATCACATAATGAACCGTTTCAAATGGGACATTTTCTTTTGCAGCCCGGAATTAACTTCAATTTTAGTAAAAATTGCCGATAATAGCAGTACCTTTGGCAATCTTGTAAATTTTTCCAGTCCCTGTACAGTTAGTGAGGCGTATGAAATTAAAACCTTTTTATCTGATTCGTCCGTTGTTTCCGAAGATAAAAAGCTGATAAATTCAGGAACTATTGATCAATATGTGTCCAAATGGGGAATCCAAAACACAACGTACATAAAAGGACAATACTTGAATCCGATTGTTTCAAACAAATCATTGAAAGACATGAACGGTAATCGTTACAAACAATCTTCAACACGCAAAATTATTGTTGCGAATATGACGACGGCATTGGAGGCATTTTTTGACAGCAAAGCGGAATACCTGGCCGGAAAAAGCACTGTGGTCGGAATTGGCGGCTGTCAAAATATGCTTTTCTTAACAGGGTTGCTCAATTCTAAACTTATTTCAATTTGGTATCAATCTGCCTATCATTCTACCAAAATGAGTGGGGGTGCATTATCTGTTACCGCAGAGAGAATAAATAAAATCCCCATTCCCAACGTTTCCCTTGACGAGCAGCGTCCGATCATTGTGCTTGTCAATAAAATTCTTACGGCTAAAAAAAAAGTCCTCAATCGGACACGAGCGTTTTAGAACGTAAGATCGACACGTTGGTGTACGAATTCTACGGTTTGACAGACGAAGAAATTGCGGTAGTGGAGAAAAGCATATAAAGTCGAAAGACTTCGGCACCTATTACGAATCAATTCTCGACAAAGAAGCCCATTTTTGCGAAGGTCAATTCGCCGATTTTGTACTACACATTACACGTCCATGAGCATTGAAGTTCAAAATATTACAAAGTCTTTCGGTCGGTTCAAGGCATTGGACGACGTGAGTCTCAAGGTTGCTCCCGGCGAACTTGTTGCGCTTTTGGGACCGTCGGGTTCCGGCAAGACGACACTACTCCGGGTCATTGCGGGCCTTGAAATTCCGGACGAGGGAAGCGGACCGATCCTCTTTCACGGAACGGACGTTGCTCGGCAGCGTGTCGGCGACCGCGGCGTTGGATTTGTGTTTCAACATTATGCGCTTTTTCGGCACATGACGGTCTTCGAAAACATCGCCTTCGGGTTGCGAGTGCGACCGAAAAAAACGAGACCATCGAAAGAGGAAATCCGTGAACGAGTCATGGAACTGTTACAGTTAATCCAACTCGACACGCTGTCGCATCGGTATCCGCACCAACTGTCCGGCGGTCAGCGGCAGCGAGTCGCATTGGCAAGGGCGTTGGCCGTCGAACCGCAAGTGCTATTGCTCGACGAACCATTCGGCGCCCTCGATGCCAAGGTCCGTGTCGAACTGCGGACGTGGTTGCGGCGATTGCATAACGAAATTCACGTAACGAGCGTTTTTGTAACACACGATCAGGACGAAGCCCTCGAAGTCGCCGACCGTGTTGCCGTGATGAATGCCGGTAAAATCGAACAATTTGCAACGCCGAACGACGTGTTCCATTATCCGGCAACGGAATTCGTGATGAACTTTCTCGGTTCGGTCAATCAGTTCAGCGGTCGATTGGAGAGCGGTCAACTGCATCTCGGCGACGGCAAATATCGTTACGAGGTCGATGCTCAAAGCGTTGTCGATCCGATTGGCGATCAGTCGGCGGCGGTGTTCGTACGACCACACGATATTCGTGTAGCGCTAAATCCTGAAGCGGATTCCCGGAGTCTGAAAGCAACCGTTATAAGGATCAACTCGGCGGGGGCGCACGTCAGGATCGAATTGAAATTGGATACCGACGACGAAATTTCGGCGGAAATATCGCATCAGGAATACCGCGAAATGAAACTGGCACCCGACACCATTGTTTTCGTAACGCCAAGACGAATGCGGGTCTTCGCCAGCACGCAATCCCAACCGATTGAAAGCGGTATCTTTCTCTCGTAAACAACATTTTTTGCACAAAATATGAACTGTTCACGAAGACGCTGTTATTGTTTCGTTTATTGTGCAATGACTGCACTTTTGTTTTGCATGGCGGGTCGTTCTGCCGCCGTTGCGGAAGAATCGGCGGCTTGGAACATCGTCGGCACCGTCCGTGACGAGAACGGCAAGCCGATGCCCGGTGTCACGATTCTCGCAAAGTCCGGCGAACCGGGCAGTGTTGAATCTTTTGCAACAAAAACGGACGCCGAAGGAAATTATACTTTGCCGATCAATCCGCAGAAAAGACTTCCTGCTCCCGTTTCGGACGATGTGCCCGATCCGTCGGAAACCGACTTTCGCTTTTTGCCCCTCGCTCTTTCGGCGGAACGAAGTGATTATGATTCCAAAGCGCAAGAACTCATTAAATTCAAGGACAAGAGCCGATCCATGAAAGGCGATTTGATCGTCATCGGCGATTTAGTGAAACAGGAAGACATCGACGAACTGAAAAATCGTTTTGCGGACGAAAAATACGTCGTTGTTTTCGTTGCAAAAAACGAACCGTACAAGATCGACTTCGTTATGCACTTAATTCCCGACAATGCGCCGCCCAGTTGGATTTATCATCCCAATTATTGGATCGACAAAGCGGAAACCGACCGCCGTCACAACGTTTATCAAAAGTTCGGGCTTATCAAACCGGAATCGGAACTTACCGAAAAAGTTACGGTAAATCTTCGTTTTCCGAAACCGGAGATCATGGTTGGCGAACCGACGAACTTCGATTACATTGTCCGCAATGATTCGGATGTCGATCTGTGGATCACGGTCGGCGGCGATTATCGGAGTTCCGGTCGTCCGACTTCGTTTACCATGCGTGCCGTTCGCAAGGGCGGCAATGAAGAGACAACCGTCTACGAAATACCAGTAACATTAAGCCGTGGCGGTCTGATGATCGGCAAAAAAATCGATGCCGATGGCGGCGAATACGCCTTCGATCTTTGCCTTTCCTGCTGGCTCGATTTGAAAGAGCCGGGAGAATATCGAATCGATGTTGCACGAAAATTGCTGCTGTCGGAAGGCGACAACCCTTTTCTTATGCGTTCTCGTAAAGGTTTGTCCCTGCCGCCGGTATTGCGTGTCGCTTCTGGCGTGTTGACCGTCAAGCCGTGTGACGAAGAGTCGTTCGGCAAACTCATCGAACACTGGGGCGAACAGGCAATGACCGAAAGTTACGGAAACGCAATCGACAAACTTGTCCACATCGAAGACAAGCGGGTGATTCCTTGGCTCATCAAGGCTGCCGATAGCCGCAGTGGTTCTTATGCGCTGTCGGCATTGACCAAATTCGATGACGACGCTGCGTTGGCAACGATTGCAAAGGATCTTGAGTCTTCGGACGATGCCAAATCCAATTCGGCGTCTGCGAACCTTGCGCGGAGCGTCCATCCGGAAGCAATGGGCATTCTGCTGAAGAATCATCGGCATCCGAACTTTTCCGTTCGCATGCGTGCTGTGCAAGCCGCCCGCAAAATGGAACGGAACGCCGCCCTAAAAATGCTTCGGGAACATTTTGACGATTCCGGCGGTGACGGTGTTGTCGGCAGCGAGGCACGACGGATTTACAAGGAACTCACGGGAAACGACCCGGAATGAATTTTCTATAACAAAAAAATGAACGACGACACGACGACGCTGGCCGACTTGAAGAAAACCGTTGCACAATTTGTCGATGAGCGGGATTGGAATCGATTCCATGCTCCGAAAAACGTTGCGATGTCGATCTGCATTGAGGCCGCCGAATTATTGGAACATTTTCAATGGCTCAATGCCGATCAATGCGAACGCAATGCGATGTCGGCGGAAAAACTGCACGAAATCGGCGAAGAATGCGCCGACGTACTGGCATATCTGCTCAGCCTCGCCAATCGTCTGGACCTTGACCTTTCCAATGTTTTTGAACAAAAAATGAAGCGAAATGCCGAAAAATATCCCCAATGAACTGCGACCTGTGGTCGCAGCCTTCCACGGCGAACTCTACAATATCGAAACGATAAAACGGGAACTGACCGCCAAGGGACACCGATTTCAGGACGATAGCGTTACGGAAATACTCGTCCGTCTTTACGAAGAGGAAGGCGACGCAATGCCGCAACGTCTCAATGGCAAGTTCGCTCTGGCGATTCACGATATTCCGAAACGGAAAATGTTTCTTGCACGGGATCATCTCGGAAATGTACCGCTCTATTATCGTGTCGAAAAAGACGAACCCCTTTTCGGTTGCACATTGAAAAGCATTTTGCAGGTCGAGTCCGTGCCGCGAGAACTTGATCCGCTCGCACTGGACGACTATTTGACGTATCAATACGTCCCGCATCCACGGACGATTTTCAAGGGAATATCAAAACTTCCGCCGGGGCATTGCGCAACGTGGATGGACGGGAAACTTTCCGTTGCGAAATACTGGAATCCCGATCTCAATGACGAAACTGATCGGCCTTATGACGACCTCCGCGACGAATTGCGTGAACTCCTGACGGATGCCGTGAAAATCCGGTTGCACGGAGACGAACCGATCGGCGCGTTTTTGTCCGGCGGTGTTGATTCGTCGATCATTACCGGATTAACGCAACAATTAAGTTCGTCAAAAGTCCGGACATTCAGTATCGGTTTTCCGCAACGGGAATACGACGAAACGACTTACTCCCGGCAGGCGGCGGAGCGATTCGGTACGGACCACACGGAACTTATCGTTACGCCGGATGTTCATGGAATTGTCGAAACGATTATCGAACACTGCGACGAGCCGTTTGCGGATTCCAGCCTTATTCCGACGCTTGCGCTCTGCGAACTTGCACGGAAAAGCGTAACGGTTGCGCTTTCCGGCGACGGCGGCGACGAGCTCTTCGCCGGATACGAACGTTATCGAGCCGTCCAACTCGGCCTTTGGGCGGACCGAATGCCGAATTTTGTGCGAAAATTTTTGGCCGGTCCGCTACGGAGTCTGATTCCGGCTTCGACACGGCAGCGCGCGACGTTGCGGCGGCTCAAACGCTTTCTCGAAGCCCTCGGAATGGAACCGATGGAACGCTATCTGCAATGGATCGCGATCTTCAACCGGCAGCGGCGACGTGAACTTTATACCGACGAGTTCGCCGAACAAATTGCCGGTTATGATTCGTTATGTTTTCTCGATGAAGCGGCGACAAATTGCAAACGTCGGGATTTTGTTGCACAAATCAGTCTTGTCGATCTGCAAACCTATTTACCGTGCGCCGGACTGACGAAAGTCGGCACTGCGGCGGCAGCGGCGAATTCGCTGAATGTCCGTCCGCCGCTGCTCGATCATCGAGTGATCGAATTGGCAACGAAAATTCCGCTCAAACACAAGATTCACGGTCGTTACGGAAAACATATTTTTCGTGACACGTTTCGCAAATTTCTTCTTCCGGCGACGGAAAAGCGTCGAAAAATGGGGTTCGGTGTTCCGATTGACGTTTGGTTTCGCGGTCCGCTCAAGAATTTTGTTCGGGAAATCCTTCTTGACTCGCAAACGCTTAACCGGGGATATTTTCGGCGTGAATATGTCGAACGATTATTGAACGACCACTTTGAGAATCGCTTCGACCACGCTTACCGGATTTGGGCGTTGCTTGTCCTCGAACTCTGGTTGCGGCGTTGGATGTGACTTTCGACTTTTTGTTCATCAATCACGAAGACGCCGTCTGCGAAATAGAGTCTGAAGCGCAAGCTAGGATTTGGGCGTGTTCGGTTATTTGCGCACATTACCTGGCTTGCGCGTCAGGCTCTGTTTATTTTGCGCGAACAAAGGCAAGGCGGACACCGAAGAGATAGCCGAGATTTTTGCGCCGGAGTACCGGCTAAATTTTTCTGACATTTCGCTACGCTCCATTCCGGCTTTTGTTTTTGCTCTTTCGGCGAGAGCACCTCGGTAGATTCGGCAGATTCCGGTGTTGACAATTCATCGCAAAGTCGTCACAATGCGCAGGATTGTTTGTGTTGTATTCTGAGAACTAATAAGGAACCAATGTTGTACCCGATCCTTTTGGGGTTCTTTCTCGTCGGTTTTTCCTCGCTCGCTTCTCGGTCGCTGAAGTCGTTTTCACGGCATGAGCTCGAAGAACTCTGTGAGAAACGTGGAGCGTCTGCCAAGTTCCATCGCATCCTCAAGGAATACGAATGGACTGCAAACGCAGTCGGAATGTTCCGCCTTCTCTGTACCTCGACGGTTTTGATTTGTACTGTTTTCCACACAGAAGCCGTGCTTTCGGCGGAAAACGCCGTAGTTGTCGTCGGCATCGTTTTTGGACTCCTCGCTGTCGAAATTTGGTTACCAAACGCGATTTCCCGACTTTGGGGCACCGTTTTCGTCTATCACACTTGGCCGATTTGTCGGGTTTTGGCACTGTGCCTGTATCCACTCGATCTCGTGGGTCGTTTCGTCGACGTCTTTTTTCATCGATTGGCCGGGAAACAACCCAAAACCGACGACGAAGAAGCCTTCGAGGACGAAATTCGGACCATTGTGACCGAAGGCCACCGCGAAGGTCTCCTCGAAGAAGACGCCCGCGAAATGATCGAAGGCGTTATGGAATTGGGCAGTTTCACCGTTTCCGACATCATGACGCCTCGGACCGATATGGTCAGTGTTCCCACTTCGCTGAGCTGGGACGAAATGCTTAAGGAAATCGTCGTGAATGCCCATTCCAGGATTCCCGTCTACGGCGAAAACCGCGACGACATTCTCGGCGTCCTCCACGTCAGAGACGTACTCGCCGAAATTGCAATGAAACCGCCGGAAGAACGTTGCGAGTGGACAGAACTCGTCAAAGAGCCACTCTTCGTCCCCGAAACGAAACCGGTCGACACGCTGTTGCAGGAATTCCAGAACATGAAGCCGAAAACCAATGACGGCGTCTCCAACACGAATCCTCATTTGGCGATTGTTCTCGACGAATACGGCGGCGTCTCTGGCATCGTAACTCTGGAGGACATTTTGGAGGAAATCGTCGGTGAAATCGCCGACGAACACGACGAAGCCGTCGAGGTCGAAGACATTCTCGAAATCGATGCCAACACGTTTGAGACACTCGGAAAAGTTCGGATCGACGACCTGAACAAACATCTCGACACGGAACTGCCGGAAGAGGAGGACTACGACACTGTTGCCGGTTTTATCTTTTCGACGCTCGGTCACGTCCCGGAGATTGGCGAGTGGGTCGATTACGAAAAGGATGGTCGAACGGTCCGTTTTACCGTGATCGAGGCGACGCGGCGGCGAATCGAAAAGATTCGTATCGAACGCCTTCGTAGCGAGTAACCGTGAATGTTGACGTTCGTGGAGATTATTCCGCCGCCGGATTCACGCCGGATTTTTGTTTTTCGACTTCTACAAAGAAAAGATTGTCCTATTGCGTTGGAACCTGCGGTATTTTCAAGTCGAAGACGAACAGTTGCGAATCGGTTCGCACAAACAGGCGTCCGTCGGCGTAGGCGGGCGTTGCTTTGGACGCTTCGCCGAGTTCGACGCGGCAGAGGACTTCCGGCGTCTCGGCAACCGACAGGGCGTAAAGAACGCCTTCGAGCGAAACGACGATCAACACGTTGCCGAGGATGATTGGCGAACCGTAAAATGCGCCCTCAATATTCACCGTACCGAGGATATTTCCCGTTACAGGATCAAGACAAGTCACGTCGCCGAAGTCGCCGACGGTGAAAAGCCGCTTTCCCGCCGGAGTTTTTCCGACAACGGAAGTCGGAACGTAGGGAATGACGAGCGGCTTTTTCAGTTCGTAAGCGACCTCCGCGGCGGCTGCGGTGTTTCCGTCACGAATTCTTGCGGCAAACATTTCTCGCCCCGCCCCGCCGGCACCGTTGGAAACGAACACGAGGTCGTCGCAGAAAACTGGCGACGAAACGACGCGGAGCGTCATCGGACGAAGGCTCCACATTTCCGTACCGGTTTTCGGATCAATTCCGCTGACGCCGTGAGCACTGCTTGTCGTTAGCAGAACGCCGTTGTGGAGGCAAGGCGTCGACGCTGGCGTGTGCAACACTTTTCGGGGCAAACGCCAAGCGGTTTCGCCGGTCTCCGCGTTCAAAGCGAGAATTTCGCAGTCTTTCCCGGCTTGTTCCTTTTCTTTTTGCTCATTGGGAACAATGACAAGACCGTCGGCGACGATGAGCGAGTATCCGATTCCGTGTTCGGATTGGTAGGGACCGAGTTTTCGCATCCAGTATTGCTTGGTGGTTTTCTTGTCAAAGGCATAAACCCGATACTCCGCCGGTGTTGCGACGGAAAAGAAAACCCGGTCCCCGTCAATCACCGGTGTCGTCGAAGCGTAGGAATTGAGCCGATGTTTTTTGAAGGGAATCAAAGGTTCCTTACGATCCCAAAGAGGTTTTCCACTCGCCGCTTCATAACAGAGGACGTAGTGGTCGACGAGATTCCGTCCCGGATATTCGGTTGCCGACGTGATGTAAACGCGGTTTCCGTCGATGATGGGACTCGACACGCCGACACCGGGCAACTTAGCCGTCCAGAGCGGCGGCTCCGTGAGGACTTTCGGATCGAAAACCACGTCGTCGACGGTTCCCTGACCGTTCGGACCGCGAAATCGGGGCCAATTTTCGGCGGCGTCGATCGGCAACACCGCAAGCACGGACAATGCCCAAAGGATTAAACGGTTCATTGTAATCGGTGACAAGCGAGGTCAATGCCGGGCGGTTGCAAGCGGTTTGCGTTCGGATTCTTTTTCCACTTGCGGCTGGATAAGTAGCATTGTACCGCATTACGTCTCCAAGGGAAAGCACGGAGTACCGATACAATACGCCGAGGGTGCGTCAACGTTTTGTTGGCAAGAGGTAGGTTGCCGACCGCCGGGCGGCAACGTGCGGTACTCCGCACAGAGAACCCCGTGTCGGCTGTTGCCGACGCAGCCGCCTACCTTACCTCGTTTCCCCAAACTTTCAACTAAACTTTTACACACCGTGCGCCAAGAAGTCCGTAGAAAGGAGGCAAGAAAGACGTAAAAGTTATTGAAAGCCTT
>Ga0099364_10007755_pt1 | contig 15254 bp, 14 predicted proteins | sample TergutTh196P3_FD_73070 | JGI IMG/M metagenome (GOLD analysis project Ga0099364, IMG submission 73070) | Microcerotermes parvus P3 segment gut microbial communities from Pointe-Noire, Republic of the Congo - Th196 P3 | ecosystem: Host-associated > Arthropoda: Insects > Digestive system > Gut ... | reverse complement strand
AAGATGAAATAAATATAAATAAGTCTATATAGATTTATATAGATTATTATAATATAAAATAAATTTAAATATGTTGATATAGATTTATATAAATTATTTAAAGATAAAACAAATACAAACAAGTTTATATAGATTTATATAGATTTTTATAAGAGTATATTAATTTTTATAGATTTATATGAACATTAAAATTAGTTTTTTTTCATTTATTAATTATTTATAGATTTAAGAAAAAATTTTGTTTATTTTTTATTTTTTTTTTTTTTTTAAAAAAAATTTACTTCGCTTCTTTTAAATATCATGAGATTCTTATTAAAAACTTTATTAAGTAATAAATTTATACATAATTAAATATAATGTTAATTAGTAATAATTTAGAAATATTAATTGAGGATTATTATGATACCTGGAATGAATCCAAAACAAATGAAACAAATGGAAAGACAAATGAAAAGAATGGGAATGGACATGAAAGACCTTCCTGGAGTAAAAGAGGTTATCATTCGGTTTGAAGATAAAGAATTAATTATTTCTGAGGCTGATGTTAATTTGATGAATGTTATGGGACAGGAGACCTATCAAGTAACTGGAAAGGCTGTTGAAGCAAAAATTGAAACTGAACTTGTTATTCCAGATGAAGATATTGAAATGGTTGCAAACCAAGCTAATGTAAGTGAGAATGAAGCTGAAGAAGCTTTAATATCTACTAATGGTGATTTAGCAGAGGCAATTCTAAAATTAAATCAATAATTTATAATATTGTTGAAATTTTAATGATAATGAACTTAATGACAATTATAGCTCATATTTCCGATTTACACATTAGTAATGCTACTTTTAATGAAGGTGTTTTCAAAGAAATAGTAAATCAAATAAATGAATTAAACCCTGACATGATAATTTTAACAGGAGATTTAACAAATAATGGCTATTACGAAGAATTTTGTAAAGCTACAGAATATCTTAGTATGTTTAAATCTCCTTTATTTCCTGTTCCTGGAAATCATGATGCTAGAAATGTTGGTTATGAAGTTTTTGAAGATCTTATTGGAGACCTTAGCTGGGTTTTAACTAAAGATGATGATTTAACTGTTATTGGTTTGGATAGTAGTGATCCTGATGTTGATAAGGGACATATAGGTAGACCACAACAATTATGGATGGAAAATGAACTTAATAAATGTTTTATTGATTCAAGATTTTCTATAGTAGCTATGCATCATCATGTTATTTCTGTTCCTAAAACAGGACGTGAAAGAAATGTTTTATCTGATGCTGGAGATATTTTACAATCTTTAATTGAAAATAATGTGGATATTGTGATGTGTGGACATAAACATGCCCATCATCTGTGGAAAATGGAAAATACTTTGTTTGTAAATGCAGGTTCGACTTCTTCAATAAAACTACGTGGAAATGACGTTAATTCTTATAACACTTATGAAATAACAGATAGCTATATTGATATTCTTTTGAATCAAGTAAATGGTAATAAACTATCTTTAGGGAAATTTAATAGATAAAAATTTCAATATTGTTAAACTTTTATTTTGGAAATATCTATAACTTTTTCGTTATTTTTCTGAGTGGATTATTTAATATGATTTTATATCTTAGTTCATTATTTCAAAAAAAATATTATCAATAAATTAATCATTATAAAGAGATAAATATCTTAGTTCATTATTTCAAAAAAATATTATCTATAAACTAATCCTTATAAAGAGATAAATATCTTAGTTCATTATTTCAATATATATTATCTTTAAACTAATGATTATAAAGAAATTAATATCTTAGTTCATTATTTCAATATATATTATCTTTAAATTTATTATTTGAGATGATTTTATATCTTAGTTCATAATTTTAGAGAGTTTTCTTTTTAATTCTTCTCTGATAATCATGATATTGTTTTATTATTTAATATTATAGTTTTTTTTAGAATAAAACTTAAATACAGGTATAACAAATTTAATATTAATAATATATAGTTATATTAAAATTATTGATAAATCAATAGTGAGAGCTTAATTTTTATTTAAGGAATTAATAGTATATTAGTCTAATCAAGTTGTTGAATTTTTTATATTATTTGGTGATACTTTGAAGGTTGTCATAGATGCATCTAATTTAGCATATTTTCAGTTAGAAGAAAATTCCAAACCTAAGTTAAATAATATTCTTTCCGCAGTGAATGTTTTAGAAAAAGGCGGAAATGAGTTTGTTATAATAGCTGATGCATCATTAAAACACGAAATTGATGATAAAAAAAGATTTAAGATATTGTTAGATGAAGAAGCTATAGAAGAAGTTCCTTCAGGAACTGATGCAGATCATTTTATACTTAATATAGCTGAAGAAGAAAATGCTAAAATACTTTCTAATGATTATTTTAGAGAATTTTCTGATGAATTTAAAGATATTAATAGTAAAAGGCTTCCTTACTTCTTTAAAAATGATGAAATAATTATTGGTAAATCTCAAAAACCAAAAAAAGTTAAAAACATCATGCAAAATATATGTAATAGTGCTTTATTAGCATTTGAACAAAAAAGATTTGAAACCTATTCTAAGAAAGAAGGAATTGATTTTAGTCCATTAAATATAGCTAAAGAATCCCTTATAAGAATGGATAAATCAGCTCATGATGGTTTAGGAGATAAAATTGAGGGAATATTTTCTAAATTGCCTATGTTTGATAAGATAGTGGATATGGTTGAAAATCTTGAAACTTCCGCCCCTTATGTTATATTTGTTTTGGTTAATCCTAAAAATTATAAAGAGGCAGTTAAAAATGCAGGAAATATATCTGTTACTATTGGAGATAGACTTAGGTTAGAAAAAAATCCATTAATAGCTGTTAGAAATGATTTGTATATGATACCTGAAAGATTTGAGTTAAATATTCTTTATTCTGATGAAATTGAAAATGAATCACCATATAATATTGAGATTAGAGTTAATAGTCATGATGAATCTTTTGTTAAAATGAATTCTAGGAATATAGCTAGTACAATTGCGGGTAGAATAGGATCATGGAAATTCCCCATTGTTTCGGTTAAACCTGATGTATTATTAGAAAAACCTGGGGAATTTGAGATATATCTGAACAAACCTGATAAAGGAGGAAATATTGGTGGCTAATCATAAATTTGCACGATTTGTTTTCAAACTTTTAACAAAATATAAGGTTATAAGTATTGGGACAAAATATAATCCAACTACTCCTTTGGAAAATGAATATGTTGAGATGTTTAATTATACTCAAACAATGCTTTTGGAAATTGAAAAAGCAGAAATATCAATTAATAGTATTTTTTACAATTTATTAAGAGATGTTGGTGAAGAAAATATTCCTAAAAATCATCATTTTTATGAGTTAAAACCAGCAGATAACAAAATTGAAGAATATGCTCTTGTAAGTAATATTATAGTAGGTAGTGATCGCTATCTTTATGTTGAACTTTTTAATTCACGCTATATGATTAATCAATTTTCAGATTTAATAGAAAGTCAAAGAGGAGAAATTATTGAGAGAAGTCCAAGTGAAATTGTTTCAAGATTTCCTTCAAAAAATGAAGCTATTCGAGTAGCTATTAAATTACTGGGATTAGGTCTGGATAAAGGAATAAATGTTCGAGGAGCTGTTGGAATGACAGGAGCAGCAGCTATTGAACGTTCAATTGTTCTAAATAAAGAAGTAGGTAATGTAGCAGGTGTAGGGTTTTCTAAATTAGGTGGTGAATACGCTCTTGTTTTAGATTCCAGCTTTACAATAGCTGAAACTAATCATTCTGAATATCAAAATTATCTTTTCATTGATATTATAGATTCAACTAAATTTATCAATGAACATGGAAGAAATAAATTAGTTGAATTGATGAATGATGTTAAAAACTTTATTGAAACTGAATGTAATGGCAATATTGAAGGTTATCGTGAAGGTGGGGATGATTTAATAGCTAAGTTTCCAAGTAAAGACTTAGCTATCCGTGCAGCTCTTGATACTACTTGGTATATTCTTAATAATGGAGCTCAAATACGTGCAGGAATTGGAAAAAGCAGAAGAGAAGCAGGTGAAAAAGCACAATTGGTTGATGAAATTAGAATACATAGTGATCTTTCTCTTGCAATCTTTGAATTAGCTAATGGTCTTTATGCATATTATGTTCCTTCAGAATTCTTTAGGACAATTGTTAACCTATTTTTAAACAATAAAGCTAAATTGATTACCATATTTATTTTAGTGTTCGTAATTTCTTACATATTTGCTATTTTTGGATATTGGGAGTTTGGTTTTGTAACTGTTATATTAGCTGTTGTTTATGCTTTAACTTCTTGATTTAAGCTAATTTTTAATTTAATACTTTTTAGATAAAATAATTAATTATTATACTTATTTTAAATTATAATTTTACATATAATTGTATATTTCGTGAATGAAATAAACATTAAAAACTTTTTTTTGTGGATGGAAATAGTTTATATAGGCATAATTTATGCTAAGTCCTAACTTAAAAAAAAAAAAAAAAACATTAACTTCTATTTCAGAGAATGTCTTTAAAAATTTTGAAAAAAGGATTATTTAAAAATTTATTTATCTTTATACTCAATTAATTGATAAATAATTTCTAATTATAAAAATTGATACTTTATTATGTATGGATTTTATCATAATGATGTTTTTAAAAATTGTGAGGGATTATATTAATTCTTCACTTTTCCTTTTAGCTTCAAGAAGTATTTTAGTAACTTCTTTAGATCTAGCTCCTTTATCAAGCTTCCAATTAGCTGATGCATTATCATCTAACCAATCTGCTATTTCTTCTGGAAGCGATATATTCATTCTTGATTTTTTTTGAAGCTTCCACATTTCATCCACTTCTTTCTTACTTACCATACAATGATAATTTGATTTAATTTATATATATTGTTTTCCTATTGTTCACTTATTTTTTCATGTAAATTTTTCATTATTTATTTCCATATATAATAAATATATTTATGTAACTATGTGTGTGAGTATGTATGTGTGTAGTCATTTCAATAATTAAAAAATTTTTTCTTTTCATTTATTTACTTAGAATTGTTGATTTAGTGTAATACTTCCACAATATATTTTAAATAAGTATAATAAGCTATAAAAAAGACTTTAAGATAAAATATTATTTAATTATACTTTATTTTTTTAATAAACAATTATATCCAATTATTTTATTATTTTAAGTATTTATATTCTATATTAAAAAAAAATTTTCAACTTTTTATAAACATGTGTGTACACAATTACACGCATAACAAAATATATAAGTAGATATTAATATATAAAAAAATAATTATATTAAAACAAGATAGTGCATTAATTTGTGTAATCATTTTCAAAAATTTAAGTAATTTAATAAATCTATAAAATTTCATTGAGATTAAATTCCATTTGTTTATTTGAGCGATACTTGATTTATTTATTGAAATTAAGTTTCATTCATTCATTTAAGCAGTACTTGAATTATTGATTGAAATTAGGTTTCATTCATTTATTTGAGCAATACATGATTTATTGACTGAAATAAGAATTCATTCATTCAACTAAAGGAAACCTGATTTATTGATAGAAATTAGGTCTCATTTATTCATTTGAGCAATACATGATTTATTGATTGAAATAAGAATTCATTCATTCAACTAAAGGAAGCCTGATTTATTGATTGAAATAAGGTTTCATTTATTCATTTGAGCAATACATGATTTATTGACTGAAATAAGAATTCATTCAATTAAAGGAAACCTGATTTATTGATTGAAATAAGGTTTCATTTATTCATTTGAGCAATACATGATTTATTGACTGAAATAAGAATTCATTCATTCAATTAAATGAAGCCTTATTCATTAATTGAAATAAGAATTCATTCATTCAATTGAAAGAAACCTGATTTATTGATTGAAATAAGGTTTCATTTATTCATTTAAGTGAAATTGGATTTATTGATTGAAATTAAAATTCATTTATTCAAATGAGCAATACATGATTTATTGATTGAAATAAGGTCTCATTTATTTATTTGAGTGGAATTATAATGATTTTTATCCTTTTTTGATAAAATAATTACATAATTATGTGAAACGTCCGAAATTTTTATGTTGGAGGGAATATGAGCTCTAAAAAAGAAAGAAAAATTATTGTAACAGTGATTATAGCTTTAATTGCATTTGCTGTAGGTTCAGGAATTGGAATTTCAGTAGGTTTTGCTCAAAATGATAATGCTACAGATTACAACACTACAAACAATACAATTCCAGTTAATAATATAACTAATAATAATGTTACTAACGTTACTAATGCTTCTAATGCTTCTAATTTAAACGATTCTTTAAATGGAACTGGATATGAAACCGCAGTAATATACTATAGTCCTGAAGACTTAGCTAATAACATTAATATTAGTAAATAATATAAAATTCTTCAATTTTTATTATAATTGATAAATTTTGGCTTGAAATATCGATTTAAATATAATTTCGAGTTTATGAAAATAGTTTATCTCTTATATATAGAGAAAATTTTTTTTGCTAAAAACAAATTAATATAATAAATATAGATAAAATTTAATTAGAATGTATTTTATAAATAGAACATTCATATTCAAAAAAATTATTATATTATACTATTTTTTATTTAATAAGAACGATTATTATCAATTATATTAAAAAATTAAAATATTTCATTAGAAATAAAAAAATCTTTACTTTAAAAGATTTTTGATTTTCTAAATGTTTAAAATCTTTTTTTTACTTAAAATGCAAAAAATTTTTTAAAATATATAAAATAATAACTTTTATTAATTAATAAATTAAATAAGTAAACCTAGAAAATTTAAAATCCATAATAAGTTATTTATTAATAAAAAAATTTATTTTGCAAACACTATTAATTTATATAAACTTAAATAAAATGCATTTAAAACTCCATTAATTTATATAAACTTAAATGAAATGCTTTTATAACTCAATTAATTTATATTTATTTAATTAACAAATAATTAGCTAACAATTAATTAATTACCTATAATTAACTCTTTTTCATTAAATTTAACGATAAACTAAAGTATATGCGTATTATACTATGTTAATTATATTGTAAAAATTATTTTCAACAATATGAGGATTATCAATGAGTGATAATGATAAAGATAAGAAAAAACTTCACAGCAATTTGAATAATAATTTTGAAAAAAATAATGAAGAAACAGAAGGGGTATCAACTATATTAGGAGACCCTAAAAAAGCTATTTTAAAATTATCGGGTCCTATGATAGTAGCTATGCTTATGACTTCGTTATATAATCTTATCGATGGAATATGGGTAGCTGGACTTGGTCAAGATGCATTAGCTGCTATTGGTTTTATCACCCCAATATTCATGGTTGTGATGGGCTTTTCTAATGGTCTTGGTGCTGGAGCAACATCAGTTATATCTAGATTCATTGGAGCTAATAAAAAAAAGGAAGCAGACAATGCAGCACTTCATATAATGTTATTAACCATTATATTTACAGTTATTATAATGGTTACTGTAGGTTTATTCTTAAAACCTATTCTTCAAATACTTGGAGCAGGTTCTACACTGGAATTTGGACTTGAATATGGATATATAATATTTGGAGGTCTAATATTTCTTATATTCACTAGTTCCTCTTATGGTATTTTTCGAGCAGAAGGTAATGTTAAAAAAGTAACTTATGCTATGACATTAGGAGCTATATTGAATATAATACTCGATCCTATTTTTATTTACACTTTAAACATGGGAATAGCTGGTGCAGGTATAGCTACAGTAATATCAATGGCTGTTGTAAGTTTTATTATCCTTTACTGGTTTAGAGGAGATACATATATTAATCTCATACTTAAAGATTTTAAATATAGCTCTGATATTATGAAAAAAATATTGGTTGTTGGTTTACCTGCAGGTTCAGAATTTTTAATAATGGCAATATTAGCGGGATCATTGAATATCATATTAGTTGCAGTTTCAGGTGCTGATGCAGTAGCTGTTTACTCTGTTGGTTGGAGAGTCATTTTAATAGCTATTATTCCAGTGATTTCTATCTCAATTTCGGCAGTAGCTATTGTTGGAGCATCATTTGGTGCAAAAAAATATGAAAATCTTAATATTATTCAAAATCACTCTATAAAATTAGGAACTATAATATCCATTATAACAGCAGTAGCTACTTTTATATTAGCACCATATATTGCGGGAATATTTACATACTCTCCAGAAACTGCAGGACTCAATGGTTTAATAACTGAATTTTTAAGAGTAATGTCTTTGTTCTATATATTTGTTCCTATTGGTTCGATTGCAGCATCAATATTTCAAGGAGTTGGAAGAGGATTTGATTCTTTTATCTTAACTACAATAAGAGAATTAGTATTAGCTGTAGTTTTCGCATATATTCTAGCTATTCCTCTAGGATTTGGTCAGCAAGGAGTATGGTGGGGAATAGTCATTGGGAATATATTTGGAAGTTTAATTGCTTTTGCATGGTCTAAATTATACATACAAAAACTTATATCAATTAAAAATAAGAATATTCGGACAAATAATTAGTTTACACAAAGTCTTTTTGATTTTGTTTTAAATTTCATTTCAAAAAATTTATGTGATATTTATTTCATAATAAAAATATAAACTTCACAATAAAAATATAAACTTTACAATAAAAATATAAACTTTACAATAAAAATATTTATCCATAATTAATAACGATGATGCACATTATAAAACAATGAAAACAATATTAAAAGATTGCGACACAAAAAGTGCATGAGCAAAAAAAATTATATCAGAATATTTAATGCTAATAATAAAAATAGAATAGTATTAGCTAGAGAACCTAATGAAAAAATATAAATTCAAGGATTTTATCTTAAACTAAAAATTTCATGAATTTTTTTAAACCAAAAGATTTATGACACATTTTTAATAATGTATAATTTATATTGTTTTTAAAAAAATTAAGTTTATTATAAAATTATAAAAATCTAATTAAAAATTTTAAAGATTTTTTAATCTATTATTAAAATAGAATTTAAATTTGTTTTTTAGATTTTTTTAACTATTATTTAAAAGAATTAAAAATTTTTAAATATTATTAAAACTTAAATAATATTATTAAAACTTATTTAACCTTATTAAATCTAAATTAAATCAGTTGAATCTTAATTAATCTTATTAAAACTTATTTAACCTTATTAAATCTAAATTAAATCAGTTAAATCTTAATTAATCTTATTAAAACTTATTTAACCTTATTAAATCTAAATTTAATCATGTAAATCTTAATTAATCTTTTTAAAAATTATTTAATCTTATTAAATCTTTGTTAATTTTATTATTATGTCTTTATAAAATGGAATACTAAATTTAGGTGATTTTTATGAGTGGACCTTGGGTAGAAAAATACAGACCTCAGAACTTAGAAAATATTGTAGGTCAAACACATATTATGGATTTATTAAAAAATTATGTTGATGAAAAAAGTATGCCAAATCTAATGTTTACTGGTCCTGCAGGGGTTGGTAAAACAACAGCAGCTTTAGCTTTAGTTAAATCAATACTTGGAGAATATTGGCGTCAAAATTTCCTTGAATTAAATGCCTCTGATGCAAGAGGTATCGAAACAGTTAGAACGAATATTAAGAATTTTTGTCGTTTAAAGCCTGTTGGAGCTCCATTTAGAATAATATTTTTAGATGAAGTTGATAATATGACAAAAGATGCTCAACATGCTTTGAGACGTGAAATGGAAATGTATACAAAAACAGCTTCATTTATCTTATCTTGTAATTATTCATCAAAAATCATAGATCCTATTCAGTCTAGATGTGCAATATTTAGATTTGCACCAATTAAAGGTCAAGATATTATTAAAAGATTAGAATATATAGCTAAAGAGGAAAATTTTGAATATGAAGATTCAGCTATTCAAATTATAGTTTACTTTGCTGAAGGAGATATGAGAAAAGCTATTAATATTCTTCAAGCATCTGCTTCAATGGGAGAGAAAATAACAGAAGATAAGGTAAATGATGTTGTTTCTAAAGCAAGACCTCGAGATATTAATGATATGATTACAAAAGCACTTACTGGAGATTTTATGGGTGCGAGAGATTCCCTTAGAGAAACAATGGTTACACAAGGAACTAGTGGGGAAGATATGGTAAATCAGATATATCAAGATATTGTTAAAAGAGCTATGGAAGGAAAAATGGACCCTGATATTTATATTAATTTAATTGAAGCTATTGCTCAAACTGATTTTAGAATTAGAGAAGGAGCTAATCCAAGAATTCAACTAGAAGCTCTACTGACAAAATTCCTTTAATTGATTATAAGATTATCTGAATTTTTTTTACAATAATTCACCAAAAGGTAAAAATATGCGGTGGACAGACAAATACAGACCAAAAGCCTTTAAAGATATTATAGGTAATGGTAAGCAAAAAAAAGAAATAGAAGCTTGGGTAGAAAATTGGAAAAATGATATTCCTCAAGAATGTTTACTATTAATTGGTCCAGCAGGAACTGGAAAAACAAGTATTGCTCATATAATAGCTAGTAACTTTTCAGAATTTATTGAGCTAAATGCTAGTGATAAACGTTCATATGATATTATAATGAACACAGTAGGTGAATCTGCAACAACACAATCTTTATTCAGTAATGAACGTAAATTAATCATTTTAGATGAAGTAGATGGTATTCATGGAAATGATGATAGAGGTGGAACTCGAGCTATTGGAAAAATTATAAAGACATCACACCATCCTATGGTCATGACAGCTAATGATTTTTACAGTAAACGCTTAACAAGTATTAAACCAAAGTGTAAAGTTATAAAAATTAATAAAGTTCATACTAATTCAATAAACGCACTTCTTAAAAAAATTTGTAAAGAAGAAGGAGTTATTGCAGATCCAGTAGCTATAAAAGAATTAGCTAAGCGTTCAAATGGAGATATGCGTTCAGCTTTAAATACACTACAAGTAATAGCTGATGATTCTAAAAAACTTGAACTATCCGATTTAGATACTGTAAGTCAAAAAGATAATACAAATAATATATTTGATTCTGTTCGACGAGTCTTGAAAAGTAAAAGTATTGATAAAATAAAAAAATCAATGATGTTAGATGAGGACCCAACATTAGTGATGGAGTATTTAGCTGAAAATATTCCAAGAGAGTATGAAAAACCAGAAGAAATTAAGAAAGCTTATGAAATGATTAGTGAAGCAGATTTATATTTTGGTAGAGCTAGGTCTAGTAGAAATTACACCTATTGGAGGTATGCTACAGATTTCATGGGAATTGGAGTAGCTTTATCTAAAGAAGAAACTTATAAAAAGTTTACAAGATTAACTGGTTCAATGGCATTTGCATTGATGGGTAGAACACGAGGTAAAAGAGCACTTAGAGATAGAATAGCTGAAAAAATGTCTAAAAAGCTCCATGTTTCTAATAGTGTAGCTATTTCTATGTTTCCAGAATTGGAAATAATGTTTGAAAATGATGAATTAGCTTATGAAATAGCTAGTTATTTGGATTTTGATGATGATGAGATAAAAAGATTTAGAAATCGGAAAATTCCTAAAAAAGTCATTAAAAAAATGGAAAAAAGAAAATTAGAGGAAAAAGCTAAAACAAAAGTTTTTAAAGAATCTTCACTTAATGTAGCTATTGAAAATAAGGATAAAACTGAAAAAACAAGTCAAATTGAAAAAAATACTGAATCTGAAAATTTAAAAAAGGACAAAAAGAAGAAATATTCTGTTAAATCAGAAAATGAAAATAAAAATAATAATCAAAAAAATACTGAAAACAAAGATAAAAAAGAAAAGAAGGAGACTGCCCAAAAATCTTTATTTAATTTCTAATATGAAAAAAATATAGCTAAAACAAATCATAAAATTCCTAATATGAAAAAAATATAGCTAAAACAAATCATAAAATTCCTAATATGAAAAAAATATAGCTAAAACAAATCATAAAATTCTTAAAATGAAAAAAATATAGCTAAAAATATTTGTTTTGAAGGATATGCCATCATGAGAGTTTAAAAAAAATTAAAAAAATACATTTAGTATACACTCTCATTTTTTTCTTTTTTTAAAAAAATATTTTTTTCCTTCAGATAAAAGTAACATTTAAATAATATTAATTTATTAAAAATAGTTATTAAAATAAAATTTCCTTATTAGGAATTATTTTTATTAAAACATATAATTGTTTTGATTTATAAAAATTTTTTAATATTAATCTAAAATTAAAATTATTGTCAATCTTTTAAGTATTTATATAGTTTAAAATACTATTATTTAATAGTAAAAAAATAAATTTTTTTATAAAGCTATATATAACAAAGTTGACATAAATGAAAAAAATTAAAAAATAAATAATTTTACTATTATTTTAATTTTAATTTTTTAATATATAAGAGGGTTTTAAACTATGATGAGAATAAGTATGTCACTCCCAAAAAAGTTACTTGCAGACTTTGATGAAGTTTTAAAAGATAGAGGATATCAATCTAGATCCAAAGGTATTAGAGACGCTTTAAAAGACTATATTGTACGATATCAGTGGATGAATGAAATGGAAGGAGACAGAATTGGTGTTATAACCGTTATATATGATCATTATTATACTGGTGTAATGGAGAACTTAGCTGAGATTCAACATGAGTATAGAAATGATATAAACACAAGTATTCATATTCACATGACTACAAAATATTGTATGGAAGTTATCATTGTTAATGGTGACGTGAATAGTATAAGGGAACTTACAGAAAAAATGATGAGACTTAAAGGAGTTGACCATGTTAAACTCACCAGTACAGCTAATGGTGAGCATATGGATCCAGATTAATCTTTTTTATGAAATTTTTTCTTTCTCTTTGAATAATCGGTTATTAATAGCTTATTCGATTACCTTAGTTAATTTTATGCCTAAGTAATTAAGATAATGAAATTTTTTACAACACCTTACCATTTCAATTTATTAAAAGATGTTGAAAGGTTAGCAGTATTTCATGAAGCTATTACTGATTATTATAAGAGATATATTAACTATGATACTGTCAATGGGGATATAGAAAAGTTAGAAAAAACTGTTTTAGATATTGGTTGTGGAACTGGTGTTTTATCCTTTTTTGCTTCAAAATATTTTAATCATATTATAGCTATTGATATTGATGATAAAATTCTTGATTGTGCAAGAAAGTCTTTTGAAAATACTGACAATTCAGACAATATAAACTTTTATTCATGTGATGCATTAAATAGTATCTTTCAAGAAAAAGCAGATTTAATAATTTGTGAAATGTTGGATACTGCATTAATAGATGAGGAAGAAGTTCCAGTTCTAAATTATTTACAAAAATATTTAAAAGATAATGGAGAAATCATCCCAAAAGGTGTAATTAATATTGTCGAGCCAATTTTCATGGAAAGAACTAATATCCATTATGAGGATGATTTTCATGAACCTAAACATGAAATTTTAGGAAATTATCTAAAATATTCTGAATTTAATTTTTCAAATTTAATTGATATGGACTTTAAAACTACACTTGAATTTGAAATAGCTATTGATTCTAAGATAAATGGAATCAAAATAACTACATTTACTAAACTTAATGAAGATATTATTTGTGGTCCAACACCAATGATGAACCCACCACTTTTAATCCCAGTAGAAGAAAGAAACGTGAAAAAGGGAGAAAAAATTAAAATTTCTCTTAAGTATATAATGGGTGGTGGATTAAAAACTATTAAGACAAATATCATAGATGAATAATTAACAAATTTCACAGATGTAACTATAAATATGATTTTGCAAATTTGATACTGTAAAAATTTTTGCTCTTATCAAATTTGCATTGAAAAAACATATCTGAATGAATAGCTAATTTTATATAATTATATAATTCTAGCATATGTTATGATTTTAATTTATAAATAAAAATTTTATTATTATAGTGAATTATTCACATTATATATAATCTTTTTAAAATTGTATTTTTCTTATTTGAAGTTCAAAATTTTCAATTTAATAAGTAATTCATTTTAATTAAATTTTCAATTTAATAAATAATTCATCTTAATTAAATTTTTAAGTTTATAAATAATTCTTATATGATATTATACAATTTAAATAATTTTTATCAAATTAATTCTTTAATAAAATTTAAAAAGAAAATATAAAAAATTATAAAAATTTAAATTATAAATTAGATTAAGCATTATAATCATAAGATGAATTATTGTTTAGAAGTTTTTATTATAATTAAAAATGTGTATCATTATTTAGGATATAATAAGGATGTTTATCTTTTTTTTGTAGTTTATATTATAATAAATGATGTTTATCATTTTTTCGTAGTTTATATTATGATTAAGGGATGGTATCATTATTAAAAAATAAATATCACATCCAATACTTTTTTAAAATACTAATTATTGTCACAATCCATAATGTCTATTTTTAATATATATTTTGCTTTTTTAGTTTAAATATATATTAAAATATTCGCAAACAAGACTAAATAGCTATTTTGGTGATTTCAATTTCAGTTAAATATTGTTTAAAAAGATTTTTTAATAATTATGAAAAAATGGTTATTTTAGGAATTGGCAATGAATTACGTGAAGATGATAATGTAGGACCATATGTCATAGAAAAACTTAATGAATTTTTTGAAAAAAAAGATTTAATCCAAGAATCTGTAATTTTAATCAATGCAGGCTCTGTTCCAGAAAATTTTACAGGAATAATAAAAAAAGAAGCTCCGAGTCACTTAATTATCATTGATACAGTTTTGATGGATAATAATCCAGGTACTATAAAATTTATTAAAAAAGAAAATATAGCTAATACAAATATTTCAACTCATTCATTATCTCTAAATTTTTTGATTAATTACTTAGAGAAATTTTTATCTATTGATTTATTATTTATTGGTATTCAACCCTTAAAATTGAGTTTAGGAAATAATTTATCTGAAGAAGTTAAAAAAAGTGCTGATGAGTTAATATCTATTATCAGTTCATTATTAACATCATAATTGTTATTATCTTTATTCAATCTAAAAAATAATTATTTTTAATTATCTTAATCCAATATCTAAACATAATTACTTTTAATGTAATTGAAAAAATTATAGTCTTGAAGAAAAATTTATAAT
>Ga0099364_10007754_pt1 | contig 15254 bp, 4 predicted proteins | sample TergutTh196P3_FD_73070 | JGI IMG/M metagenome (GOLD analysis project Ga0099364, IMG submission 73070) | Microcerotermes parvus P3 segment gut microbial communities from Pointe-Noire, Republic of the Congo - Th196 P3 | ecosystem: Host-associated > Arthropoda: Insects > Digestive system > Gut ... | reverse complement strand
ATTCTAATAGGCTGCCTTTTAATCTGTCATTCTCACGTAGTTGTTCATTTCTCACTTGTTGTTATACCTACAATGCAAAAAATTTATGTAACAATGTGCTCATTAGCACTATAAAATTTGCCTACTTTCGTTGCAAATAAAAAGCACTTTATACACTACAACTTAGGTCCCGCCACAATCAACGATTTTCCATCTTCGTTATCGGTGTATTGTCCGAAGTTTTTGATATATTTTTCTGCAAGTGATTTTGCTTTTTCTTCCCATTCCGACAGTTTTGAATATGTTTTTCGAGGGTCCAAAATATCTGAAACGTTATCTAACGATTTAGGTACGGTTAAGTTTAATATTGGAATCACTATTTTTTCAGATTTTTCGATAGAGCCATCAATTATAGAGTCGATAATTGCTCGTGTATCTTTTATCGAAATACGTTTGCCCGTACCGTTCCACCCCGTATTGACTAAATATGCTTTTGCGCCGTGTTCTTTCATCTTTTTGCCTAATATCTTGGCATAAATAGTAGGGTGAAGCGACAGGAACGCTTCGCCAAAGGCGGGCGAAAAAGATGGAAGTGGTTCTGTAATTCCACGTTCTGTTCCTGCTAATTTGGATGTATAACCGCAAAGGAAATGATATTGCGCCTGTTTTTCATCTAAAATAGAAACAGGAGGAAGTACACCAAAGGCATCGGCTGAAAGATAAACAATCTTTTTGGCATGCCCTGCCCTTGAAGGAAGTACAATTTTATTTATAAAATGAATAGGATATGAAACACGTGTATTTTCTGTTTTTGATACTTCTTTTGAAAAGTCGGGTGTTCCGTCTTCTTTGACAGTTACATTTTCTAATAGAGCGTCTCTACGAATTGCGCGCCATATATCGGGTTCATTATCTTTACTAAGGTCTATTACTTTGGCATAACAACCTCCTTCGTAATTGAAAACGCCATTATTGTCCCATCCATGTTCGTCGTCCCCAATAAGATAGCGTTTTGGGTCGGCAGAAAGTGTTGTTTTTCCTGTACCAGAAAGTCCAAAAAATAGTGCTACGTCGCCCTCTTTACCTACATTTGCCGAACAGTGCATTGAAGCAATTCCTCGAAGTGGCATATAATAATTTTGAACTGAAAACATTCCTTTTTTCATTTCACCGCCATACCACGTGCCCCCTATTATTTGCATTTTTTCTGTAAAATTGAAAATTACATAGACTTCTGAGTTTAAACCTTGCTCTTGCCAATTTGGATTTATGGTTTTGGAGCCGTTAAAGACAACGAAATCGGGCTCGCCGTAATTGTCAAGTTCGTAGTGAGAGGGTCGAATAAACATATTTGTAACAAAATGTGCTTGCCACGCTACTTCCATTATGAAACGAACTTTCAGTCGTGTGTCTTCATTAGTTCCGCAGAAAGTATCTACTACATAGAGTTTTTTTGCGCTATTTAATTGTTTCAATGTAAGAGCCTTACAATGATTCCATACATCATTGTTCACAGGTTTATTGATAGTGCCATCCCACCAAACAGTATCTTCTGTAACGCTATCTTTGACAATATATCTATCTTTTGGCGAACGTCCGGTAAATTTGCCTGTATCAACAGAAACAGCACCTGTGTTTGTTAATATACCTCTTTCGAAACCTTCGTTTTTCGAATCCATCTCTGCTTGAAACAATTCTTCGTAAGTTGGATTGTGAACAATTTCTGTTACTTCCGTAATACCATACTTAGTTAAATCTATTTTTATCATAAAAAGAGTCTTTAAATTTGCGGTAAAATTAATAAAAAAATCAATTTCTTAAACTTTGCGATGCAATTATGTTAAAAAATTCTTCTCTTGTGGCATGATTTTTCAAAAAAGCACCCGTAAAATCGGATGTTGTGGTTATTGAATGTTGTTTCTGTACGCCGCGAATCTGCATACACATATGTTGTGCTTCAATAACAACAGCAACCCCCAAAGGATTAAGTGTATTTTGAACACAATTTTTTATTTGTGTTGTTAATCGCTCTTGAACTTGAAGCCTTCGCGCATAAGCCTCGACCACGCGAGCAATTTTACTTAAGCCCGTAATATAATTACGTGGAATATATGCAACGTGCGCTTTTCCAAAAAACGGCAACAAATGATGTTCACAAAGAGAGTAAATCTCAATGTCTTTAACTACAACCATTTGCCTGTAATCTTCTCGAAACATTGCCGATTTAATAATTTTTTCGGGATTGGTATGATAGCCTTGTGTAAGAAATTGCATAACTTTTGCCACCCGTAAAGGGGTTTTTTCCAATCCTTCACGGGAAACATCTTCGCCTATTAGTTCTAATACTTGACTATAAATATCTGATAATTTTTCAGTTGTTTCTTTTGGAAAAATTTCTTTTGACGTATAACCTTTTATTTCACTCATTTCAACTTGTAATATTTTTGCAAAATTAGAAAATTTTTGCCACAAAATTACATTTTTTTAAAAAAAATTTATTATTTTCTTTTTTTTAGTGAAAAACCCTCTCGTATGTTTATCATATTATGTTAATAAGAGAACTTTTTAAAAACAACAAAATCAAGGAAACCCGCTTACAAATTAAAAAGCGGAGTTTACTTTATGTAAATGAGCAGTTTAATTACATTGAAATTGCTACCGTTCGGCAATGTTTATGCAAGCATAAATTGCCCTCACTTAATTGCAATTTTAACAAAGTTGAAATTGCTCACTTATTAAATCATTAATTATTCACTGAAAACTGAAAAATATTATTCGTCACTTCCAACTCGAACAACAACATCAAAAATTCGTTTTCCGTTAAATTTTATCCATTTGGTTTCTGCATAATCAATGTCAACTTTTTTGCGAAAATCAAAGGTTAATAAATAGCCGCAATCGTGATTTTTAGATTTCAGATAGTTTGATAATTGTTCGTATGCGTCTATATGTTTACTGTTTCCATGCCAAATTTTTATTTCAAGAATAAACTGTTGTTTTAGATAGTCTATCACTAAATCCATTTTTCCGTAGTCGGGTGTTTCAGATTCAAAATGATAAAAACCTAAACCATTGATTAATGGAACTAAATAGGTCAGAAAGATTAATTTACCATCTCTCTCAAGAAAGGCAACGTCTTTGTTTCTGTATATTTCTGCATAATGCTGCTTAAATTTAGTAAGACACAATTCCATATTGAATTTGTTATTTTTAATGATTTCGTTCTTTATGTCTTCTTCAACTTCTGCATATTTTTGCGTTGTTATATTTCTTGATATGAAATAATTAGTAATTGCAATTTCAAAAATTTTATTATGGACAATTAGTCGGCGTTGGTCTTTTGCCAAAAAACAGAACATTAATCCTAATTTAATAACGGGGTCATGCGCATTGAATGAAATGGCTTTTTTAGCAACAGTTAAATTATGTAACAGGTTTTGCAATTCTTTGTTTTCTTCTATTTTCTTAATTAAATCGTCAAACAGAGTACTGTTTTCATCTAAAATTATTTTTATTGCCTCTTGTACGCCTTCTAATGTCCAATTTCTGTCTAATTCTGTTTCAATCAGTAAACAGATGCGAGAAACCAAATAAGGATACCCGCTTGTATAAAAACGAATTTCCTGTGCTATTTCGCTGATATTCATACCTGTATGGTGTTCGTTTTCATATTCAACAAGCATAGTTTCTATTTCGGGTGCCGAAAATGACATGTCAATTTTAAAATCGACAGCAATATTCCAAGGCGAATTCATTGAACTTTCGCCGGAACTTGGAGTATATTTTCCTGATAGAACCATTTTTTGTTTCAGGTTTCTGACATCATAAACCCCTGCAAGTATTACGCTGTGAAATGTATAATCTTCTCCCGCATTTCTCTGCAAATATTTCTCACGTAGCATCTTTAAAAACATTACAAAAATATCATTATTAGAGGCTTCGTCGGATTCGTCAATGATTAAGACGATTTTTTTGTTTTTGCATCTTTTAGTTATAAAAAAATCTAATTCATCAAAATTTGTGATATTTTTATCATCCCAAAGTTTTGCCTCTTCTTCATTGTTAATCATTAACGAATTGGATATTCTTGTTAATAATCCTTGACAAAAACCATTTTCGCCTGAAAACATATTTTTATTAGAAAATTGAAAACTGATACTTGCACAAATATAATCTTCGGGCAAACGTTTTTTCAATCTTGCAATAGTAGTAGTTTTTCCATACTGGCGACCGCGATTAATGGTGAAATATGATTTTTCTTCTATTAATTGATATATTTTTTCAATTTTTTCGCTTATGTCCACCATGTAATGCATGTTTGGCACACATATTCCTGTTACATTAAATTTTCGCATAATAAAAATTTTTAATAATTAAAAGCGCGCAAAGATAGTATAATTTTCAAAATTTGACATTTTTTTAGCCTCTAAATCTTACAAAAAATCGAAAAATACAACAAACGATTTTGGCAAAAACTGCATATATATTTGATTTTCAATAAATAAAAAATTTTTCGATGTACCCTATTTGTACCCTACTAAAATTTTTTTATCAATAATACATACACTAATTTTGCATTTTTTTTAATACCGATTTTAGTGGTTAGTGATTAGAGTATAGAGTGTAGTGATTAGAGTATAGAGTGTAGTGATTAGAGTATAGAGTGTAGTGATTAGTGGATGTAGGGAAAAGGCATGCCTGGTCCAAATTCAAAATAAAGAAAAAATTACTAAAAACTGATTTTCTACCAATATTACATCCCTAACGGGATAACTAACGACTAAAAACTGATAACTGATAACTGAAAACAAAAGCCCCCTTTAGGGGGTTGGGGGTGAAAAAAACTGATTTTCTACCAATATTACATCCCTAACGGGATAACTAACGACTAACGACTAAAAACTAATAACTAATAACTATTATATACCCTTACCGAAAGGCGAGGGCACAGAGCCGCAACTGTATTGCAATAAACTGATTGGAAACAGTTAGTAAGTGCGGAGTGAAACTGCAATAACACTTAAAAAATATGCAGGTGGTTGCAATAAACCTCTCTAGAATTTGAATAGTTGTGGCTGATTATTCAAAAAAGGAAAATAATATTGCAGAGGAGCAGATAACCTCTATAAAAACGGGCAAGACCTGCGAAGCCGGAGTAGAACAGGATAGTTTTTATAATTTCTAAATTTTATAAAAAATGGATATTATTATTGAAAATAATTTGAGCAATAAGAAAATGCTCAAATCTCATGAAAGTGCTTTAAATGGTGCTAAATGTTCAGTTACTAATAAATGGTTTCGACATAGTTTGATACAGATATTTTGTTTGTTGCTAATCTTTTTATTGCCCTTAACAATTAAAGCGCAATTTTCGGGGGGAGATGGCTCAGAAAGTACTCCATATTTGATTACAATGCCCGTTGAACTTGCGCAATTGGCAACTTTTATTAACGAGGGAAATGTTGATTACACAACAAAATATTACAGACTTGAAAATAATATTGACCTTTCTGCTTATGGAGCAGGTTATAATGGCGGCGCAGGATGGATACCTATTGGAACAAATGTGCCTACAACTGCGCGATTTAGCGGCGTTTTTGATGGAAATAATAAAATAATTACAGGACTATATATTAACAATACTACTGAATTTGCGTATATTGGGCTATTTGGTTATGCGCTTAATTCTGCTGTTATTAAAAATGTAGGAATTCAAGATGCTGTGGTTATATCAAATCGTACAGCCGCAACTTGGACAGGAGGTTTAATTGCATTTATTAATAACGTTACTATCTCAAATTGTTGGTTTTCTGGCTCAATTGAGGCTACAGGAACTGGCACTTCATACGCAGGCGGTCTAATTGGGCAAAACAATAACGGATCAGTTACAGACAGTTGGATGACAGGCTCAATGGAGGCTGCTTCGGCTGCTACGATACATGCCGGCGGTATTGCAGGACGTAGTCAAGCATCTGTTACCTCAAAATGTTGGTTTGATGGCTCAATTAGCACTAATGCAGGTTCTACTGTTTATGCAGGCGGAATTACAGGTTCTCTTGCTTCAAACGCTAATTTATCAAACTGTTATTCAGCAGGTTCAATAACAGGTACAAACGCTTCATATGTTTATGTTGGTGGAATATCTGCAATTAATTGGAGTGCCGTTTTGCAGAATTGTTATTCAACTGCTTTTGTAAAAGCATTGACTTATTCAAGTTCAGGTTATTCTGCATACGTCGGTGGTATTACAGGTGAATTCTCCGATGGTACTTTATCTAACAATGCGGCATTAAATGCAAGCGTTTATGGCGAGCCTACTTCACCTGCATATATTGGAAGAATTACAGGAAATTATGAAACAGGATTACTTGAAAACAATATTGCATTAAGTAATATGTGTAAAATGCCGACACTAACTCAATGGGATTATATTGGAACTAACTTAAAAGATGGTGATGATATTTCGTTGGCAGATATTCTTGCTGACGGAACATTAGACGGCAAATTTACATCTCCAAATTGGACTGCCCAAAATGGCATGTTACCCGGCTTTGGCGCAGCAGTTGCACTGCCCGATTATTTAAGCGGAACGCTACTATTACTTGGCATTAAAATCTCACCCCCATTCATTGGGCTGGCAACAGGCAGTTCGCACACTTTTGCTACAATCCCTTACGGTTTTAATATAACCGGAGATGCTACTTGGAGCGTAACAGGTGGAGTAGCCGGAACAACAATTAACAGTAGCGGTTTATTAACAATTGCAGCCGATGAAACAGCAGATTTATTGACTGTTACTGCAATTTCAACCGAAGATGTAACTATATCCGCTATCGCAGAAGTGGCTATTACTGATTTGTTCTCCGGCTCAGGCACAGAATCAGACCCTTATTTAATTACATCAGCAGAAGATTTGGCACTTCTTGCAGAATTAGTAAATGAAAATCAACTTATTTTCAAATCATTATACTACAAACTTACAACAAATATCGACATGTCCGATTATGGCGAGTTATTTAACGACGGCGAAGGGTGGATACCAATTGGAAATTTAGATAATCCCTTTGAGGGCTATTTTGACGGAGATAATAAAACTGTTTCAGGTTTATATACTAATAATCAAAACAATCTATATGTTGGTTTGTTTGGTTATTTAAAGGGCGCTACCGTTAAAAACCTTGGGATGATTGATGTAAATATTAATAATGCACCAAGTATTTTAGCAATTTCTTTTGTTGGCACTATTGCAGGATATAATGACGGATTAAGTAATATAACAAACTGTTATTCAACAGGTAATGTAAAATCAGATACATATTTACACTCAACTTATACGGGAGGGATTGCTGGCGGTTCAATAGGAAAAATATCCTATTGCTGGTCAAATGCTACAGTTTCTTCAGTGGCAAATATTCCCTTTAATCATGGAACAAGTGTAGAGTTAAATACCGGCGGCATCGTTGGAGGTACAGATGAAGTAAATCCTGAATGCAGCATTACATACTGTTATTTTACAGGCAATGTATCTAGTATTGGTGGCTGTATGAGTTTATATACTGGAGGTATTGCAGGATTACAATATGGATTATTGTCGGATTGTTTTTCAACTGGAAATGTTTATCTTGAAATTGTTGAAAATACTTTCCCACCCACACTTAATTCACTATTCTCGCCAAATGGAAGAGCGGGAGGAATAGCAGGAGCAGGGCTCAATGTGCAATATTGCTATTCAACCGCTATTGTTTATGCAACAACTTATTATTATAATAGCAGGGCTGCAGGTATTGTTTGCGATGCGGGCGTTAACGTTAGTAATAATGTAGCGTTAAATCCGCTTGTGTCAAGTACATGGGGAATGCGAAAATTTGCATTTCGGATTTCTCAAACAGCATACGGTTTAAGTAATAACTATGGATTTAATGGAATGTATAACGCTTTTGGAAATAATACTTGGAACAATGTTGGCAGTTATGGAACAGACGGAGAAAATATTTCTATATTACAAATAGTTGCTGATGGTACATTAATGGGTATTTTCACAGAAGAGCGCGGTTGGACGATAGAAAATGGAAAGTTACCCGGTTTTGGAACTACTTATGATTTTTATGCAACAAGCGGTGTTCCTTTGGTAGCAGGAGTTTTTGTTGAAGAGGGAAGAGGAATTGCAACAGGTAGTCCACAACCAATAGATATTATTGTTGCAGGTTTTAATATTACGGGAGAAAAAACTTGCATGGTAGAAGGAACCGGTCCTGGTACATCAATTACAAACGATGGTATATTAACCATTGCAGAAGATGAAAATGCAAAAAATATTAAAATTGTTGCAACTTCAACAGAAGACCCCACTAAATCAGGATCTGGTTATAATTTTATAACAGGCGGCGGAACAGGCGACATAGACGACCCATATATTATTAAAAAGCCCGGCGCCTTAGTTTCTATAGGTGAATTTATTTTTAACAAACAGGATACTTTACAGTTTAAACACTATAAACTTGGTGCTGATATTGATTTATCCGATTATGGTGAAAATTACACCACCAAGTTTGGAAGAGGATTTATTCCAATTTCAACATCAAACGAATCTATATTTTCAGGCTCATTTGATGGCGATGGACATATAATTTCAAATTTGTATATACTCAGAAGTTCTACAGGATCCATGAATAGTGCTTATACAGGGTTTTTTGGACTTGCTGGCGATAATGCGGTTATTAAAAATTTGGGACTTACAAACGTTTATGTCAGAGCGGATCAAGGCGGGTTAAGTTATAGAATAGGCGGGCTTGTTGGCAATAGTCAATTAACAGGTCGGCAAGGTATATTTATAGATAACTGTTATGTAACAGGCACAATTATGTCTCTCGCTGAATCAAGCAGTACTTATATTGGCGGAATTATAGGTTGGTCCACTGCCTGCACTAATGCGGCAACATGCCCTAAATCTCTTGTTAGCAATTGTTGGACAGATGTTAATATATATCTCGAACAAGTTTCTGGTACATCAGCAAGTTACGCAGGCGGAATAGCCGGTACATCCTCTTATGGAGATGTTAAAAATTGTTATTCGTTAGGTACCATTACAACTATTTCTTATGCTGGGCAACTTGTATATTCAGGCGGTATTTTAGGAAATACATCTACAACTTGTCATCTTGAAAATTGTTGGTCGGCTGCTACAATTAGTGCAACATCTAACACAGAAGCACGAGCGGGAGGTATTTCATCCTCAAGTGGCGTTACAGATTCTCAAATTGCAAACAATGTAGCATTAAATCCTTCAATATTCAGTCAGGGTGAAACCCTTTCAAGATTTGGAAGAGTAACAAGTTACACAACCGGATTGCTTGACAATAACTATGCCTTTGAAGATATGATTAATCCGGCAGGAGGCACAACGTGGGATAATATTGGTGCCGACCAATTAGATGGCGTTAGTTTGAGCAAAACTACAATCCTTTCTGACGGAACACTTGGCGGTTTATTTACAGAAATAGACGGTTGGACAACAGAAGATGGAAAATTACCCGGTTTTGGTGCTCCAGTCGATATGCCTGTGCATTTGTTAATTCCTTCAGGTTCTTATACTGTAAGCGGAAAAGTAACTGATAATGAAACTTTTGAAAACATTGCAGGCGTAGAAGTTGCACTTTCAGGATATGCAAATTATAGCGTTTTTACTGATGCATCGGGTGATTATTCGTTTGATAATGTTTTGGGTGGCGATGGCTTTGTATATACCATTAAAGCAGAAAAGTACGAATATATGAGTAATCAAGGCACAATTGAAGTAACAACAAATATGTCTCATAATATTATTCTTAATAAAATACCATTATTTACAATAAGTGGTTTTGTTGAAGGAACAGATAATGCTGCAGGTCTTGAAGGAGTTTCAATAACAATAACAGGATATGGAGATTTTTCAGCAACTACCGATGTATCAGGAAATTACTCTATTGCAGATGTTTATGACGGTTTTACATATTCGGTTACCGCAATGAAGGCGGGTTACACAATATATAGTTCTGAAATTACAGTTAATGGTAACAATGTTATTCATAATATTACACTTACCGAAGTCTTTTTTGCAGCAAGAAACGTAGCGGCTGAATTGTCAGAACTCGGTGATAATGTAACAGTTACGTGGGATGCTCCTATTTTAGGAACAGCAACATCATATATTTTAGACGACGACAGTCCTGAAAATGGAATCAATATCAATCCAAATGCAAACAACTGGATGGGTAATATATTCACAGTAGAAGATTCTGGTTTACTTACAAGTATAGATTTGTGGGGCTTTGGACGCGATGCTGGTCATGAACCGACAAGAAAATTAACTATTGAAATTTTCGATGAATCACAGCAGTTAATTGGCACAAGCGACCCTTTTGTAATACCTTTTAATGATTGGATAAATATACCTCTAAATGATATTCCATATTCAGGAACATTCTATGTTATGGTTAAGTGGCCCAACCAACCCGGATATACAAATTACTTAGGTTTTGACCAGAATGGACCCAATTCATCCCTAGATTATAGTATGTTCTCCGCTGATGGACAGTATATTTATTCATTGTATCAGGCAAGTGGTGGTCAATATACGGGAGTATTTATGGTAAGAGCAAATGTTTTGCTTGGTACAAAAGCGGCTACATACAGCCATGAAACAACTCCGTTAATAAACGGCGTTATTCCTGTTCCCAAATCTGTTACCGTAGAAATGTTTTCAGAACATGACGAAGTTTATGATATTGACGAAGACCTTGTTTATAAATATGCAGATATGATTTATATTCCTGATTTTGAGAATGAAATTTCTATTTCTAACGTGAATAATACAGAACTAAATTTAACAAAAATAGAAGTTCCTGAATCTACTCTTAATAATAGAGAATCAAAACAAGTAATGACAAAAGTTTCTAATTCGGATATGCAAACGGCATCATTATACAAAGTTCAAAAGAGCAATTTGCCTGTTTCTTCACGTTCAATCGTTAATACATCTCAAAGAGCCGTAACCGGATATAATGTTTACAGATTGCAAGAAGGACAAGCAGAAACAAACTGGACGTTGATAGCAGGAAATATTGCAACTACTGATTTCGTTGATAATGATTGGCTTACGCTTACATCAGGTGCTTATCAGTGGGCTGTAAAAACTGTTTACACAACAGGAACTTCAAATGCAAGACTTTCAAATGTCATTGGAAAAGAAATGTATGTTGATTATCAAGTTAATATAACAACTTCAACAGGCGCATTAGCAACAGGTGCTATTGTAACATTAACCAATCAGGATGGCAATCCCGAACATATTTACGAAGAAACATCGGACGCTACGGGAGTAGTTATGTTTGACGAAGTTTGGAAAGGTTATTATAATATAAAAATATCACTAAACGGATTTCAAACTTATACCGATACCGATTTATTAATTTCAACGGACGGTTTGTTCTACGATGCAATGCTACTCGAACTTGCGTTGCCACCTGAATCTGTTATTGCTGAGAAAGTTGATAATAACGCAATTATAACCTGGACAGAGCCAAAGGATGAAAGATGGATTACATATAGTACGTCAGATTATAAAGGCGGCGTAGGTATAGGCACCGCATGGGACGTAACATGGATTAATCGTTTCAGTGTGGACAAACTTAGCGAATTAAACATTGGCGCAGGCAGCACCCTTACGAAAATTAAATTTGTATTTTCATCGTGGGCAGCAGCACCTATTACATCAGGGCAGTATTATTTGAAAGTATATCAAGGAACATCTTCAACAGTAGCAGGCACAGAACTTCTTGAGCAGGAAGTTTCTTTCAGCGAACTTGTTGCTGGTGAATATAATGAATTTGAATTATCCACGCCAATAATTATCGACCCATCACAAGAGTTGTGGATTGGTGTTCGTTCAAATGTATCAGGAGGAAATCCATGCGCTAACGACAACGGACCAATGATTTTGGGAGTTAATATGTTGCTGCATCAAGGAACTTGGTATGCAATAGAAAATATAGTCAATCCGCCTTATGATGCAAATTGGAGTCTTGCGGGCTGTGTAACCTCTTCAAAGGGCGAAGTCATAGAATTATCATATTATAATGATGAAAATGAGACTTCAAAAGGGCTTACAGGATATAATGTTTATAGATTACAACCCGGTCAAAATGAGGACGATTGGACGCAAATTGTTACAAACACCACTACACTTACCCATACCGATAATATGAGTACGCTTGAATGGGGCGAATATCAATATGCAGTTAAAGCCTTATACACGGCAGGAATTATTTCTGAAGCAACATTATCAAATATTGTTGAACATGAAACGCGCGTTAATTATCAAATCAATATCGCAACCAATTCGGGGCATCTGCCAACAGGGGCGTCGGTTACGCTAACAAATTTAAGTGGTAATCCCGAACATGTTTACAATATAGTGTCAGGTCAAGATGGCGTTACTTTTAATGATATCTGGAAAGGTACTTATAATCTGAAAATTACGCTAACAGGATACGAAGAATATAATGCTTATTATTTGGATATTTTTGAAAATGGTTTGTCGCACACTGCAACATTGTTAGATAAAATTTATCAAATTGGAGATGTATTCGCGCAAACAGTTGGTTATGAAGTAGAAATTAATTGGCAACAATCTATACCGCCCATTAATGACTGGATTCAGTGGTGTATTAACGATAATGTTTCAGGTACAACAGGTTACTCTTCTACATCGGGAAATGATATGACTTTTGCCATACGTTTCACTCCGCAGGATTTAGAAAATTTGGGCGTTGTTTCAGGACACTTTATTACAAAAGTTGCACTTGGAATAGGAACTCACATGAGTGCTGTTAATTCTATGGAAATAAGAATTTGGGAAGGTGGTACGTCTATTACAAATCCAGGTATGTTAAACTATTCTCAACAAATAACAGATTATACATCGTTTACCGAAAATACAATGGTTGAAATAAATTTAACTACTCCTTACGAAATTGACGCATCAAAAGAACTCAGAATAGGTTGGAATCTTATTAATGAATTAGGATATCCTTTTGGACGCGATGCCGGTCCTAACGTTGCAGCAGGAAAAAGCGACCTTTTCATTTGTCCCGCCATTAACAATGGAAATTGGGTTTCATATTTTGATACTTATAATTGGAATGATAACGCTTCTTTGAAAGCATTTGTTGGAGACGATGAAAGTACTATTATTTTGTCAAGTGCCGGAACTTCTCCTACGCAAAACGAACCACTAAGCGTTGCAGATTTTGCTTCAATGACAAGACTCACGGCAGCAACATTTGAAGATTATAGCGAAGTTACACAAAATCCTACTGAAAATGATAATTCAAGAGGAGTAACAGGTTATATGATTTACAGACTTGTTGAAGGAACTCCGCAATCGCAATGGGACTTGTTAGATGAAAACGTTACTGAAACAACTTATACCGATACAAATTGGATTAATATGACTTTTGGTACATTTTATCAATGGGCGGTCATTGCAAAATATGGTAGTGGCAATTCAGATGCAGCATTGAGTAACCCATTAGAAAATTTGATACCAAATTATGAAGTTACTTTCAATGTGTATGATATTAGTACCAATGCTCAAATTTCAGACGCAGTTATTATATTTAACGGTGAAGAGACGGGATATGTAATTCAAAATGTTAAGCCCGGTGAGTATGAATGGATGGTTATTCACCCAGAATATAATATTGCTTCAGGAACAGTAGTAGTTATCGACAAAGACGAAACTATTGATGTGCCATTAAACAGTGGTAATATTGAAGCAAATACGCTTGCAAACGTTGTTTTATATCCAAATCCATTTAAAGATGAGATACATATCAGCACTTCAGAATTGATAAAAAGTGTTAAAATAACGAACGCAATGGGTCAAAATATTAAAGATATTTTAATAGATAAAAACTTAATTAATACCTCTAACCTAAATAGTGGTGTTTATTTTGTTGTTATTGAAAACTTTAATGGTGATAAATTAGTTTATAAAATGGTTAAAAAGTGATTAATTGATTTATGGGCGCTGTTTCGGCAGCGCTCATATTTTTTGTCTTAATCAGGTTTTATGATTAATATGATAAAATGTTGCGTCCGATAGGGATAATTGCAGCAAAGTCGCACAAGGACGGCCTTTTATTTAACCGTAAGTTTCAACCTACGGCACTTAGAAAAATATCAATTATTTAAAAATGAAAAAAATAATATTCATTACAATTTTAACATTAAGCGGTTTACATTCTACTTGGGCAATTGATTATTCCAAAATAGGTATAGAACTGCAAAAAGAGATGATATTTCAGCCTAAAGAGGGTAAAATACCAATAAGTATCATTCTAAATGCTCAGTATGACCATTTAGAACTGAAAAACAACGCTAAACATCTCAAAAACAAGGAAGAAAAACGTAAATTTGTAGTTGCCGAACTAAAATATTTTTCTTCAAAAACCCAAAAAGAGTTAATTGAAATACTTACCGTCTTATCCGAAAGCGAGACTATATCAAATATGCAATCATTTTGGATTTCAAATTCAATAAGTTGTGTTGCAACCATTGAAGTTATTGAAGAATTATCTTCACATCCATCTATTTTAATGATTGGGTTAGATATGAAACAAAACCTACTTCCCGAATACGAAACGCCTACGCCAACACCAGCGTCTCCATCAAGAGAATTAACTTATAACATACTAAAAGTTCAAGCAAATGAAGTATGGGACTTAGGTATCACAGGCGAAGGAATTGTTGTAGGCGTTTTAGATTCGGGCGTCAATTACAATCATGAAGATTTACAGGGAAATATGTGGGAACACCTCGATTTTCCATATCATGGCTATAATTTTATCAGTAATAACAATAATCCAATTGACGACCATGGACATGGCTCACATTGTGCAGGAACAATCGCAGGAAATGGTGCTTCTGGGTCGCAAACAGGAATTGCTCCTAATGCTAAAATAATGGCTATAAAGGTTTTAGATTCAGGCGGCTACGGAAGTATATCATCAATAATCAATGGGATAGAATTTGCCGTTGAAAACGGCGCTCATATTTTAAGTATGTCATTAGGTTTCTCTGGCGGTGGTAGTTTAGATCAAAGATTTTTATTAAGAACAGCAATGGTTAACCTGCTTGAAGCCGGAATAATAGCCTCTGTAGCGGCAGGCAACGATGGCGGACAAGGGTCGCCGCCGCCAAATAATATTGGCTTTCCGGGGTTTTGTCCACCTCCT
>Ga0099364_10007753_pt1 | contig 15255 bp, 13 predicted proteins | sample TergutTh196P3_FD_73070 | JGI IMG/M metagenome (GOLD analysis project Ga0099364, IMG submission 73070) | Microcerotermes parvus P3 segment gut microbial communities from Pointe-Noire, Republic of the Congo - Th196 P3 | ecosystem: Host-associated > Arthropoda: Insects > Digestive system > Gut ... | reverse complement strand
AAACTCCTAAGCTACCCGCCGTAGGCGGGTAGCAAGGCGCTGCATGGAAAGGCAGCCAGCAGCTGTCCGGCATAGACGGACAGGGCTGCGTGAACTAATTCACGACACCGCCGCCGAAGGGGCAAGCACCCGATGGGTATACAGTAACTTATGGTGGATTTTCGAAAAATAGTTATAGAAATTCCCGAAAAAGACTTGTCTTCTTGGATCAAACTTCATAAATTAGTCCACTAATGCTTGCGTATAGCAAGCCGCCGTCCGGCGGGTTCGGGCGGCAAAGCTGCCTCGAACAAGGGGCAGCTGCTGCCGCCGCTTCGCATGGGGCGGTCAGTTGTTTCGGCGTTGCCGGAACATTTCGAAGCTACCCTTGTAAAAGGGTAGCAGCTGCCCTCGTAAAAGGGTAGTTAAATGCCCGGCTGCCCGCGAGCAGTCAGGCTAAAATGAGGAGGCCAATCATGGCAAAAAACAAGATCAGGGCGTATTTGTATGACAATGCGCTAACCACAGAAGATGCAAATGACTTTATTGCAAGAGCGGAGATCATGAAATCCCTCAGCGTAAAGGACATTTGCCAATCAGCGGCGACAAGGGGCGGCGCTGATGTATCGGCTTCGGCGATGGAGCACGCCGTTGAATTATTTCACAGAGAGGCGGCATATCTGCTTAGTAACGGGTTTTCGGTTAACGCCGGCCTATACAACGCAGCCGCCCGCATCAAGGGGGTATTTAAATCGCCGACAGAGACATTTAATTCTGCAAGGCACTCAATCGACGTCAACTTTAATCAGGGCGAATTGGTACGCAAAGAGATGGATGATGTCGACGTTGATGTGAGAGGCTTGGCAAGCACCGACGTATACATCGCGCAGGTCTCCGATGTCAAAACGCACAGCATAAACGACACAATCACCCCCACCTACAATGTGCGCATCACCGGCAGCAAACTGAAAATCGCCGGCAACGACGATCGCAACGGCGTCTACTTTGTAGACGAAGACAATCCCGACACCAGAACACCCGTCCCAAAGGACGATATTGTCAACAACTTCCCCTCGGAATTGTTAGTCCGCTGCCCAGCCAGCCTCAACGGCAGGTATCGGCTGGAAGTAGTAACGCAGTATAGTCTCAACAGCAAACATTTCCTAAAGGAACCCAGAACGGCGGTGTTCGATAGGATATTGACGGCTAATGCATAAAAAATGAGGTTGACCCCCTCGCCCGAGCGTGCGGGGGTCTCGCCTCTGGCGTGCTGGAGTGACCAGCATGGGCGTGCTAGGGTGACCAGCATGGGCGTGCTAGGGTGACCAGCATGGGCGTGCTGGAGTGACCAGCATGGGCGTGCTAGGGTGACCAGCATGGGCGTGCTAGGGTGACCCCGCCCGCTCGGCTGTACGGGGCGGACTTCTTAATCCTCAACAGAATTCCGTGCTAATCCGCCTAATCCGTGCCGTACCGAAGGTACGCAATCCGTGTTAAATGCCCAGCATCCCCCCCAGCCCGTACTGGGGTACCCCCGCCCGCTCGGCTGTACGGCACGGACATCTTAATCCTCAACAGAAATCCGTGCTAATCCGCCCAATCTGTGTTAATCCGTGTTTACTGTCTACCCAGCCCGTAGCAGAGTACCCCGCCCGCTCGGCTGTACGGCACGGATTCCCTAATCCTCAACAGAATTCCGTGCTAATCCGCCCAATCAGTGTTAATCTGTGTTTACTGTCTACCCAGCCCGTACTGGGGTACCCCCCTCGCCCGTATTACCGATAATCTAAAAATTATCCCAAAACTATTGATATTTCACCTCGTATGTGGTAGATATTATAATATGGGTAAAAAACTAACAACCAAACAGATGGTAATAAGACTCTGTATTATTGCCGGTTTAATTGTACTTGCGATAGCAATCTTGTTCACCGTGATCTTTACGTCAGTACAGGGCATCATAAAGAACTCACAAACATACAAAGCGGCAATCGAAGAGTTAACAAACAACCCGATAGCAATAGAATTAACCGGCGGCTCAATAAAGCAGAAAGGGCTAGTATTAGGGAGCGTAAACACATCGGGGGCGGGAGCGGAAGCTGCCGGCAATGCGGGGCTTAGTTTTACCATATCAAGCCCGAATGGGGAGTTTGCGGTTTATGCAGCCGGTGTCTTAGAGAACGGCGAATGGCGGCTAACAGGATTAGTTGCCCGTAACGCAGAGCAAGAGTTAAAGACGATAATCCCGTAAGGCGGTTCATTTTAGGCCGGCAAGCAATGGGAATAGAGGTGTAAAGAGGCTTTGTACAAAGCTCTTAAATATTGTTCAGGAGGGTTCTTATGAGAAACTCAATCAAACTAATCAGCTTTACCGCGCTTATGGCGGTAATAGTATTACAGGCGGCGGCTCAACCCGCGCCCCCCAGAGAGGATGTACGCGGATTACAGCCTCGTCCCAATGCCGTTAGCAACCTGCTTCACCGAAGCTTTGCCGCAGGCGAAAAGCACTTTTACCGTGTAAGCAACCTGACGGACGCTTTCTATTACGTGATGTGGCGCGATCAAGACAACAGCGCAAACCTAAGCGCACCAGTCGGCGACATCAAGGTCTCTATAATAAACCTTTCGACCAACAGAGTTATTGTTTCGGGAATCGATGTAAACCAGACTCTTAGCGAAGAGCGCCTTGTAAACACAATCGAAATCAGAAGGGGCACTCACTACAACAACGGCAATGAAATCCTGATAATCGTAGAAGGCGTTGTCAACTCAGACAGCGGCAATTACGCCATAATCGTGTACTAAGGAGTTCAGCATGAAGAGTAATAATATATCAATCAACAGGAGCGTAAAGATGATGCTTGTCGCGGCGGCTTTGGGGATGCTCTGCATCTTCTCTGCGGCAGCGCAGACACCAATAGAACTTGATGCCGCTATTCAGCAGGCGGGCAGGGAAATCAACCAGAGAATCGGCCCGCTGGCGCCCTTAAGAATCGCGCCGGTAAACTTTGCCTCTGATGCCAATGAACTGTCTGCTTATGTTCTAAGAGAGCTTGCGCTCAGCATGGAGAACACAAGGTTTGTAACCGTAATAGGGCGGCAGGAAGTTGACCGCGCCCTCACCGGAATGCGCCTCAATCTGTCGGCTGCATTAACCGATGCGCAGGTTCTTCAGGCAGGCAGAAACCTTAACGCGCAGTTTGCAGTCAGCGGCTTACTGGAGAAGACAGGGGATACATACAGGTTCAGGATCAGACTGTTCGATGTCAGGAACGAAGACATCCCTGTCATATCAGAAAGCACAGTCAGAGAGACTGCGAACCTTAGACAGTTGCTCGGTCTGGACAGACCTGCGCCCGCACCGGCTCCTGCGCCCGCACCGGCACCCGCGCCTGCTCCGGCACCCGCGCCCGCGCCTGCACCGGCTCCTGCTCCCGCACCGGCGGCAGCACCGGCGGCAACGGTTACGAATCTTTCAGGATCATTCGCATACCTTCAGCCGGGCAGAGTGTACTACATTACTTACAGCGGCGGCAGCTTCTCATTAATGCAAGACGGCGAAGTGGCGGGCACAGGCTCGTTCAGAGTGTCGGGCAATCAGGTATTCCACGGCAGCAATACGACTCCCGCTTTTACAATCGTAGATGCAGACACTTTGCGGGACTCTGACGGCGACATTTGGAAGAGAGGCGGGGCTTCTTCTGCATCCGCATCGATTAGCAATAACCTTGTGCGCGTTGAGGGCGGCACTTTCCAGATGGGCACTCCTGACGGCGGCGACAACAACGAAAGACCCGTGCGCACTGTAACAATAAGCAGGGCATTTTACATAGGGAAGTTCCTTGTAACGCAGAGGGAGTACGAAGCGGTAATGGGGGCAAACCCAAGCGCATTCAAAGGGCCTAATATGCCTGTAGAGAATGTGAGCTGGTTTGACGCGATAGAGTTCTGCAACAGACTGAGCCAGCGCGAAGGGTTGACTCCGGCATACACGATTACCGGCGCCGGAGACGGCCGTAATGTAACATGGAACCGGAGCGCTAACGGCTACCGGCTGCCCACTGAAGCCGAGTGGGAATATGCGGCGAAGGGCGGCAACGGTTCGCCCGGAGGCTTTGCATTTGCAGGCAGCAACAATGCTGACGGAGTAGCGTGGTTTAACCGCAACAGCGGGGGAAGCACGCAGGAAGTCGGATTGAAAGCGCCGAACAGCCTCGGTCTGTATGATATGAGCGGCAATGTGTACGAGTGGGTCTGGGACAGAGTGGGGACATATTCCGCTACGGCGCAGACTGATCCTCTGGGTCCCGCCTCGGGCACAAACCGCCGGAGCAGTGGCGGAAGCTGGAACAATACATTAGCCGCCAGCCGCTCCGCAAACCGCTGGAGCGCAGCCCCTACATACGTCAATAACACTCAGGGCTTCCGCATCGTGCGCAACTAGTCCTCAGATAGCAGCCTCTAGGGGGGGATGCTTTCTCTATATACTTTGAGGGCTGGGGCTGTTCGGGAAGCAATCAAATTCTCGGGCAGTCCCGCTCTCTCTTTTTCTATTGAGGGCGCTATCTAGCGAGGGCGCTCTTTAGCGGGGGCGCATCTAGCGAGGGCGCTCCTCTCTATATTAAGGAGTTAAACATGGGCATTGTAAAGAAACTATTAGGCGATGTGCTTAAGGCGGCAGTAGGCAAACCGGCGGCTAAACCGGCTGCCAAGAAGTCAAGTTCGGGTACGCAGAAGCTGACAACGGTTAGACCTTCATCCGCCTCGTCATCAAGCACAAGTGCGGCTAAACCGCAGACCGCCGCCAAGACCGGCGCAAGCGGCATCAACCGGCTTGCGGCGCATACTGCCAAACCTAGCGCTGCGGCGCCGAATGCGGCGGGGGCGGCGAATCTTCCGGTATCATGCGGCAACTGCGGGAAGACTCTTAACCACGGTGTTACCAAGCGATGGTTCTGCGACACTTGCGGCGCACGGACTGCCCTTGCCGAACCGGAGAAGGCAACGGAGCGGGCAATAGGCTCGGCCTTTGACCGCCAGAAGAATGACGCAGAGAGCAAGGCGAAGAAGTACAGCGCCCTCGGTGTTAATAAAGACGGGGACTTTATCTTTACGGTAAGCGTTAGCGGCAGCGGCGGTGCGGCGGTAATCACAAGTTATACGGGAACAAAAGCCGCCGTTAGTATCCCTGCGCAGATAGGGGGGATGCCTGTCGCCGGTATCGGCGATAACGCTTTCAGCAAGAAGGCGCTGACTAGCGTAACCATTCCTGCAAGTGTTAAATCAATCGGCAATAGCGCGTTCTTTGGTAACAGCCTCACCTCGATAACTATCCCAAAGAGCGTTGACAGTGTAGGCAGCTTTGCCTTTTCAAAGAACCAGCTTACAAGCATCACTATCGAAAACGGCGTTAAGTCTATCGGTGAGAACTGCTTTGAGTGGGCTACCAAGTTTGGCGAGACCGTAAGCAAGATAGCGCACTTGTCAATACCGGCAAGCATGGAGAAGATCGGCAGTTATGCCTTTGCGCGGTGCAGGGTTGCAAGCGTAACGATTCCAAAGGGCGTGGTGTCTATCGGCGAACGTGCGTTCATGGGCAACCAGCTTAAAAAACTTGACCTGCCGGAGGGGCTTACATCAATAGGGGGGCATGCCTTTGAAGAGAACTTCTTGACGGAAGTAAAGTTCCCCAGCACTCTGCAAACTATAGGAGAGGAAGCGTTCCTTAGCGCCAAGCTTACCGTCTTTAACTTTCCCGCTGCTATAAAGACCATCGGAGCCAATGCCTTTCAAAACAATCTGCTTACGGCTTTGTCTATCCCTAATGGCGTAAAGATAGAAGACGGCGCGTTTAACAGTAATAATATTGCCAGCATTAACTTCCCTGACGGCATCACCAAGATAGAGAAGAATGTATTTGCAAAGAACAAGCTGGCGGGCAGTCTTACCATTCCCGCAACAGTCAAGGAAATAGGCAAGGGCGCTTTTACAAACAACCAGCTTACCAGCGTTGAGATTAGGGGCAAAACCAAAGTAGGGAAAGAAGCATTCATGCGCAATCAAATCAACAAAGTGGTAATAGGGAGCAGCGTAGTGGAGTTAGGAGAGGACGCATTTACCGTGAATAAACTGACCAGTGTGCGTATCCCCGAAAGCGTCAAGATATTCATGAATACCGAAAAGACCGAGCCGACATTCGACCGCAGCGTTACTATTGAAAGAGGCGGGTGAGGGCAGGGAGCGGCAGTCCCTGCGGCAGGGAGCGGCAGTGCGGCATTGCGCCTGCTGCCCTGCGCCTGCTGCCTTGCGGCGACTGCCCTTTTTCTATGCTTTGATATATAATACCTATAAATGATAACGATTGCATTCACAGGCGGCGGTACCGCCGGGCATATATTTCCGGGGCTGGCAGTCTTGGCAGAATTAAAAAGACTGCTAGAGAAAGAGAACTGCAAGCACAGGCTCTTTTGGATAGGTTCTTCTTTGGGGATGGATCGCAGTATTGCAGAAGCCGCAGGGATTGAGTTCTTTGGCATTCCTTCCGGCAAGTTAAGGCGCTATTTATCAATTAAGAATGCCGTAGACCTGTTCAGGGTAGCCGCCGGATTCTTTAAAGCCGTGAGGATTCTAAAGAGAGAGAAGGTGAGCCTGCTCTTTTCTAAGGGCGGTTTTGTAAGCGTTCCCCCCTCTGCGGCTGCCGCCTTTTTGGGTATCCGCCTTTTCACCCACGAATCAGACTATAGCCCCGGTCTTGCCACAAAGATTAACGCTTGCTTTGTTATGAAAACCAACGGGAGAATCTTTACCGCTTATAAGGAGACGGCGGGATACTTTAAGAACAATGTCCGTCAGTTTGTAATAGAGAGCGGTAATCCGGTGAGGATGAGTTTTCGAAACGCTAATCCGGCGAAGGGCAGGGCTTTTCTAGGCGTAAGTAATGATGCGCGGATTCTGCTTGTTCTTGGCGGCAGCCAGGGAGCGAAAGAAATAAACGAACTGGTAAAAGCGGTATTACCGGAACTAACTTTGATTTACACAGTAGTGCATCAAACCGGTCCCGGTAATTTGTGGGACTTGCCCGCAGCAGAAAAGTACAGGCATTATCCTTTTATTAAAGAAGAGCTGCCGGATGTAATGGCGGCAGCCGAACTTGTGATGGGCAGAAGCGGTGCGGGTATTTGGGAATGGGCAGTTATGGGAAAGCCAATGCTTTTGATACCGCTCGCCGGAGCAAACACAAGAGGAGACCAAATAGAAAACGCGGCTTTCTTTGCCAAAGCGGGCGCGGCATTTGCCTTGACCGGAAGTGATGTAAACCCCGAATCCCTCCTTGACGGCATTAGATCAATTGCACATAACAATGAAAGACGTTTAGAAATGGCGGCGGCTTCGGCAAAGATAGGAGAGCGGGACAGCGCACTCTTTATTGCATCGCATCTTTATGTTACAATAAAAGCGTCGCTTTCGGAGGAGAAATGGGGTTTACGGTAATTGATTTTATCTTCTTGGTATTAATTGGGCTTTTCATGATTCGCTGCTTGTTCAGAGGGTTTATAAAAGAGGCTTTATTGCTGGCAGCAATTGTATTTGGCTTTCTAGGGGCGTTGTTCTTTTATAAAAACGGCGGACAGTTTATCAGAGAAAGGTATATGCCGGATACGGATGTAATCCCTGAAATTATTGCATTTGCCGCCATCTTTGCAATAGTTATCCTTGCAAGTATTCTTGTCAAATATCTTTTGAAGAGCAGTATTGATAAAATTAAACTGTTTGCCGGAATTGATAAATTACTGGGTATTGTATTTGGCCTGTTCGAAGGACTTCTGGTAGTCTGTCTTGTGTTGTTCCTGATTGATGTTCAGCCTCTTTTTAGCTCCGAGGATGTCTTATCAGAAAGCTTCTTTGCCAATCTTCTTCTGCCGTTAATTAAAACATTTACAGCGGGCAAGGACAGCGCCTTGCTAATTATAGAGGGAGCAATGCAGAGTGTTTGAAAATATCATCGAGCAAGGGGCAGCCGTTCAATTACGCGAAGATATTCTATCGCTTAAACATGCTCCTTCAATGTTATTTTTTGGCCCTCCTGAATCTGGAAAGGGCAGTTGCGCACTTGAATTTGCACGTGTTCTTTCCTGTAATAATGACGGCGGCTGGAAGTGCGTATGCTCTGCGTGCGAAAGCCACCGTTATGTGCAGCACAGCGATCTTTTGATGCTGGGGAATAGATCGTTTCTTGCAGAAATTAAAGCGTGTTATTCCGCATTCTCCCGTAACCCGTCGTCTTCGGGCGCAAAGCTGCTTTTTATTCGTTCAATCAGAAAACTGCTGCTTCGTTTTTCTCCGGTTCTGATAGAAGATTCTAAACATGGAAAGCTTTCCTCTGTTTTGCAGTCCATAGAAGAAGATTTAAACGAGTTTGAAACCTTTGCAGGCGTCTCCGTCAAAGAGAAACTTTGCAATGCTCTCCTCGAAAATGCGCAAACCCTTGCAGCCGAAGGAATTAGCAGCAATATTCCGATTGATCATATAAGGCGCGCCGGATACTGGTGCAGGCTTGCGCCTTTAGGCAAGCATAAGACACTGATTATAGAGAATGCAGAAAACATGAGGGATGATGCGCGCAACTCGCTTTTAAAATTATTAGAAGAACCGCCCAATAAGGTAAGTATTATTCTTACATCAAAGAGACGTGAAGCTATAATGCCGACAATCTTGTCACGCCTTCGCCCGTACCGTTTCATTAAACGAAGCGAAGATGGGGAAAAAGAAATATTGCGAAGGGTATTTCAGGTTTCCGAAGATTTTGTTTATAAGAAGTCATTAAACAACTCACTCTTAAGCGCGTATTTGGATTCATTTCTTGTACAGAATACCGGAAATATTTATCCTCTTGCGGCTTTTTTTATTGCTTCTGCGGCGCGCCTTACAGCCTATGCGTATAAAAAGAATAAGAAAGATGTACCGCCTTATATTATATCTTTTGGAGAGCGTTATGCGCCAATTTGTGAGGAAGCAGGCTTTACAAGATCATTAAAAGCAGATGAAATAATAAAAACACTGCTTGAAAAAAGCGGTAATTTTGAGGGAGATTCATTTTCAGGATTCTTAAAGCTGTCTTTGGAGCTTGTATCTGATGCTGCACGATATTTAAATGAGCCCCAATTTATTGCATATAACGATATATTAAGAAAATATGTGAAGGATACTGTAAATTCTGTAAATATATATAATCAAAACAAAACAATAGCGCTTGAAGCCCTGCTTTATAATATTAAGAATTCTTTAATAAGAGGTTCCTATGGTTGAGTTTTACCGTAGGGCAATGAAAAAGCTTGATAAGCTAAATAGTGAACAAAAGCGGGAACTATTAATCTCGGCTGTTGATGAAATAAATTTGCTTGAAACCGTAGCGAATTCAATTGATGTTGGAATATTGGTTTGCGATGTAAACAACACTCTTATTATGGCAAATAAATGGGCAAGAAGATTAATTCCAATAAATGATAGTGAAGATGTTTTAATATGGCTTGCGATAAGGGATGTTAAGATTGTTGAATTTTTAAAAGAAAGCCTTCTAAACAGGGAAAAAGTTGCAGACCGGGAAATTGATGTTATGTATCATGGCATGACGAAGCTGCTTTCTGTAAATGTAATTCCACTGGTGCAGAACGGAAAGATTACAGGCACTTTAATATATATAGATGATATTACAGAGAGGCGAAAGGAAGAAGCGCGTTTAAGAAGAGCAGAAAGCCATGCCAGTCTTACAACCCTTGCGGCATCTGTGGCGCATGAAATAAAAAACCCTTTGGGTTCTATTTCGATACACCTTCAGCTTTTACAAAAAGTATTAAAGAAAAAAAAATTATCTTCTGACAGTTCAATTGATAAATATTTTAATATTATTAAAGAAGAGATAAACAGGCTTAATAAGATCGTTGTTGATTTTCTTTTTGCCGTACGTCCCATGACTTTGGAACTGCGTAAAGGCAATGTCAATAAAGTTATCAAAAGAATGGCAGAGTTTGTCAGTGAGGAATTGCATCAGTCAAAAATTATGTGCAGTCTTGATCTGGATGAAGGGCTTCCTGAAATATTAATGGATGAACGTTATATGAAACAGGTTATCCTCAATCTGGTAAAAAATGCTCAGGCTGCAATGCAAAAGGGCGGGTTGCTTACTATTTGTACAAAATGTATAGACAAAGAAATAATAATTAAAATATGTGATACAGGCACCGGAATATCAAACGAGAATCTTTCAAAAATATTTGATCCGTACTTTACTACAAAAGAAACAGGAACAGGGCTTGGACTTACTATGGTTTTTAAAATAATCAGGGAACACCGCGGAGAAATGAATGTAAGTTCAAAACCGGGAAAAGGTTCTGTTTTTGAAATTATCCTGCCCGTACCGCAAAAAGAAACCCGGTTAATAGAATATGTTGATATAAAGGAGAAAAACCGTGAATTACCGTCTTCTTGTAATTGATGATGAAATAAACATCCGCGAAGGTCTTGCTGAGTTTTTTAAGGACGAGGGATATGATGTCGTATGTGCAGAAAATGGGGAAGAAGGCTGGAAGCGTTTTTCTGAAGGAGATATTGATCTTGTTATTACAGATCTTAGGATGCCGTATTTAACAGGTGAAGAATTAATGAGGCGTATACTGGCTCAGGCGCCGGGATTCCCTGTAATAATTCTTACAGGTCATGGTTCAGTAGAGTCTGCTGTAAACGCAATGCGTGACGGTGCGTGGGATTTTCTTTCTAAACCGGTTGATATAGATCATCTGTCTTTAAAAGTAAAACGCGCATTGGAAACCAGAGAATTATTTTTTAAACACCGGCGTATAGAGGAAGAACTTGATAAAAGAAAGTCTTTTAAGTCTATTATAAGCAATTCCCGTAATATGTATGAGGTTTTTGACATGATGAGTAAAGTTGCCCCCACAAAAGCTTCTATCTTGATAACGGGTGAATCCGGCGTTGGAAAAGAATTGGTTGCCAATGCTATTCACGAATTATCTCCCAGAAAAAAAGAACCTCTTATAAAAGTACATTGCGCCGCTTTGCCCGCTTCTCTTTTGGAGAGCGAACGATTTGGGCATGAAAAAGGCGCCTTTACCGGCGCTGTTTCCAGAAGGAAAGGGCGTTTTGAACTTGCGTCCGGCGGGACTTTGTTTTTGGACGAAATTGGAGAAATAGATCAAAATATTCAAATAAAACTTCTACGTGTTTTACAAGAGAAAAATTTTGAGCGAGTGGGAGGAGAGCAGACGGTTGAAGTAGATGTTAGGCTGGTTGCCGCTACGAACAAGGATTTAAAAACAGAAATAGAAAAGGGTAGTTTTCGCGAAGACCTTTACTTTCGTTTGAATGTGGTAAATATCCATGTTCCGCCGTTACGCGAAAGAAAGGATGATATTCCCATTCTTGTCGCTGCTTTTATAAAAGAGTTTGCAGAAGAGAACGGAAAAAAAATCGAAGGTATTGACGAGAAGGTGCGCTCACGCCTGTATTCCTACGAATGGCCCGGAAACATCCGTGAATTGCGCAATTGTATCGAAAGTGCGGTTGTTATGTGTCAGTCAAACATTATATCGACAGAAGATTTGCCCCCCATTCTGCGCGATGTTTCTGATGACGGCTGGATCAACATTCGCCTCGGCGCAAGTATGGAAGAGTGCGAAAAAATCATAATTCGCGATACTCTTTCCCACTGCAACGGCAACAAGTCCAAAACTGCCGATATACTTGGAATCGGGCGCAAAACACTTCTTCGCAAGCTTGATGAATATAAAGACGAATGATTTGTAAAACAAGCAGTCAAACGGAAAGCCCTATTTTAAAAAAGTTTGATTCTATTTGAGATTCAATTTCCTGCGGATTTGTGTTGCGCATAACAGCAATTGTTTTGATTATATCTGGAATATCTGTCCAATAAGAGAAATCCCTGCCGCGTTGAGGCTGATAAGGGGCATCGGTTTCTGTTAAAAGTCTTTCTGCCGGCAATCCTGCGCAGCTTTGCATCGCTTTTTTATGCCCGTTAAAAAGAGTATTGCCAAATGAAAAATATGCGTTTATTCCCCGGCGAAGAAGAGATTTGCCTTCATCATAAGTTCCTGCCCATGAATGAAAAACAACTGCTTTGCAGCTTTTAAGTGTTTTTGTATATGAAAAAATTTTATGTATTGCCCGGCGAACGTGTAGTACAACGGGAAGACCGTACTTTAACGCTGTTTCTAAATGCGCTGCAAACAATTCATCTTGCTGCGTTTCTGTTTTTCTGAATACAGAATTGTAAAGATCAAAACCGCATTCGCCTATTGCAGCAAGACGGTTTTCAAAAGCCAGTCTATCAAGATAAGGCAAAAGCGAAAGGCAGGATAAATCTAAAGATAGAAGCTGCGGATGGATCGCAAAACATGGTAATATCGGTGAGGCGTTTTCGGCAGCAGCTCTTTTTGTAAGTTTCTCGTTATATGCAAATTCTTCCTGATTACAGGCGCTTGCCAATGTTATAACCTTTAACCTTCTGCGATCCTCTTCTATTTGCGGAAAGAATCGTACGGCATCTCCCGGATGACAATGTGAATCTATAAGCATAGTTTAACGGGAGATAATGTTTTTTCCCATTCGGCAATCATAAATTATACGCTGGGTTTCTTAAAAACTTTTTCCAATTGCCTCATCCGGTATGCAGAATAAAGCTCCTTTCCGTATTCGGTTATTTCCCAGATTTCATCCTCGCCGGAACCTTCATCGGCATTAACGCACTTGACAAGTTTTAACATGGTAAAATCCGCCATGATTTTTTTTACGGTGTTTGACGGAGTTGGGTAATCTTTGCGGACATGTTTTTCCAAATTGGGATTAAGAACAGTACCTAAAAAGCGTGAAACCTCTGCGGTAGTTTTTCCAAGCGCCAGCTCGGGAGCCAGTAATTTAAAAATGCGAAGACAACTGAACTTACGGCTGTTCTCCCAATTTTCTCCTGATGTATAATAAAAACTCAGCATAACTTTATTTAAAGCCAAAACTTTTATTGCGTTTTTCATTTGTTCGTGTAGTTTTGTAACAATATCAGTATTTTCCATTTTTATCTGACGTTTGAGCTGCTCATTTTCCGCTGAAAGCCTTGACAGTTCGTTTGCAACTGACGGAGCGATTGCCTGATTCGCTCTCACCCAGCCCCGGGAGGGCTCAAGATTTACCTGTTGAATAATTAAACTTTGAAGTTTCTGACAAAAATCGGCAGTATACTGCCATGTTTCACTTGCTCCAATATTGCGCAACCGCACTTTTAAATCATCAAGTTTTTTTACAATTACCTCTTCACTTTCTTTTTTTGAAGATTTCCAGCGCGCCTTATCATCAATGATGAGAGAGATGACGGGGATGTTTTTACGGTACGCAAGATTTAGTTCCGTTTCAAGAGATGAAATTTTTGCACCGACAGGAGCATACCTGTGAGCGGCGATAGCAATAAAATAATCGCAATCTTCGATTGTTTTGTCGAGCAGCTTATCATAGTTCCTTATTGAACTATCAAGATACTCTGTAGAAACCGGAATATACCCCAATTCAGTAATAATACGCTGCGCTTCTTTGCGTTCAGTTCTCAAATCTTCTAATGTCGATCCTACAAAAAAATGATACATCATTCTGCCATTATACCATAGAATAATTTATTAAAGCAATATATAATTTTAGTATGATAGGATTTTTACTAAAAAAGAATTTATATGACATTTGGGACAATTTACTCAGAATTGTACTTATCAATCTGGGGTTTCTGGCTTTAGTTGCCATTCCGGTTTTTATTCCCGGGTTACTGGGGAAATTAATAAATTCACAGATTCTGGAAATAGCGTTAAGTGCTATAGGAATTCTTCTTTGTTCTGTCTATCTTTCCGCTGCAGCACACTGTCTAAAGAAAATTTCTGATTACGGCAAATTCGGTTTTGCCGATTTTTTAAACTCCCTCAAGATTGCATGGCCGGCAGGTCTTGTTATGGGTGCTTTCATTTTTCTTCTTTTTTTGATTGTATCAATTGTTATCCCGTTTTATTTTACTATGGAATCTTCTGTTGGTCTTGTCATTGCTGCTCTTATTTTCTGGCTGACAATTTTTGCCCTGCTTTCTTTCCAATTTTATTTTACTGTCTGTGTTCGTCTTGGTACAAACCTAAAAAAAGCAATAAAAAAATGTATGCTAATATCTCTTGATAATTCCGGTTTTGCAGTTTTTATATTGTTGCTTAATACTATCGCTATTATTATTTCAGTTGTTCTGGCATTTTTATTTCCGGGTCCTGCGGGTGTTTTGTTGTTTTTGGATCAAGCACTGCGTCTTCGCCTGTTAAAATACGACTGGCTCGAAGCTAACCCGGATGAGAACCGCAAAAAAATACCCTGGGACGAATTATTGGTTGAGGAACGCGAAAAAACCGGCGACCGTTCGTTCAGGAATTTTATTTTTCCATGGAAGGATTAATTTCGTAACAGACTCCTATTTAACAATTTTTTGTTTTCTGCGTTCATTCGTACTTTTGGCAGTATTGATAGGTTCCATTGTGCGCGGGTCAAGACCTGTGTAGTACATTACCGTTGACATTGTTCCGGGAGTGGGATAAAAAGACTGGGTTTGTTCTGGTATAAAACCGGTTTTTTTTAAATATGCTGAGAGCGCATCTGCCTCTTTTACTCCTGCGCCCGGGTGAGAACTAATAAAATATGGTAAAAGATATTGTTTTTTCTTGATGCGTTTGTTTATTAAAGCAAAATCTTTTCTGAATTGCTCATAACAGGAGTGAGGGCATTTTCCCATCGCATCAAGAACATTTGCGCAAATATGTTCAGGTGCAATTTTTAACTGTCCGCTGATATGATGAGTGCATACAGTTTCTAAAAATGATTTTCCGTGTTTTTTATCATGTTGAATAAAATCAAACCGGATACCGGATCTTATAAAAACTTTTTTTATGCCAGTAATTTCACGTAACGCATTTAAAACCCGGATATATTCACTATGATCCGCTTTTAGTTTTGGGCATGGCTGGGGATACAAACATTCGCGCTGTGTACAAAAACCACCGCGTTTTTGGTTTTCGCAGGCAGGACGAAAAAAATTCGCAGTAGGACCTCCCACATCATGGATGTAACCTTTAAAGCCGGAATGTGCAGTAAGATTGCGTGCATCACGAAGCAGGCTTTCTTTGCTTCGTCCTGTAACAAGCCGCCCCTGATGATAGTGCAGTGCACAAAAAGAGC